>Ga0214192_1002286_pt1 | contig 10060 bp, 3 predicted proteins | sample TroBogEpilimnion_44_FD_153030 | JGI IMG/M metagenome (GOLD analysis project Ga0214192, IMG submission 153030) | Freshwater microbial communities from Trout Bog Lake, WI - 29JUL2008 epilimnion | ecosystem: Environmental > Aquatic > Freshwater > Lake > Epilimnion/Euphotic zone | place: Trout Bog... | reverse complement strand
AAAATGGTCTAGCTGTTATGTTACTGTATAGGTATGTATTGGGTGTTGTAATATTAATTGTAAATTGTCTAGGTACAGTATTGTATCCAAACTGATCACTAGCAGTTACAGTAAAGTTATATGTTCTATCAAAAGTTGTTGTACCTTGATCAAAGGTAGTATGTCCACCGTTGAATGTAATCAGCCCTAACTTGCCGGACAAATTATTGTAAAACTGATTCACAGTTCCAATAATTTCACCGTCCGGATTTAATGTTAGTCCGGGCGGTAAAGAACCTCCGGTTAGACTGTAAATTATACTTGCTCCACTAATATTAGTTGTGGCATTAACTGATAGTGTACATATATAGTCAGCTGGAATGCTACCTAAGTTGTTAGGAGTTTGCCAAGTAATAATACTATTAATTTCACCTATAATTGTAACAGTGAAAGTTCTACTGTTGCTTACGTAATCTTCTTTAGTGCCGTATCTTGAAGCAGTTAATGTAAATGTAAATGTTTTAGTAATAGCAGGTTGATAAGGAACAATACCAAACAAGTCCCCGCTTTCGACATCAAAAGATAATCCTGTTGGTAATGTGCTTAATGATCCAATGTAAAAAGGAGTACCATTATCGATAACATTTTCTAAAGCAGTATCTATAGTAAGTCTGTAACTGTTTGTTCCTAATACTGCCACATTGTTAATTTTATAAGCGGTGCCAGTCGCGTTTGTAACGTAATATTCTAAACCAAACCATTGTCCTACTTGAGGAGTTCCTACTGTGTTAGTAATGGTAACTGTATGACTTCCTAAGATATTATCGAATGGTGTTATTTGATGTGCGTTTGTATAAACTTCTTGATTAGTAAGTTCTTCTCTAAATGTAACAAAGTTTGTGTCATACAATGCTACAGGAATAGTAACATAGTTGTTGGCTCTGAATACACCTAAGTTTGCGTTAGTGACCCAGTAAGGTTTACGAATATAAGTTGCGTCAGCGGTAAATCCATCCATGAAACCGTTAAGGGCAGTCGAGTCTGCGCGGAATTCATCATTGCCCACAACAAATATTCTAAAAATTCGTTGGGTACTATTAATGCCATCGGTTAGTGTAACACGGAATTGATAATTTGCGCTAAGTGTTATTAGTCCTTGTGTTGGAATATTGTAATCAAAGAATACATCATCATATGCGTAGTCATCGAATCCGTTTGTACTAACTAGTCCAAAGTCAAAACCAATTTGGTCAAATATGCTGGCGTCATAATTTCCACTACCTGTTGTTGGTACAATACTATAGTTCGGTTCTATGTAACCAGAAATTAAACCTGTGGAACTAAGTGTTAGTCCTGGAGGTAAATTTCCATCGTTACTAGCAATAAAATAATTTAATACACCGGATTCATTTAGATCATACGCATCTAACTGATAGCTTACATAAGTTTGATCTAACACATATAGTTGTTGTATTTGTCCTTCAGGTGTGATAAATGTTGGTATGTTGACTTCTAGTAAATTTAATGTAAATGTTCTATCACTAATTTGACCATTTAAACTAGCACGTATACAAAAACTATAGTTTAATTTATTTTTAAGAACAAATGGACTGCCTACTAAATGATTGCCCACAAGAAAGACATTGTCTGGCAACGATCCTGAAATTACTCGATAAGTAACTCCGGCATCATTTGCCACTGGCAACGCTAAATTAACTGGTTGCTCGGCGTAGACTGTTCCAAACGAATATCCACTTGGTTGTGTCCATACATTTAATGGCATATTTTAAAAACTTCCAAAATCTAATACGTTTGATGCTACAGATCCGCCTAATGGATTTACAAATGGACCCATGTCTAATGTGTAGGCTGCAGAACCAGATTCACTTCCAGTCGGGTTAGTGATAGTTCCAGCATCGATATTACTGTTTCCGGTTTGTACTAGAAATTCTACAGTAGCATTTAAAATACGAATATCAATGCCCCATATACTAGTTCTTACATCTCCACCGCCTACAATATTAAATCCTTCTAAGTTTAAATTTCCACCTAATGCTGGATTAGTGTCGTTGGCTAATCGAGTAATGCTTTGTAATGTAATACTACTAGCATCGTTAGTAATTACGATACTTCCATCGGCATTGGCCTTTAATGTTTTAAATTCTAAATTAAGAGTTGAATTGTTTTTGTCAGCAAAAATGCCGGTACCTGTTCCTAGGTTTACAGCACTACTAACAGCGGCTTCGCCGTACAACACATTAAAATTGTTGTTTACTTTTTGAAACGCGGTGCGTAAATCATCACCAGTGCCATCGTTGGCATAGTTACCTAAATTGATTTGTTGTATTTGTGGTGCTGTCATAATCTGCTCTCTTTAGTATATTTACCGTATTATAATGCCGCAATTCTTGATTGGAAATCTGTAAAACTAGTACTAGATGCCACAATAGATTTAAGTGTTGATAACGAAATTCCTGTAAACGCAATCCAACTTAACGTACCACTGCCATTGTTAGACAAATAACCAGAAGCGTTTGCTGGCAACTGCGGAATGTTTGGTTTATTTTTGATATAATCTAAACTTAAATTATTAGCTTGATTCCAATCGCTTTGTATCGGAGTTACAATGTTAGGTTTGTTTTTAATAAAATCTAAACTTGCAGCGTTAGTTTCATTCCAGTCTACTTGTGTTTGTGTAGATACACTAATAACTCCGTTAATATCTACATTGATATTAGCACCAATTTTAACACCACCTAACTGGCTATTGCTAGCTGGAGGTAATACGTAGTTCATTCCAGTACCAAAAGTACTAGCTTCGCTTTGCCATTTTTCGTTATCCCAAATATAGGTTATACCATTACTAGCAGTATATCTTTGACCTATTGTAGGATTATTTGGAAATGAAATTGTTGTCATACTGATTACCAACTATTGTTTGAGTCAAAAGGTATTCTGCGCCAAATTGGATCACTGTTACCTGTGTAAGTTGCCGTACAATAGTAATAGTAATTATAGTCTGCGCTCCATTCTCCAGCCGAGTCGCCCGCCGCACCAACAGCATGGGTAGGGGGAACTGAGTTATAATTAAGCAACGGTGGACTAGCTTCGACCCACGCATTAGAATAATAGATGTACAATCTTCCGCCTAAATCGTCGAACCATAAGTTGCCAGTAGCTGGGCTATTTGGGGAAGTATTGCTAATTGTTATATTAGCATTACCGAATGACCCAACAGATAACTGATATCCAGTTCCACTAGAATTGACTACTAATAATTTGTTAGCGTCGCTTACACTTGGGCTTGGAACTACTCCACTACCTAAGCTAGCATATAGTTCTCCAAAGTTATGATTACATTTGTTAAACGCTAACTGTAGCGTATCGCCACTGTTGTCGTTCGGGTTTGACCCTGTGTTGATTAATTGTACAGCCATTATGTTCTCCCTACGGCAACTTCAATCACTCCGGCTTCGCCGTAGTCTTTGTCTTCTAATGCCTTACCAATGATACTGCCTAATGTTGGATTTAATGCCTTAACAGCATATCCAGGAGTAGCACTAGTAGTTAGCATATCACCTTTCTTAACACGACCTACAACTTTACATGGAACACGACCAGCAAGTGCGATACAAACCTTGATACCTTTCTGTTCTTGGTTCATAGTGTACGCTGGATTAGTTGTTACTACACCAGCACTATGAGTATCGTTGATTTGTGTAGTTGTAGTAACTTCTTTTTCGCCACCAAACACTAGTACAGTACCTGATTCGTATTCTTGATCACCTTCATAGTACTCTGCCAAGTCAGCGTAGGTTGCTTGGAAACTTGCGCCACCGCTTAGTGTCCATGTTCCACTAACAACTGCGCTACCGCCATTGTTAGCATATAGTCCAGTTACATAAGCTGTGTTCAAATAACCACCGCCAGCACTATCTCTTAGCAATATTGTATTTGCTAAACTACTAGATGTTGTAGCTGAAATTGTCGCACTATTAGCTTGATTTGTTACAGAAGCTACAGTTTGAGTACCAATGTTAGTACTAGTAATAAATGTTCCACCACCTTGTGGGTTACTTGCTGTGCTAGCATTACCACTTAATGTAGCTGTAATAGTTCCAGCACTAAAGTTTCCACTGCCATCTCGCAATACAATTTGACTAGGGGTGTTAGTACTTGTAGCTGTAGTAGTTGCGCTGTTAGCTTGATTCTGTATACTTGTTGCTACAAATGTGCTACCAGAGTTAACTGTCCATGTACCAGTAACTGTTCCGCTAGCACCACTACTTCCAGTGCTTAATGTTATAGTTCTTAAAGTACCTCCGCTAGCATCTAACACACCGGATCCCATACTAAATCCACTAGAGCCCGACATAGATAAACTACCAGTAACAGCCCACGCACCAGTTAATGACCCGCTAATCGAACTAGAACCTGCTGTTAATGTAGTAGACTTCAATGTACCTAAACTAGCATCAATTTGGCTACCAGATGTTAACGCCCATTGTCCAGTTAAAGAACCACCAGTGCTTGATGCGCCACTTGTTAGTGTAATTGATTTTAGTGTACCTAAAGTAACATCCCATGTACTGCTACTTTGAACAGCCCAGTTACCAACAATACTACCAGCAGTAGCGCCAGCGCCTGTTGTAATAGCTGTAGCTTTCAATGTACCATTGCTAGTGTCTAATGTGCCAGTAGTAGTAATTGTAGTGTTACTTGTGCTATTACCAACAGCAGTTATGAATGTTTGATTACCTGGTGTTGTTAACGACAAGGTTAATGTACTTGTATTAACACTTAGTATTGTGGCAGTACTTGGTGTTGGATATCCTGCGACTTTTAATCCGCCTACATCCACGTTACCGTTCGAGTCTGCTTTAAGAACAGCGCCTGCCGCACTTACTGTACTAACCGGAGTAATTGTATAAGAGTTATTACTGGTGTTTGACCCATCGTATGTTACAGTCATTAATCCACTATTGATTGGAGCACCGTAACTAAAGTTGGCATTTTTAATACCATCACCTGAGCTAACAACTGTTCCAGGACTAATTTCTTGGATAGCTGCAGCATTACCTGTTAAGTTACCTAAAATAGCACCGTTAGATACATAACGGATCTTATCGTAACCAATACCGGAAGATGTTGAACTGCTAGCCGCTAAACTTACCCAACCACTTGATGCTGTAAAGTATTTGCTATCAAAACTAGCAAGACCTAAGTTAGTACCTGACTGTCCAACTGGGCTAGTAAATGCTGTTCCAGAACTTGCTATTGCCTGTGTTGGATACAATGACAATTTAGTCTGCGCAATTGCCGCACTACTATTAACCATTGCGTTGGTAATCTTGTTAGCCTGTATAGCTGTGGTTAATGTTCCGCTAGTATTTGAAGTACTATTATAGGTAACATTGATATCGCCTGTTGGTAGTCCAATGTTTTTCCAAGCACCGGCAGTTGAATCATAAATCAAGTAGTTGCCGTTGGCAAGACTTGAGAATGTAATTACTGTGGTTCCAGTTAATCCAGCAAACGAGCTAGGAGCACCGCTTAGTACGACAGACCAGTTAGATCCGATAGGCGACCAACTTACTACAGTAAGGCCTGTGAAGTCACTTCCGCCTGTGTAGCTAAGAGTCTGTCCTGCTACTAATGAACCAATCAAGTTGCTTACAATAATTGTAGCACTACTTCCGCTTACGTATGTAGCAGTAGCTTGTGTGTTAACATCTTTTAGTTTGAATAAACTATTGATATTTGTTACATTTGTGTCTACATAATTTCTGTTAGCACCGTCACTTGGACTTGTACTAGTAGTAGGCATATTTAAATTACTGATATAATTATTACCAATGTTTAAATTGCCTTTCATAGCTAGCACACCACTTAGTGCCATGTAGCCTGGACCAATTAATTGTGTAGTACCAATCGGGTTTCCACCGTAGTCTAAACCTAAACGTAAGTCAACGAAACTACGAACAGCTGATTGTACTGGAACAATGTCTGTAGCATTTTCAGTCATTGTGCCGTCTGTCGAGAATTCACTTACAACAACACCACGTTTGAATCCTAAACCGTCCAAGTTACTCAACGCAATACTTGCCGCAAAAGTAACAGTACCTGTACCTTGGTCAACTTGGAAGAAGCGACCTACACGGAAAATACCGTTTTCGTCTGTTGATACATGGAACACACGACCTACAGTTTCTTCAACAACTTGTTTACTTGAATCTGCTGGTATTGCTGGGTTACCATAAATTTGGTTTGGATAGTTAGTAGTATCAAATCCACCAGTACCAATGTCTAAGAAGTCATGACCTGTAGCACGACAAGTACTAATACGAACAGTAATTTGTCCACTTGTATCACCAGCATAACCAGCTCTTAGTGTCGTTGAGCTGATAGTATTAAATGGTTTAGTAATACCTAAAATATTACTTGTAGCACTAGTAGCTTCCTTAGTCATGACATAAGTTGTAGTAGCACTATACAAGCCAGGATTAAATTGATATGTCAATGTTAAACTGTTTGTAGTTTGAGTCGACGTAGTTGTTGGCCAATAACCATTATATAAACTAACAGCATTGTTGTTAATTCTATAGTAGTTTCCTTGTACAATACCTGTAGCAGAACTTAATGTATAAGTTATGCTGTAAGTAGTAATACCGTTAGATGTAACTGGAGTAATAGTTGGAACTAGATATACAGTAACTCCAGAGTTATGAGAAGCGGCTGTAGTACTTTGAGCTGCACGTGTACAACCTGTGAAACTTGTACCAGTTACACCGCCATATGTGATTACTTCTGAATCGATTAAAATTGTACCAGTTGTTGGGAATCCACTTGTACTAGCAACGTTAATAGTTGTTACACTAGAATTGATACTACCAGAAGTAGTAGTCGAAGCGTTAGAAACGTTAACAGTTGAGCCTAACCCCCATGCTGGACTATAGAATGTCATTGATCCTGTAGCAGTGCCTGAAGCTAGTACAGTAAATGTTGTCTGGCTAGCACCAGTCCACAACGCATTTCCTGGCGGAGGATTAACAGTAATTGTAATATAAGGATTACCGCTGTTAGCATTGGTAGTCAACACATAATATGTTGTTCCTGCTACAATATTACTGAAAGTTGTTCCACTGAATATAATTGGGTCGCCTACAACTAAATTAGAAATAGTGCTAACAAATACTTGATTGCCACTTGCTTGTACACTTGTGCTAATACCGCTAGTACCAGGATCAGTTGGGTACAACAATGTCATCTGAGTTACAGTATTACCACTTAATGATGTAGTGTTGTAAGTTGGGTTAGATGATAGAATTGCTGTTACTGAAGGAGGAGTACCTGTGCCACCAGTAATAGTAATTGTTGGAATAACGTTGGTATAGCCAAAGCCTTGATCCACTACAATAATTGTAATAGTTCCGTCTGCGTTAGCAGTAGCTGAGCCAGCGGCGTTACGTCCGCTACCTACGCTTAATCCGCCAGAGAAACTAACAGTAATAGTATCTCCTAATGTATATCCACTACCACCTGTTGCTGGTGTTACGCCTACCACAGTATTGTATTGTGTAGCAGTTATAACAGATCCAGCTGGTAACCAACAAGCTGGGCTAACTGTGAATATAGTGTTACCACCTGAATTAGCCGCATCAATTGTTTGGATAATTGTGTAAGGAGGTACAACTGCTCCGGTAGTTGTTGTACTAACAACCATACCAGCGGCAAGTAATGGCTGATAAGGTACAGTAATTTGTGTAGTAGTAGTTACACCGGTAACTTGATATGTACCGTTATAGTTAGTGTTAGATTGGTTAGCCACAGTAATCATACTGTCTACTGGAGGTAGAACAGCATAATAATTGTTATTCACTGATCCATTATATGGTATTGCGAATGTTATAAGTTTCTGTGTAACACTTCCAGGTACATACGCTTGACTCAAATAAGTCATAGCAGTAACTGGTGTACCAATCGCACTATTGTTGTATACCGAGTTTGGATTGATACTAATATAACTATTGGTTATTTGACCAAAGTATATAGTATTACCTGTTGACAAACTACTTGGGCTTGTTGGAGCGGCAGTTAATGTTATAACATAGTTTACAGTATTTCCGCTAATGTTAGATACGGCACTTTGTACATATTGTGTTCCATTAAATCCAGTACCGGTAACAATTTGTCCTTGACTAATTGTGCCAGAAACTCCAGTAACAACTAATGTAGTTCCACTACTTGTGTATGTTGTACCATTAATTGTTATACTAGATGCATAACTTCCTGTTGTTTGTAAAGTTCCTGCTGAATAGTTATTAATTAAATGTGTACGTCCATACCAAGAGAAAATATAAATTCCCTTGTTTAACTGATTAATTTCACTGGCGCTACCTACGCTAGTAACAGCAATACGATCATCGCCTGTTCGTGAACCTTGTGTACGAGGTGTAAAGTATACAGGGCCTTGCGGTGGTAAACTAGGAACAGCACTCATTACAAGAGTAGTCATTGCGCCTGTAACGCTTACTCCTGACAATGTTGTAGTGTTAGTTACAGTCCATACGCTTCCATTTCCCGATCCACTAACTAAAGAAGTTACATATACATAGCTTCCAAGACTTCCGCCAGTTAACATCATACCAACGGCTAGTGTACCTGTTATACTAGATGTAACAGTCATTGCTCCTGCGTTATTAAAGTTAGCAGTGAAAGACGCAGTAGTTGGAGTAACAGATACTACAGTTTGACCTAACCAGCCAATACCGCCAATTACATAAGCTACTGGAGTTGTAAGTATTGTTCCAACAACATTTCCGATGGTAATTGTTGTACTTAAAATACTACCGCTAGTTACAAACGCTGTTACTGGAGGGGCAATAGGGTCAGCCGCTACAATATTTTGTCCGTCTGATCCTAATTTATAATAATTGAAAGTCGAGTCAACGCTAAGAATAGCTACACCTGTACCTAACGCAAATACTTCACCAGTGGCTTCGATTAAGTTATAAGAAATAATACGATAAATGTCGCCTAAGTTAGTAAGGAATTGTAACGCTGTACTTGGACGAACTGGTTTTACGTTATCGATATTGTAGAACTTAAAGTTCTGTAACATACGAATGCTAACAATTTGTCCATGATATAAAGTATATTGAAGACCGGTAGTACTAGTACCGTTTGTACCACTTGTACTTAAATCAAGTTCAAGCACGTTCTTACCGTTAACTGTTACAGTAGTATGAGCAACGGTACTGATTAGATAACGAACAGTACCACCACCAGCGGCAGTATGATCGATTTCAATTTCACTTACATCAGTTGGAGTATATTCATAATTGTAAATGTAAATCTTAAGAGGACTAGATGTACTAGTTACAACTTGACTATTTAAATAGAATCCTTGAGCATATATGTGTGCTGTCTGGGTCATGTTTTGGTATAAGTTAACGCTGTCCGGTAATTCAGTTACGTCATAACCTGTAGCACGTAGACCATAGTCACCATTTGAGTTCGAACCTGCTACAGAACGAATCTGCGCACCATTTAACGCCCAGTAACCAGTATGACAGTAGTAAGTAAATGTTGAAACTTGTTCTGTTAAACCAGCATTGGTACATAAAATACCATAGCCCAAATCGTTAACTTGTGTAAAGTCATTGGCCAACATGGACTTGTTACCGCCCATTTCGATATTAATACCTAGGCCAGCACCGCCATTTAGATAAGTTAGAACGTTAGTTTGTAAATTACCTAAGTTATTGTTGATAGTAGTCCAATCACTGTAGTTACTATAACTGCTAATAGTTAGTTCGGTTCTAGTTGGAATACTAGTACCAGTACCACTAAGTGTTAATGTTACGTTAGTTCCGCTAACAGTGGCATTATTAGAAATTACAACAGTAGCAGTACCGTAACCACCGATACCATTTGTGCCATCTCCGGTATTTGGAGTAACTGTAGTAACAGTAGTTCCGTTAGGAATACCAGCACCTGAGATTGAAGCGCCTGCTACTAGGCTTGGATTATAGCTTACATTTAACAATGTGTTGCTACTTGATGTTACAGTACCTAGCAC
>Ga0214192_1002283_pt1 | contig 10070 bp, 7 predicted proteins | sample TroBogEpilimnion_44_FD_153030 | JGI IMG/M metagenome (GOLD analysis project Ga0214192, IMG submission 153030) | Freshwater microbial communities from Trout Bog Lake, WI - 29JUL2008 epilimnion | ecosystem: Environmental > Aquatic > Freshwater > Lake > Epilimnion/Euphotic zone | place: Trout Bog... | reverse complement strand
GTGCCCTGGGCAGCAAATTTAATTATAAACAATTTCAGTACCAACTTGTCAGTGGTGTCTAACTCGTACGCAATCAGTACTCAGGTGGTAGATTCCAGCGTACAACAACAAATTGCCAGCAACATATATCAAGCCAACATTGGATCAAGTCCGGTCACTTATTGTGCAACATCAAATGTCAGCTTTGGACTGCGTTTAAACGGAACGATCACGGCCAACGTTGGTGATTACATTACTCAAAAGACAACGTTGTCGGGAAATGCAGCAGTGATTGTGGCAAATCTACAAGTGCTGGGCAACGTGACAAATGCCAACGTAGTGCCGGTAATTTATAAATTTGGACAAATAAGCCTAGATGCCAATGTGTTGTACATAAACGGCACCAGCACAAATGTAAGCAGCAACGGGACTTATGTGTTGGGCATGGTTACTACGACCGGTAACGTGACTTTGCCGGCAAATACTATAGTCAAACGAGAACAAGCGGTAAGTACATTAGGCAATATTGTGCTTAAAGATGCAGTAATTGAGTACCCGTACAGTATTGGATCTACACAACTTGGTAATATAGCTCCTCCATTGTTCTTGTTATGGGATGATTACTTACCAGTTCCATCAGGATTTGCACCATGATAAATAACAATAACCCACGTACAGAAAACGTACCAAACCAGATTAAAGAGGAAAAACCAGTGAAACAACAACGACGCCCCGACGAAACATCGGGAATACAAGTTCGAGGACATATCAAGATATTTGATCCCGAAACAAACGAAGTTTTTATTGATAAAAACAATGCTATTCACTACGAGAATTTCTCTATAGCATTGGCCAACAGCATTGCCGATAAGTCAAACAATTTCATCTATGAAATGAATTTTGGTAGTGGTGGCACCAGTGTAGACCCCACCGGTATTATTACATATTTGCCCACAAACACTACAGGGCAAAATGCAAACTTATACAATCCAACATACGCCAAGATTGTTGATGATACCAGTGCTGCTAACCTAGATCCGGTCAACAACAAAATGACAGTGAGTCACATTCCGGGCACAGTTTACACTGATATCTTGGTAAGTTGCTTGTTAGACTACGGTGAGCCCAGCGGACAAAATGTATTTGATAATAGCCAGAGTCTCAACGGCCAATTTGTATTTGATGAATTGGGTTTGCGTGGACGCAGTATTGATGGTACTTCGGGATTGACCAGTACTGGTTTGTTGCTGACACACGTGGTATTTCACCCGGTGCAAAAGAGTTTAAACCGCTTGATTCAAATTGATTATACAATCCGTGTACAAACACTAACAAATCTAAGCGTAATAGGATAATAAAATGAGTTATATAATAACCAAAACTGACGGGGGATTACTATCAACACCAACCATGGTAAATGGTGTGTTGTTGGACGGCACTGCTGATACCAGTACCGGGCTGACATTGATTGGTCGTAATTACACAAACTATGGTCAAGTGCAAAATGATAACTTTGTCAAGTTGTTGGAAAACTTTGCAGATCCGTTGCCTCCGAGCCAAAGTATCAATGCCACAGTATTGTTACAAGGCCAGCTTTGGTACGATACCGTAAATCAAAAGTTAATGGTATATGATAGCGAGGAATTTATTCCAGTAAGTCAGCGTAGTGCAGGAACAACTGCCCCGACTATTGCTTACATTGGCGATCAGTGGTGGGACACCACAAACAATCAGCTCAAGGTCTGGACTGGTACTGTATGGCTACTAATTGGACCTGCATACAGTTCGGTCAATGGCAAAGGCGGTATATTTGTTGAAACTGTAACTGATACCAACAGCGTTACGCACACAGTATTGAACAATTATATAAACGGTAACTTGGTATCTGTTACTAGTTATGATCCTACATTTTCTACAACACAAAGTCTGTACAGTTCGTACTTTTCAACAATTAACCCTGGCGTTAATTTGGCCAGTACCATGTTCTTTAATGGGACAGCAGCCAACTCTGCGGCCATAGGCGGATTGGTGCGAAGCCAATTGGTTAGAACCGATGTTGATAATGCAATCACAGGCAGTTTAAGTTTAACCGGAGCAGTGTCGTTAAACAACGCAAATATCAGCTACAGTGCCGGAGCATTGGTGGTCAACAACTTTAACAATAACTCCAACGTGGATTTTTATGTGCATGGCACCAGCGGTAACGTAAATGCTTTACACATTGATGGGTCTACAGGATTGATGTCTGTGGCAGGTAATGCAACCAGTAACAATGGAGTTACTACTAAATCCTATGTTGATTCAGTGGTAGCAAATGCCGTTGCGTATGCTACAAATCTAAATAGTCAAACTGCGTATAATTCAAACAACATTGGCACACAATTAACTGGATGTATTGCAGTACTAACTTCATCGTTGAATGCCAATATCGGTACATTCCAAGGACAAGTAACTGCCAATTTGGCAGCAACAACAACCAATCTAAATTCAAACATAGCATCATTGAATGCCAATATCACTGGCGCCAATGTTGTAATTGCTGCAATTGAATCTATACTGCCTTACTTTGCTCCTGCAAACAGTCCGTTTTTGACAGGAACAGTACAAGTTCCTGACACTACACAAACTACCACATACGCAACCAATCTTGGTCCCGACAATAATCCTTATGCTCTTGTTTTAAATGCATCAGTCACTGTCAATGCCGGGGACAACATTAAAATTATCAATTCGGGTACGTTGGGAACTGTGGCAAACTGTCATGTATTATCATCAGTATCAAATCAACCCTATGCGGTTGTTGGTATCTGGCAAGGAGCAATGCCGGTGTATGCCAATGGTGTAGTAACATCAAGCAATTATTATTTCATTGAAATTAATGGTACCAACGAAAGTATCTATTTAACAAATGCACAATATGTTGGACCTACGCTAAATGCAATCAATACCGGATTGATACTGGGCAACAATAGCAGTATTGCAGCCACAACACGCTATGTTGATATAACTGCAAATATTTTAAATAACGATTACACAAATCAAATTAACACGTTATCCAGTTATGTAGCAACCAATACCAACAACGGATTGGCTCTAAAAGCAAATATTTCTGGACAAACATTCACTGGAGCAATATATACTCCTACCCCATCGGCGGGCAAAAATGACACCACAGTTGCAACAACTGCGTTTGTTAGTGGGGCAATAGCTACGGCACAAAGCACAGGGTATAGTGCTGCAGGTGGACCTGGTACTGGGCCCAAAATCACAATCAGCACAAGTTCACCATCAGGCGGTAACGATGGCGATATATGGTTACAGGTAGGTAATTAATGTCAATTTACGTTAATCAAAAAGGAACTTGGACTCCAATCCCAATTCCACAGGTGCACAACAACGGCACTTGGCAAGATATCGAGGGCGGTTGGGTTAACGTAAAAGGAACTTGGAAAAAATTCTGGCCGGGATCTGTGACAGCAAATGTGTTGCTAGTTGGCGGAGGTGGCTCGGGTGGATATTCGGGCTGGGACGAAGGTGGTGGCGGTGGCGGTGGCGGTGGCGTCAACCTAATACAACAAATTCAAATAGCATCTGACACTTATTTCTTGACCGGCAACGCAGCAATATCGGCAGGTAAAACCGACTACGGCACCAATGTAGTAGGCGTAGTGACCGTGGGCGCGGGCGGTGCAGGCGGAACAACACAAAGTACCAACGGTGGCACATCAACAATCAGTTTTGTAGTCCCAGATCAAAACCCAATAAACACTCCCACACAAGATAGGCACTCACCTGGTGGTGGTTACGGCTCGGGAATTGGCGCAACAAACGGAGCCAGCGGATCCAGTGGGGGAGGCGGAACAGGATGTGGAGATACTCACGGTGGAGGAAGCGGAACTGGCCCGCACGACGTTCCCAATAATTATGGTGGAACATACAGTGGCGGCGGCAACGGCGGAACAGGATATCACGAAGGTAACGGTGGTGGTGGCGGTGGCGCTGGGGCAAATGCCGGAGCACAAGTGGCATTGAGCAGCAGATCAAGTTATGAATTTTATGAAACCGACGAAAGCGTAGGCGGCAACGGCATAAAAATTACTCTACCCGGGTCAAAAATTCAGTATTCTGTGGGCGGTGGCGGTGGAGGCGGAATAGGCAAATACGGCGGGGGCTTTTCTTCACCCGGCACCGGGGCAACAGCATTTGGCGGAGCCAATGGTGGCGGAACAGGAAATGGATCCGGCGGTGGCAACGGGACTGACGGAACTGGTGGCGGTGGCGGTGGCGGACAAGGTTACACCGGCGGAACCAGCGTGGGCGGTAATGGTGGATGCGGGCGCATCGTGATTGAATACATAGCCCCGGTCCCGTATTTTGCTGCATATGATTCTTCGGGAAATCCAAGCGGAACCACAAAAACTGTGGGCGTTTATCAAGTGCTCGACATTCCGGCCGAGGGAACATTTACCCTAAGACCAATTGGTAGCTAAGTGAATAAATAACAATAATAAAGTGAAATAAGATGCCATATACCCTAAACAATAGTGACGGAACTCAGCTTTTAACAGTGGCAGACGGCCAAGCTGACGGTCCTGGATTTACAACAACAACTACAAATTTGGTATTTCCCGGCCCAAATTTTGTGGGGTATGGGCAGTATCTCAATCAAAATTTAATCAAACTATTAGAAAACTTTGCCAGCAATTCGGCTCCCAGCGCTGGTCCCAGTGTACAAGGGCAACTGTGGTTCAACAAAAGTAACGATACCCTGTATGTGTTTGCAAATAACACACAGGGCTATGTTCCAGTATCGGGAATTTTGGTAGACCCAAGCCAACCGGCTGTGGCACAAACTACGGGTACTATTTGGTACAATACAACCACTAATCAAATTTCTATATACGATGCAAACGGTGTACCGCACTTGATCGGACCACTGTATACTGCCCAACAGGGCGTGAGCGGAGCAATACCGCTAGTGCTCAATGATGCCAATTCAATTGGATCCACACACAATGTGGTAAGTTTACAATTTGGTACTACTACATTTGCAATTATCAGTGCTGACTCGGCCTTTGTGCCAAGTCCGGCCATTACTGGATTTGCTTTAATCAAACCCGGTATCAATTTCAATTCAACACTGGCTTCAAGCAGTATCAATATCAATGTTGCTGGTAATTTAACCGGCAACGTAGCAGGTAATGTAGCCGGTAACGTAGCGGGAAATGTTGTAGGTAACGTAGTAGGCAACGTGGTAGGCAATTTAACTGGCAACGTGACTGCAACAACATTGACCGGGGCATTGACTGGAAGTGTCAACGGCCCAGTGACTGCAACAACAGCATCAATAGCGACAGCAACTGCAACAAATTTATCAACCAGTAACATACAGGCCACTAGCGGCAACTTAACCGGAATAACTCAAACCACAACACAAAACTTGTTGGTCAATGGCAGTTCGACATTGTCGGGCACCACAACAACTACCACACTCAATGCCGCAACCATTGGCAACACAGGTGCAAGCATAATCGGCACTTTGACCAGTGGCCCGCAAAACGCTATCACCAGCGCCACAGGATTATCAACTCTGTTGTCGGTCAGCGGCAACGTTGTTACTTTTAGTTCAAATTCAGCAACAGTAAACAATTTTGCCAGCCCAAATGTATTAGTAACTGGTGGTTCGGTAACAGGATTATCGGCATTGTCCACACAAACATTGATAGTCAATGGAACTACAAATCTAACTGGTGTTACGACTGCTACCACAATTAATGCTGTAACATTAGGAAACGTGGGATCGTCCCTAATAGGAACACTGGGAGTGGGCAGTCAAAACAACATAACATCGGCGACTGCATTGTCGCAAGTGGGCACGTTGACTGCTGGCACTTGGAATGCAAATATCGTACAACCCACATATGGCGGTACTGGAGTCAACAACGGTAGTAACACATTAACCATCACTGGTGGCAATTATACTCTTAATCAATCGGTTGCTGCCAACTCGGCACCGTACTTTTCAGGAAATAACATAACAGGAACTGCACCGTATCTGACTGCTGGCGGTGTAGCCAACGGGCTCTATAGCAATTATTATTACAGTGATCCAAGTTGGATCAGTGCTTTATCGTACAACAAGTTGATCAATGTTCCTGCATACTTGACAACAGCCAACGTCAATGCCAATGTCAGTATTGGTGTTAGTCAATCATGGACCAGTGTTGGCGGTGGCCGATCAATTAACACGGCCTACCAAAACTCAACATCTAGACCGTTGCAGTTATTGATAACTGTGCAAGTGACAACTGGTCAGTACTGTCAGCTCAACGTTGGTCCCAGTATTGGAACAGCACCGTTAATTACCGAAGTATCATATCAAACCTCAGGGAGCTCGTCCGTGACTCAAACACTGACAACTCCAATAAGTGTAATAATTCCACCAGGCAATTACTACCAATTGTCGGGAACGGCCTCAATATTCAGCTGGTACGAATTAAGATAAATAGAATATGGCATATACAATTACTTTATCAAATGGAAGCTCGCTTATACCGGGTGGATTAGCGGATACCACAATCAATACTACTGCAACCAGTATTACCCTAGTGGGCAAGAACTACTCGGGATATGGTCAATTCATAAACGACAATTTTGTGCAGATGTTGGAAAATTTTGCCAATACATCTAGTCCGGCCAATCCACTTAAAGGTCAATTGTGGTGGGACACAGTCAACAACATTTTAAAAGTATATTCGGGACAGAGTTGGAAGATTTCAACTGGAGCAACCAGTACACCTTATTCAAATCCACCGGGCGATTTAAGCAGCCTAGGTGGCGACTTGTGGTTTGACACCACAAACCAACAGTTAAAAGTATATTCAGGAACCGCTTGGATCACAGTGGGACCAGCAGCAAGTACAGCAACAGGTAATACTGGAGCACAACCGGCATTGGTACAGGACAAAGTAACAGGTGGTACCCATCCTGTGGTACAGATCTTGATCAATAACGTGGTATATGCAATTATATCTAATTATACATTTACTACCAATTTACCAGGATTTCCAGTTATATCAGCTGGTATCACTTTTAGCAATACTGCAAGCCCTACACTGGGACTAAACACACAAGATCAAAACGCAACACCAAATACCTTGGCGCAACGTGACCAGTATGGCGCATTAAATGCAACCGGATTAAACTTAACCGGCGCAATAATTGGGGCCACTGCAATTGGTGCAACAACGTTAACAGCATCAACAATAACAGCAACAACATCAATTTCAAGCCCGGCTATTACTGCTCCTTCTATTACTGGCAACTTAAATTCTTACGTAACAACGATTAATACTTCAATTATTCCTGCAACCAATGGACAAGGCAACGTGGGAACTCCAGGCTATTATTTTGGAAATGCTTACCTTCAAAATGTAAACATCAGTAACAATATTGCAATGGATGGAACTATTATACCAAACAGTAACTTGTCAGTTACTTTAGGCAGTACTTCCAAAATGTTCAATAATGTTTACACAAACCAATTGATTGCTGCTTCAAACATATTGCCAACGGCCAACCTAGCGGTCAATATTGGTTCTAGCAGTCTTTGGTTCAACAACATATACGGAACTGCTATTCATGCACTATACGCTGACTTGGCCGAACGCTTTGAAGCCGATGCCGAATACGATGCCGGAACTGTAGTCGAACTGGGCGGCTCAGCCGAAATTACCAAAGTTGACAGTGATTTAAGCGATTCTGTATTCGGAGTCATAAGTACTAATGCAGCTTATCTAATGAACAGTCGCGCAGGCACTGATAAAACACATCCCCCAATCGCAGTACAAGGACGAGTTCCAGTTAAAGTAACCGGAATTATACACAAAGGTGATCGTCTTGTAAGTGCCGGTAACGGACTAGCTCGAGCAGGAACAAAATCTGAATTGACCACATGGAACGTTATTGGTCGAGCTCTGGAAGATAAAACTACAACCGGTCAAGGTGTTATTGAAGCTGTAGTTAAATTGAATTCGTAAGGAACATACAAGATGTCATACTCACAAGGTGGGGTAATACAAGCAACCGACTACAATAATTTTATTGGCACCAGTCCAAGTAGCACTGCTAATCAAATCAATACAATATGGGCAGTAGGGCGTGGATCACGTGGATACGGTCAAACTCCATTGAATCCGGTTAGCACCGGCGGCACAGTTACTGCTACACAATGGGCAAGTGCCATTAACACACTAAACAGTATATACACACACCAAACAAACAGTGGTACTGGTATTGCAGCTCCCACTACTGGAGCGTTGATTGCATATTTAAATACTTTTAGTTCAAGTATTACAACGGCTTACAACAACGCATTAACGGCAGCAACACAAGGTTCTGCAGTTACTGGATCAACATATTATACCACTTCAACTACTAGCACACAGTTTACTGCGCCCAATCAATCGGCCTCAAGCACATTCACAATCACACGCACAGTGACTTTTCCTAGCGGTGATGCTGCACGTTATTTCTTTAATGCCGGCGGTGTATTGAATTTTATAATGGGGTCAGCAAGTAACCCTGGCGCGACCAATCGAGGCGCAGATTTGGTAACTTTACTCAGTACAAATTTTTCAGGAATGATTAACTTTGGTGCTACGTCAAACGGACAACGTACTGGTACAGGCGGCACATTAAGCGGAGGTGGGTACACATCAGGATATTATGGATTGACAACCAGTCCACAGACTATAGCATATATCACAAGCGGGACTAGTGGTTACACCAGTGACTACTTGCAACTAACTGTACAAACCAATGGTGTTCAAGGAAGCAATGCCGATAATGGAACTGTTATAACTTTTGTTCTAACCATTTATTCAGCTGCACGAAGCACATTGCCAGCGCCACCGGCCAATCCTGTTGGAACTGGAACTACTGTAAATAATAGTGTGGTTAATGATTCAATTGCAATTTTGACTCCGCATTCAATCAATATAACTCCCCCGGAATCACTTAATATTTCCAATACTTGGGGCACAGTTGGCTCTACCATTGTTGTAGCCTAACCAAAATCAATTGACATCGGTACAGTAGCATGTTATACTGTGTAGATGGACTTAGACACACTCAAATCATATATCTCTGTAGCAACAGACTACCAAGTTAACCGACGCATACTCCGCGAAAAAATACGAACCGATTTGCATTTTGCCTACAATGGCGGATTGTTCAAGGCCACTCCTGAATTGATCGTGTTTGCCAATGCATGGCCCCGAACCCGATCATTGTTTTTGGAAGACACATATCAAAATCCCATACACATACCTGATCCTGAATTCTTTGCCGAACAATGCCAGGAATGTTATACAAAAGCGATGAACCGTTGGCATCAACAACATGACGAACTCAAAAAACTTAGAAAAATCCACTTCAATGTCTAGAGGCATTGTGGTATTTGCGTTCAATACCGAGACCGTTGATTATGTGCAAATTGCAGATTGCACCAGTCAACTTGCCAGTCATTATCTCAATTTGCCAGTTACACTAATAACTGATCATGCGGCAGACCCCAAGTTTCGTTACGACAACATAATCACAATAGACCCACAAGGAGATAATTTTAGAGATGGAAACATTCAATGGAGAAACTTTGGAAGACACTACGCATACACTCTCAGTCCCTACCAAGATACTATATTGCTTGATTGCGATTATGTGGTCCTTGATTCCAGTCTCACTCGTTTATTTGATACAGAATTTGACTACAAACTAATGCACCATAACACAAACTATATGGGCGCAGTATATGAACGCATGGGCGAGACAAGTTTACCGTTTATCTGGGCCACAGTTGTGTTATTTCGTAAATCAAAAAAGGCAGAATTGCTATTTGACCTAGTGGGCAAGATCGAACGCAATTACGATTATTACCGAGCACTGTATAATATTCGTGAAGGCAATTACAGAAACGACTATGCGTTTGCTATTGCCAACACAATCTTAAACGGGTACAACTCAAATGAATCGCAAGGAATTCCGTGGCCCATGTTTACTATAGATGAACGTATTGATCAATTGTTATACGA
>Ga0214192_1002279_pt1 | contig 10075 bp, 12 predicted proteins | sample TroBogEpilimnion_44_FD_153030 | JGI IMG/M metagenome (GOLD analysis project Ga0214192, IMG submission 153030) | Freshwater microbial communities from Trout Bog Lake, WI - 29JUL2008 epilimnion | ecosystem: Environmental > Aquatic > Freshwater > Lake > Epilimnion/Euphotic zone | place: Trout Bog... | reverse complement strand
TTTGGATTTGGATTTGGATTATTTTGATTTGTATATGTATTTGTATTTGTATTTGGATTTGTATTTTGATTATTTTGATTATTTTGATTATTTTGATCTGTATTTGTATTTGTATTTGGATTTGGATTTGGATTTGGATTATTTTGATCTGTATTTGTATTTGTATTTGGATTTGGATTTGGATTTGGATTTGGATTATTTTGATTATTTTGATTATTTTGATTATTTTGATCTGTATTTGTATTTGTATTTGGATTTTGTTTTGTATTTGTTAAATTTGCTAATAGGTTTGATTTTTGTTGTAATTTATCTAAACTACCTTGAGCATTATTAATATTTTGTTGTAAATTTTCTGGATTAACTGAATTTTTTATATCTTGTTCACTAATTGAAAATGTTTTTTTTAAAGTTTCACCTACTGATGATAATTTAGATGTATTTTTTACTGCATTTGCAACATTTTCTGTATTTTCTGCAACATTTGCAACATTTGCAACATTTTCTGTATTTTCTGCAACATTTGCAACATTTGCAACATTTGCAGTTGTTTCACTAACTGCTGCAACACCTTCAGTTGCTGCTGCTTCAGTTGCTAATCCAGCTTCGCTAACTGCTGCAACGCCTTCAGTTGCGGTTGTTGCTGCTGCAACACCTTCAGTTGCACCTAATGCGGCGACTTCAGCCCCTTCAGCTGCTAATCCAGCTTCACCAACACCAAATGGTAATAATGCAATAGATGCTGCAGCGCCTAATGCTAAACCTGTATAAAGTAAATAATGATGATGTTTTGGCACTAATTCATTTACATTTATGTAATAATCAAGTGCTATAGGTACCAATTTTATTATTTTATTTTTATCATAAATTTTTTCTGCATCTTTTATTTCTGCTGGTGATGTGAAATCTTTTACGTCATTTGGATCAAATGTAAATGGTTTTTGTGTATATGGATCTATTTGATTATTATATTTGTCTTTTTTATATTTAATTGGTAACATTATAGTAGAATTTTGAAAATATGAATATGGCAATTCTTTAATTTGTTTACCATATTTACTGTGTTCATCATCTGTAAATGGTGAATTTGTATATGGATTTATTTGTTTTTTATCTCGTTCAATCCATGGAACTTTTGCATTTTTAATATTTGTATTTACTGTTTGTACACTTGCACTTCCAAACATTATATTATATATTGTTAATAATAAAATTAAAATTAAAGTTAAAATTGAAATTATACAAAGTATATATAACGATGAACAGAATCGAAAAATCTACGAATAAACGTATTAAAAAATACAATATTGAAAAATACAGACGATTAATTATTAATTCAAATGCACGTCTTGTATTATTTTGTTTTAATCAGCCTGAAATGCTTCAAAAAATAAGAACATATGAGGAATCTATTGACGAACTTTTAAAAGAATCTCAAATTATATTTCCACCAAGTAATCGTGCCGTTTCAATGGGTGAACCAATACCATATATAAAAAATGACAAATATATGTATCAATGTTGTATTTGTGGATTAGAAGCAAAATATACAGAAGATATCGCGTGTCCTTATCATTTTGTTTTGGCGCGAAAAATTAATGAATTAATTATATTTGTATGTGGCACATTATGGCGACATATACGTTTAGAAAAAATAATTCATAATGATGTAACACCATTTGTATATGAATATTGCATACAAAAAATATCAAATGTTGGCAGGTGTACAGTTGATAATGATTGTGGAAATTTTTCTATAGTTATAGACATATTTAATGAAAATAAATATGTATCAAAATATATACCATCAGTAACACTAACAATAAAAAATAATATTTTAGTTCGTGAAATACCAAAATATATTGTTGCGCAATTTTTAAATTGTTTTAATGAAAATTATACATTATGTTTATATTCAAAATCACTTTTTGAGACACTATGAACCAATTTTATTAAAAATATTTGACAATTCAACTTCATATATTAATAATATCACAATAATTATTAAAATAAGTAAAATAATAATTAATATCATTCTTTTTTTATCTGGCCGATATGCAAATGCTGATTCATCGCGAATTCCACCCGAAATATTTGTAAGTGCTTTATGTGCATCATTTACAGAATTTAATGTAGTTTGTAGTGTTTGTTTACCTGAATCTTGTAATGTATTTATTTGCGCTTGCGTTGTTGTAATTGTATTTTTTGCATTTGTAAGTGCATTTTTTCCTGCTGCGTGTAATAATACGGCTTGTTCTTTTGTCGCATTCACTGTATTTTTTATATTTGTATGTGCATCGACTAAACTTTGATGTGCTTGTGTTATTTGTGATGCAATTTGTTTATGGGTATCTGATATTGTTTGTGTTGTATTTTTTACTGATTCATTTAATGCATTTACTTGAGCTGTAGCATTTGTTAATGCACTACTTGCACTTGCTGCGGCATTTGATGTACCAACTGCAAAATTATGTATTCCTGTTATTGCGCTTGAAAATCCAGTTTTAATTTTATGAAAAAATCCTGTATTTTCTGGTTCAGGTGATTGATCGCCACCTTCACATTCACAATATGTTTTAGTCATTCTAATATATAATCGTATTTAAAATATGTATACATATATTATTATCATAAAATTTACATTAACATAAAATTATATAATTACTTATAATTACTTATAATTACTTATAATTACTTATAATTACTTATAATTTTTGACCTATTTTATTAAAATATATACTTGATTCATAATCAAAATCATTAGGTCTATTATCATAATATTCAGATGGTACATTTTTTAATATTTCAACAACTTCAGGACCTAAAATTTTTGGATACTTTTCAAAATCACGTGTCGATCTAATATTTTTATTCATTTTTACAATATATGATTTGTCTATATTTACATTTCCTAAAACTGAAGTAAGTAATGAAAATGGTGAATTTTTAAATTCTGTATCATATATATTGTGTTTTTTATATAATTCTTCAGCAATATCAATCATTTCAAGTAAATTTTTATAATATAATAGATATACGTCATTTTTACTTTTAAAATAATTAATAAGCATATGAAGTAAAACATATTGTATTGATACAACATTAAATTCAATTGCCGATATATCTATACATGAAATAGATATTAATTGTGTTGAACTATCAAATATTTGATAATTCTCATCAATTTGATATTTTGGTATTATGTCAAGATATTGATTATATTCTGGTTTACAATCTGGACTTATAATTGTAAAATATTCGTCTAATGATTCACATTCGATATGAGTTTTTGTAGCGCTTATTTTAATTTTATCAATTGCACTAATTCGTGTATTAAATGATTTATCCTTTAAAAAATCGCATAACATACATAAATATGAATATAATGCGGCATATGCAGGAAACCCACATAATGCAAAATTTTCGCGATTATTTTTTACTTTAATAGTATGTTTTTTATATGATGTATCTTTTACAACTATAGGATAATATTTTTCTATTAAATTAAAACGTTTTAAATCTTTTTCCCAACGATTAAATATATTTTCACGTGGGCAGCCAAAAAACGGAAAACTAAACGATAAATGCATATCCATACGTTGATATAATGGATGAACAATATGTATATTATTAAAATTAATTGTTGGTATTAATTCATAAATTTTTGGTGGAATATATGCAATATCAATAACATATATAAAATTTGTACGAACACGCATTGTGGTAATATGAATTCCGCGAATTGCTGCAACATTTTGATAACCTTCAGCTCGTAAAATTTCAACAAGATCATATGCATCTCTTACAGAATTTGGCGATAATACATCAATATCTGGCTTTTCATCATCTCGATAAATTTTAGTACCTTTTAATTTAAGTGCTTTATCAATTGCGTAACCGCCAAAAACTATTAATTTACGCTCAATTACAAATTTTTTTACTAATTCTAAACATCTAGTTTCATATTCATAATCAATTGATGATTTTTCAAAAATTCTTTCATAATATTCATCCACGTTTTGATCACTCATATTGTATATATAAATATTAATATTTATTATCAAAACATATCAAAAGATATCAAAAAATAACAAAAATATTAACACAAAAATGTGTAATAAAATTGAATTTATGTATATTATATATATATACATGGCTTCATCACAAGCAGCAGAATGTATCGATATATTTGATTTTTATAATGTAATAGATGAACAAGATGAAATTCAACCAATTGAGAGTAATATAAATTATACAGAAGATACCCAAAATAATTATTGTGATTGTGGTGGAAAAATGGAAATATCAAACAATTTAATTACATTATCATGTAATTTGTGTGGAAAAATTAGCGAATATGAAGAAGATGTAGGTGTTCCATCGTCAAGTTCAAATCTTGTATATCGAGGACCAAATAATGCAAAATATCAAGGCGAATTATATGGTAGTAGCAAAATTGACACAGCAAAAGTAAAAACAAAACATATACATGACGAATATATGAAATATTACAATGAGTATGTAATTAAATCAGGTCAAGATTTTCCAAAGGATGCATTTATGATTGCAACTGATATTTTTAATAAAATTCAATCATTTGGTACAAAACGTAGTGAAAACAAAAAACGATATATGGGAGCATGTCTATTTATAGCATGTCATTCAATTAAATATTCGCCATCAATTAACGTAATTACAAAATTTATGGATCTTAAAAAAAATGGACTTGAAACGGAATTAAGTATTATAAATGATATGATTGATGAGGGTAAAATATTTACTGAAAAAATTGATATTATTAGTTCTGAAATTTCAACTATTTTTAATAAACTCAAAATAAATGATAATACAAAATATTTTCATTTAAAAGAATTGATTGCAGAATTAATTAGAATTGCGAATAATAATTTCATTAGCATTGAAACATTACCACAAAATAAAAATATTGGTGCCATTTATATTATTTTAAGTAAACATAAAGATTTAATAGGCAAAATTTCATTACAAGAAATATGTGAAATGAAAGGAATACGCATGGTAACAATTCAACAATATATTACAGAATTAGACGCTTATAAATCTAAATTTAAACATATTTATGAAAAAATAAATGAATAATGTAAAAAAATGTGAATCTATTAATTATATTTTTTATAATTAAAAGTGTAATATGTATATTTATAAATTTTGTATAAAAATTAGTTTTAAATTGATTCTAAAGGCGGTATTTCATCATAATGATCTTTACAAAAATTAGAATTATCAAATATTTTATTAAAACAATCGGTAATTGTACAATATTTTTTACATAAATTTATCATATTTTCTAATTTATGTGTTGTACAATACTCTTTTTTACTATTTTTATAACCATAACTTGTATAATTATCACAATTTTCATATTTACATTTTTTATGAATTAAATCTATCATATTTTCTAATTTATGTGTCACACAATATTTTTTTACTATTTTTATATCCATAATTTGCATATTTTTTACAATTTTTGTGTTTGCAAAATTTGCCTATATATTAATATATAATTATATAAAAAATCAATTTTATATCGATTACTATCAAAATTTTTTATGCAATTATTAATTCTAATGATACTAATATATCGTGATGTTCTTTACAAAAATTAGTTTTATTAAATATTTTATTCAAACATTGTTTAATCGTGCAATATTTATATCTACTTAAATGTATCATATTCTCCAATTTATGTGTTGTGCAATACTCTTTTTTACCATATTTATAACCATAACTTGATAAAATATTACAATCATTATATTTACATTTTCTATTACCTATTATTATCATATTTTCTGATTTATGTATTTTACAATACATTTTTTTATGATTTCCATAACCATAATTTGCAATCATATTACAATTTTCATATTTACATATTTCTATATTTAAAAGTACCATATTTTCTAATTTATGGGTTGCGCAATATTCATGTTTATTATTAATATATCCATAACTTGCAGTATATGTGCAATTTTTAAATTTACATAATTTATTATTTAAAGTTATCATATTTTCTAATTTATGAGTATTACAATATTCTTTTTTACCATTTTTATAACCATAACCAGCTGCAATATTACAATTTTCATATTTACAAATTATATTGCTGCTTACCATATTTTCTAATTTATGTATGTGACAATATATTTTTTTACGATTTTTTAATCCATATGCAGCTTTATTATTACAATTTTCATATATACAATATATATTTGTTAAATTAATCATATTTTCTAATTTATGTGTTATACAATATTCACGTTTATGATTTTTGTATCCATAATTTGCATGTAAATCACAATTTTCAAATTTACATAATTGAATATCTATATTTTGCATATTTTTTAATTTATGAATTGTACAATATTTACGAATTTTATTTATACCATAATGTGCTATTTTCTTACAATCTTTATGTATACAAAATTTGCCCATTATTAATATATAATTATATAAAAATCAATTTTAAGTCTAAATTTGTTGAAATGACATTTTTAAATAGATTCTAAAGGTGGTATTTCGTCATAATGCTCTTTACAAAAATTAGAATTATTAAATGTTTTATTTAAACAATCATTAATTGTGCAATATTTTTTATCTTTATTTATCATATTTTCTAATTTATGTTTTGAACAATAATCACGAATATTATTTTTATATCCATATCTTGCTCGCATATTACAATTTTCATATTTACATTTTTTATTTAACAAATCTATCATATTTTCTAATTTATGTATTGAACAATATTCTTTTTTACCATTTTTATAACCATATTTTGCTTGTGTATTACAATTTTTGTATTTACACATTATATTAACTAAATTTATCATATTTTCTAATTTATGTATTGAACAATATTCTTTTTCACCATTTTCATAACCATAATGTGCTTGTGAATCACAATTTTCATATTGACATTTTTTATGACATAAATCTATCATATCTTCTAATTTATGTAATGTACAATATTCACATTTTTTATAACCATAACCTGCACGAATTTTACAATTTTTGTATTTACAAAATTTGCCCATATATTAATATATAATTATATAAAAAATCAATTTTTATGAGATTTACAATATTCTTTTGGAAATGAACTATATTGAGCACTTTTTTTACAATTTGGAAATGCGCAATATTTCACATTAAAATTAATCATATTTTCTAATTTATGATCACGACAATATTCACGCCCATTATTATATCCATAATTTGCTAATTTATTACATAATTTACATGATTTAATATTTAAACGTATCATATTTTCTAATTTATGTTTATTACAATAATTACGAAATCCATTTTTATATCCAAAACTTGCAATATTTGTACAATTTATATTAATACAATATCTACTATGTAAACTTATCATATTATTTAATTTATGTGTATAGCAATAAATAAGTTTATCATATCCATAATATGCGCGTTTTTTACAATTTTTAAATTCGCAAATTTTGGTCATTTTTTGTGTAATATATAATATTTCAATTTTTTATTTTTTTATTTTATTTTTATCAAAATTATAAAAAATATATTATATTTTTGAATTTTAAAATCCCATATCTAAATTTATAATTTCAAGTTCATTTATTGACCATATTTCATATTTTGGTATATTTTCATATATATCAACTCTTCGCATTATTTTTAATGGGCACTTTTTAAGTCTTATTTCATCTTTTGCCAGTTCAATTGGATTAATTGTTTTCATTTCACTAAATGAAATACCGGTTGTTGCAATTTGTGTTGAACGTATTGATAATACCTTACTTAATTCAAAATCAGAAATTACCGCTCTACAATTTCGTTTATTATCAGGAATAATTATTTTTTCAATACTTTTTGCTTCTGCTTTTTTATCTTTTAATATAGAAGCGTTTAATTCAAAAATTATATCTTCATTTTCATTTTCAGTTTCTTCATCATCTTCATGTTCACTTTCATCTGATTCTTCATTATCTGCCACTTCTTCAACATCTTCAATTACTATATCTTCATTTTCGTCCTCATTTTCTACGTCTGACATTTCTGTACTATATTATATATAATAATAATTCAATTTTTATTATTGATCATGTACAAAACATTTTTATTTATTTTGTACTTTTATTTTGAGCCATATATTATTGCTATAAATAATGCTATAATTAATACAAAATATTATTATTATAAATATTGTAGTATAGATATAAATATTCCAAATTATAATATTATAAGTAATAATATTGATTTAAAATGGGTATATAAATATGATTGTCCTCAAGTTGAAAATATATTAAAAGTATGTAATTTTGGTGAGAAATTTATTATTAATGATGTATTTATTGAAGTACGTAAAGATATGATATTAGTTAATAATTCATTGACACAATCAATTCATACACTCGAATTAGATGATTATTTAGACATTAAATTTTTACGAAAACTAATTATATAATGGATATTGAAAAAGTATCCACAATATTTGAAAGATTTTATAATTTTAATAATTCTGAATTTTTCATTCTTTTCATATTAATTATTTTAATCGCGTTAGTTTTTAATACATTACCATATATAAATACAACAGATGGACCGTATAAAAGAACTACGTAATATTACAAATAATTATAACGCATTATCACGAGTATTAGAAGAAAAAGTAGATTTTCCAATATTATATATTCACGATGATCAAATATTAAAATTTTTGTCATCAACACAAACATTACATTTCTATCCTAGAAATTTTAAACCAAAAGTTACAAAATATGAACAATATGTGCCAATTTTTCAAGAAGATAATAAAGGTGAGGAAGATATTATAAATATATCTGAATGTGTTAATACAGATGATGAATATGAAAAAAAAGATATAAAAGCAAACAAAAATATAAAAGAAGATGAAGAAAAAATTAAAAAAGATGAAAAAGAAAGTGAAAAAGAAGATACAGATACAGATACAGATACATATACAGATACAGATACAGATACAGATACAGATACAGATAAAAAAGATGAAAAAGAAATAAAAAATAAAAAAGATGAAAAAGAAATAAAAAATAAAAAAGATGAAAAAGAAATAAAAAATAAAAATAAAAATAAAAATAAAAAAGATATAAAAGAAAAAAATATTAAAAAAGAAAAAGATGAAATAAAAAGTAATAAAAAGAAATTTACAACTACTAAATCAAAATTAATAAAAAAATATGGCGGATTTAATGATTGTGATGATAGTGATGAATATTAAAATGGCGCATGAATAGCGCAATATGAGTGTATAACAAGCATTGAACTATTTTTTATATAATGATGATTTTTTTTTCCTATAACAATTACATAATTTAGTTTTACAACGTAAATCAGGCAATATATCAATATTAGTTTCGCAAAATTTATGATAACAATGTTCACATATTGGTATTTTTGCCTTTCTCGTAATTTTTATAATATCTTGTAATTTTAACATAAAATTAATTCCATTAAATGTACAATTTGGTTCTTTACATGATTCTTGTTTAGTATTAATATGTCTTTCACAATATGCACTTATTGTAATTAAATTTAATTTTTTATCAATTTTTAAATGCTCTAATTGCGATTCATCATATTCAAATACCACAAGTTTACGTTTATGAATAGTGCATAATTTACAATGAACCCATGGAATAATTTGATATCTCATATAATTTGTAATTATATTTGTACATGTTTCGCAACAATTTAACATTATTTCTTCACTAATATTAGTATTTAGATGATTGAGTACATTTTTGTAATACATATCACATATTTTAGAAGTACAAATATATTTATTGTGCCAATCACAAACATCATTAATTAAAACTAAATATAAATTTACATTATATGCTTTTTTTGTGATACTTACATTATGTTTACAAGTTGGCCCAATAAAACATCTAATACGTACACTATCAACGCAATTTGAGCACAATTCATAAGTTTTGTTAACATATAAATTTGTAATTTTTTGGCATTTAATATGTGAACAACTAATATTTTCAGAATATAAATAACGATATGGATTAAATTC
>Ga0214192_1002278_pt1 | contig 10079 bp, 13 predicted proteins | sample TroBogEpilimnion_44_FD_153030 | JGI IMG/M metagenome (GOLD analysis project Ga0214192, IMG submission 153030) | Freshwater microbial communities from Trout Bog Lake, WI - 29JUL2008 epilimnion | ecosystem: Environmental > Aquatic > Freshwater > Lake > Epilimnion/Euphotic zone | place: Trout Bog... | reverse complement strand
TTGAAGAGTGTAACGGTTTATGACAGTCAAAATTAGGCTTGCCCAAGGTGAAGAAGATATAGATATTGTTCAAGGTATTTATAACTCAAAAGAAAATGTCAATTACCTAGGTGGATTTACTCTACGTACATCTATCGAATTAAAAATGAACACTTATGATATCATTATCGCCAACTTGGATGGTAAGGATGTTGCTGCTAGTGAAATTGGCCGTAATGGAACTCAAAGGACCTCACTGCAATTAGTAGCTGTTCTTGAAGACCATAGACGTAAGCATTTGGCAAGTAAGATGTATTGGACCTGGACTCTTATAACGGCTGTTCAAGGTAGACTTCATCTTACAGATCATATCATTAGTAATAATCCTGTAATGCCTCATGTTCTTCCTACTCTAGGATTTAAGCATGCTGCAGAATTACGAAGTAAAGTACGTAGACACCATTCCATGAATCTTTGGTGTTATGATCTAACACATAATGGATTGACTACATTTCATAATCGTATCCAAGAGATTGGAAATGATATTGAATTTGATGAGAGTTTAAAACAAACTATTTCAGGTACTAGAGGGATTGAAAATCTAGAAAAGAATACCAACTTGATGATCAAATCTGGACAAAATCCAGATATCCTCAAAATTAATCGTATGGATGCAATGACCCTGTTAGGATGGGAATAATGACTATTGTTAAGAATTCAGATAAGTGTGGGGAATGTTCAGGTAATTATTGGCGCCCAAAGCCAGGACAAGATTGGGCATACTTTAGATGTGTAGTTTGCAATAAGAAAGAAAAGAAAGCATTTACTAGTGAGGTAGAAGATAATGGGCAAACTAGTAATTAGACCCGGTACTGTAGATGATGTAGACCCAGTACAGTCTTTGGCTAATGATGCCAAGACTCTTCCATTCCTCGGTGGATTTACGATGAGAGATCAATTGATTGGTCTTTACCAAAAGAACGATGAGTTTCCTCATCATGTTGTGGCAGAACTAGATGGTGAAGTAGTAGGGTTTTCAGATTCTAAAAATAAGAATTTGGCCTATATTGAATATGATTTGGTTGCTGTTAGAACTGATTTGAGAAGACAACGTATTGCTACAGCAATGTATACTTATCACCTTATGCGTGGTGCTCTTATGGGTAAAAAGTTTATGAGAGATCAGACTATTCATTTTAATACAGTAATGCAAGATGGTTATCTACCTAGTTTGGGATTTACCCATATTGCTGGACTGAGAAGTAAGGTACGTAATTTTAGTACACTCAATTGGTGGATGCTTCCCATTGACGTCCCTACTTTGAATAAGTTTATGACTCAAGCCAAGAGTGGACCTCATGAAGTAGAGTTTAAAGGACTACAAGATCTCAAGGTATTCTCTAAACTAGAGGAATATTATATGAACTCAGAACAACTCTTAGAGAACATAGATGAGACGTTGTCACTAAAGACCAATAGGGGTCATGCAAGGGAATTACTCAATGGATAGTCCATATAGAACAGTTGGTTTTGAATTAGAGATGTCTGATATCAAAACTATAGATGCTGCAGAAATTGTATATGAAGACTTGACTCTTTGGCAGGATAGATGGGGTACATATAGTAAACCTCATCTCAATTACGATAGATGGCATGTACAGAGTGATGGTAGTATTCGTAACTCAAATAAGACTCGTTGTATGACTACTTACCTAGATGAGACTGGTGCCAAGTGTATTGCCAATCCTTCCAAAATTAGTAAGCATAGAGCACTATGGCAAGGGGCAGAATTAATCTCTCCTGTATTTACTCTTGGTCCTGAGATGGAAAAAATTAGAGAAGAGTTTGAGACTTACGTAGATAAGTTCATTCGTAAGGGTGCTGTATTTGAAAAACATCTCTTTAACAGTCTACATATTCATGTAGGTATTCCAAATGTTCCTGAAGAGGATGCAATGTTTTGGATGCAAGATATTTATAACGTTCAAGATACTCTAGACTCTCTCGGTAATGATTGGAAAAAGAGAAATAAACTTACTCCTCCAGAACTTGCCAAGTTTATGGATGCTGCTGAGAACAAGGACCAGGGCAAGTTTACTGAGCTCTTACAACAAACTAAAGATGGTAAAGAAAAATTTTGGGATCATGATGAGGTTAGGCGTATTGTAGATATTGCTCATAAGTTCAGAATCGATAGACCCAACACAATTGAGTTTAGATGTTTTAGTCCAGTTCCAATTTGGCCATATATTGAAGAGTGCTTGTTATTGAGTATCTGGTTAGTTCAAAATTGGACCTTTAAAATACCATATATGGATTATTATGAAGAGTTGAGAAGCAGAGCTCAAAAGATTAAAGAGATTGATGAGCACTATTATGCAATCAGGAATATAGGAAGAGGAACCAGTGCCAATTTGGAACGGTAAGGTCTACGAAACCGTAGAGGATGGAAAAGAATGGTGGCGTAATGCTGACCTTCAAGAACTAAATGTGAGTATGGGTATTTCCCTACCCAAAAGAATTACTTGGATTAAAAACGCTACTGAAATTGTTGGTTCTGGAAGTAGTGTTTATGATGTAGGTTGCGGTACAGGTCTTGTATTAGAAACCATTCCAGATAACTGTTCATATTATGGTAACGATCTTAATGAAGAGTATATTAATGCAGCAAAAAAATATTATAAAGATAGACCAAAAACAGAATTTGCTGTTCAAGACTTTTATGAATTTTTTGATAGTGGAAGAAAATTCGACTATATTATCTTAACAAGTATTTTTGGATTTTTTCCAGAAAATGAAATTTATGAGTTGTTACCTAGATTTTGGGAGATGTGTAATATAGGTATGGGAATTACTACTTTAAATAAAAATCTCTATCATGCTAGGAAAAATGTTTTAACTAGTCATGACCCTAGTGAGTTAGAAGCAGCTCTCTGGAATCTTCCAAGAGCAAGAGATGTTGAAATGTTAGTAGATATTCCAAGGGAACGAAAGACTATTCATAGAGGAATGGCAGCTCATGTTTGGAAAGGATTTCCATGAGAAGTAAAGCACCATTTGATGTCTATTTAGGCGCTCCAGTAAATATGATTAAGAGAACTGGATTGGGTTATGCTCTTGCTCATGAAATGGACAATAATACTACCATGGAAATTTATCGTTCATTGAATAGACTCATTCTAGATAATGGAGCTGATGAGTTGGGTGAGGGACAAGGTGGGTTACGATTAGCATATCTTGCTGGTAGATTGAATCCTGAATGGATTATTCTTCCAGATGTTTTACATCGAGATAAAGAAACTCGTAAGCGTGGAGAAAAATTTTATAACGAGATGAAAGACTCTGGTTATACAGGTAAGTTTATGTCTGTTATTCAGGCCAAGACTTTGGAGAAGGGTTTAAAGAGTTATGAGTTCTGGGACAAAAGTGGTATGGTGGACCGTATTGGTGTTACTTATGATACTCAAATTGATGTTGTGGATTATAAGATACCAACCTGGGGCAAACGATTAGAGTTCCTAAGATGTCTAGCTGACTCTACAGAGTATCAAATTGGTAATGGGACTGGAATTCATATGTTGGGAACTCTTGAAGTTGCAGAGTTATTTAGATTAACCAGAGACCCAGAACATCACGATACTCTTAGTATTGTACTCAGTCATGATACTACAGCTCCATACGCTTGTGATACAATGTTTAAAGCTGAAAAAAATATTTCATTTGGTCGAAAAAAAGATTGGAAACCTCTAGAGTTTCATAAGCATAAAAGCAAGGAACAAGAAGAGATTACATATTGGAATATTGCTTGTTATTTAACTGCTTGTAAGGTTCCATTTGATCATTGGGAAGAGTATATGTCCCGAGTTAATGCTGACTATTATTATAACGACAAGGATTTAAAAAGGTATTATGATATCTGATAGATTTACTTACGGTTCAGAAATTGAGTGGAGTGATGCTGATGCATCTATTAAACCACCTGAGCACCTAGGCAATTGGAATACCGATGAATGGACTAATGTTAATTCTAATGGTGAACCAAATGACCCTACCTTTACTCATACTACTAAAGGTGGTGAATTCAACCTACACTATTCCAATTCTATAGATGAGCATGTCGACCTTCTAAGACAATTAAAAGAATTTTACCCTGATGGTATTATTAATTACAGAACATCTGGACATATCCATATTGGAGTGCCTGGATTAGTAGATGATTTTGATGCAATTATGAGATTGTTTATTTACTGGGAAGATAACATGGACTTCTTTCTCAAGTATGTAGTACCCAGACCCCCAGAAATAAAAAGAGAAGACTACTCTAAAAAAATACACTATCAAAGACAACGTATTTGGAACATGAGGCATGTACCCTGGTTTCGCTCTAGGTTACCACAGGAGAGAGTTGAAAGAATTCTTAAAACAAAAAATCTTAGAGAGTTCCAAATTTGTCATTTTCGTTTTGATGAAGAAAAACAAGCATTCGATATGGAATACGATTTTAGAAGAGCCAATGTTAATTTTTTGAGTCTTATTAAGCATGGAACTATAGAGTATAGAGCTTTTACAGGAACTCTTAATGTTCATGAGTTTAAAGATTATTTTGAATTTTATGATTTAGCCACTAGAGCTGGATTATGGGATCATTCAATGACAATTGAAAAAATTTGGAACAGTAGAGAGTGGAAATTTCCCCCTTCATGGCCAATGATTCAATGGTTGGAGCAGAGTTTTACTAAGGGTATTAGAGAGAGAAGTAAAAATAAAAGCAGGTCTATGTCTTCTGAGTATCGAGAATATCAAAAGCATTTAAATCTCATGAAAGAAGAGAATAGATGGCATACAATATAGATAATAAGTTCACTTATGGAGTAGAACTTGAGTGGATAGATTGTGATGCTAGGACTATTATTCCAACCCATTTAGGTTCTTGGAATTTTTTAGACTATACTATGGTTAACTCTGATGGGCATGCCGTAGACCCCAACCTTAGATTTACAACTAAGGGAGCAGAAATTAATACTAGACCAACTAATACTATTGAAGAGCAAATTGAGATTATTAGGGAGTTAAAAGAGTTACTTCCTGAAGCAAAAACCAATTACCGTTGCCTAACTCATATACACGTAGGGGTACCTGGATTAGAGAATGATATTGACGGGCTATTAAAAATATTCAAATATATAGAAGCAAATCAAGATTATATTTTTGATGTAATGCTCAAAAAAGAACCAGAATATTTTGAAAATAAAGTAGATTACAAAATGTCTAGAATATATAATAAAAGGTTATATAGATGGTGTAAGCAAAAAACTGATATAAGTAAGATTGATAAAATATTAGATTCTAAAACGCCTCTTGAATTTAGTAGTAGACATTATAATTCAGAATTTGAACAAAAAAATGGAGGGATGTTAAGATCTGGAATTAATATACTAAGTGTATTTAAACATAAGACAATAGAATTTAGATGTTTTCCTGGTACAATGGACTTGGAAGAGTATAAAAGTTGTTTTCAGTTTGCTAGTGAATTTGTTTGGAACGCTCTTTATTGTCCTGAATGGTCAGTCAAAGATATGTATGAAAATGAAAAATGGAAATTTCCAAAATGGGAAAAGTTTAACCCAGAGTTAGAAAAGGGATTTTTAAGATCTCGTAAAAAGATTGTTGAGTATGAAAAAAACCTTATTAATAGTTGATGGACATAATGTTTGTTTAAGGGCTTACTTTGGGCTTCTTAGACAAGGATTGAGAACTCGTAAAGGAGTTGGTACTTGGGGTTTATATGGTACTATTAATTCTGTAAGTTCTCATATCAAAGAATATCAACCAACTCATATTCTTGTAACTTTAGATAGTGGAAGAAGTAGTAAGAGAGTTGCAATTCTTCCTTCTTATAAAGCAAATAGATTGACCAATAGGCCAGATGAAAATTATGAAGAGTCCAAAAAACAAATCAATTTATTCCAAGAGTTTTGCTTAAGGGCCAAAATACCATTAATTAGAATTAAAGATTTAGAAGCTGATGATGTTATGGCTAAAGCAGCAAAGATCTATCAAAATGAGTTTGATAGTATTGTTATTGTTACAGCTGACCATGATATTAGACAATTGGTTAATGAAAAGACTATTGTAATCAAACCTTCCTTGGGTCAAAGTAGAGATGTCAAAAAAGAAACTTATACCCAAGAAAGATTGATTGAAGAGTATGGAATTACTCCAGATAGACTTCCTGAGGTTTGGGCTATAATGGGTGATAAGGGTGATAATATCCCTGGTGTTCCATCTGTTGGAGAAAAGACTGCAATTAAGCTAATTCAAAAGTATGGTTCTTTAGAAAAACTACTTGAGAGTGATGAGAAAAAAATTGAAGGTCATAAGGACACTATCAGGACTGCTTTTAGTCTTATCCAATTAGATGGAGAAGATGACTTTGATTTCCCCACCCTTGAGCAATTAGAATTTAATATAGAAGAGGAAAGACCAGATTTAGATGAGTTCCTCGAAGGTTATGAGTTAAATAGTATTAAAGTAAGATGGGATAATGGAACTCTTTGGAGTGAAGACCCACCATTTGGAAGGAAGTTATTTGATGACTAAAAATGAAATAGATAGAATTATTGCAGATGCTATCGAGTATATCAAAAACCCTTTGCATAAGGAAAAGTTTGGGACAATTGCTCTTGGACTATATGATCTCCATCGAGAATTAAATCCAGTCTATAAGAAGTATGATAAGGGCACCCTTACTGATTGGAGAGAGATTCCTCTAATGCCAATTAGTGAGTTTAAGCATAATGATGTTGGACTCGTAATGAGTGATAGAATGCCATTCCCTGGAGTAGAGTTTCATTCATCTGGTACTACTCAGGGCGATAAGAGCAAGCATCGTATGTATGATACAGAGGCCTATAGAGCAGCAATTGCCCATGGTTTCCAAAAAGAAATCTCTTATACTCCATTTCCAAAATATCGTGTAGTACTATTGACCCCCAAACTTCCCAATAGTAGTCTTTATTATATGATGAGTTTATTTAGTGAGCTTTATGACCCAAGAGGTATTAGAGAACAGTTTGATGGAATGACAGAAGCATCAAGAGTTGCTACATTCCTTGAAAACCTTAAAAAAGAAGCTGACCCTGTACTATTATTTGGTACTAGTTTGGCTTTTTATGATTTTATGACGACAATTAATGATTATGCTCTTGCACCTTTTGAGTTACCAATTGGCTCAATGATGATTGAAACTGGCGGATGGAAGGGTAGAGATATTAAACTTACGGCCTCTCAGTTGACAGCTAGAGTAAGTGAATTTTTTGGTATTGGTCTACAAAATTGTATTCGTGAGTATTCTATGAGTGAGATTTCTTCTCAACTTTGGGCCTGGGGTAATGAGAGTACACCAACTTATTACGCCCCAGACTGGATGAATGTACGAATGGTTGACCCATTGAGTCAAACTGAAATGCCTCTTGGGGAAAGTGGGATTATTAGTTTTGTAGACTTAGCAAATGTATGGAGTTGTCCTTTTATTCTTACTGAAGATATGGGTCATGCAATCCCAATTATTAGTGGTCCTCAGAAAATTGTATTAGAGGGAAGAGCTGTTAATGCACCAGAGAAGGGATGTAGCCTAACTTATGCCCAGGCAATGGATAGTTAATCCAGGTCCCGATCTAGTAAGCAATTGTGCTGACGTAGGTAGATTCCTAGAAGAAGATTATAGAACTGCAATTAAGAATAACTCTATTCCTATGGGGTTTGAAGAAAACTTTGAACCTAGTGGTAGAAAGTTTGTTATTATTGGAGCTAAGAGTGTTCCAATTGCTACAGCAAAGAGCGTGTTCCTTTGTTTGAGACTGGCAGGAGCTGAAAGTATTGTAGTTAAAACAGCTTCTGAAGATGAAGGTTTTTTGGTACAAAATGTATTTGACCACTGGACCCCAGTAGGTACAGAGGTTGAATTATTTAGTATGGGTAGTGACAAATTAAGAGATCTTCCTGAATGGAATAGACGTATTGATGAGGCAACAGATTTAGTTGTATTTGGTGGAGATGATACAGCTAAAGCTTTTGTAGAGTTTGAGAATAGAAAACGAAATGTCTATATCCATGGACCCAAGTTTAGTTTTCAAATAATTCATACTAGAGATTTAACAATGAGTCGATTAGCAGATATTTGTTTTGATTTTGCTACTTTTTATGGTGAAGGTTGTTTGAGCCCCAGATTTTGTGTACTAGTAGGTGAGCTTGATCCCAACTGGTTATACGAAGCAAGTTTAATTATGCAAGCTGAACATGGAAGACAAATTGAGCAGTTTCAGAGAAAACTTCCAATAGCAAAAAAATCTATGTTGGTACAAGAAATTGTAAATAGTAATACAGTTCATAAGTTTGTTAGATTAGAGCGTTTGGACAACCCTAAAACAATTACTGGTGAGCTTTATGGAGATGCTAGATTTGTTAGTATCAAAAATATTAGTGAACTAAAACCTTTCCTTGAGCATTGGAGAAGTAAAATTAGTAGTGTAGCTTGTTTGGAAGATGATCAACCAACCCAAGAGTTACTCAAGTCCAAGGATATCGTTAGAATTTGTAGTTTTGGAGAAATGCAGTTTCCTCATTTTTATGAACAGTTTGATCCTGTTGATGATTTTGATATATACTGTCAATAAGGAGAATAGTGGAAGAATATAATAGTGGAGATATGGTAGTGTGGACAGGTCATCTAGGAAAGGTGATTGGAAAGACTACTGGTGGTAGAGTCGTAGTAGAATGGCCAACCGAAGAGGTTGAGGCTATTGAAGTAGATCAATTATATTTAGTAGAAAAGGCAAAAGATGGAATTCCTAGCGAGGACTAACCCTACACCATACGATATCACCATTACTGGTGCTGAAGGTGGATACTTACAGACCAAAGAATATGGTCCAATGTTCGATATGGCTTGTGGTATTGCTGTAAATAATTTAGGTCATAGAAATAAAAAGATTACAACTGCTGCTCATAAAATGATTGATAAGTATGCTCATCTTAACGTATATGGTGAGTTCAATATTAAAGAGCAATTACAATACTCTGAATTAATTGCTGAACGTTTTAGTTCTCTTACAATGAGTAATGGAATTGCAGAAACCAATAAGACTTGGTTTTGTAATGCTGGAACAGAGGCAACAGAATTGGCCATGAAATTGGCAATTTTAAGTACCAAGAGAAAGACTGGTTTCCTGGCTCTAAAGAGTGCATTCCATGGACGAACTCTTGGTAGTCTAATGCTTACTCACAAGAGTAATTATCGTATGCCATTTAAGCATTTATTGGCAGATAAGATGACCTCATTTATTACTCCTGGAGATAAAATTCCAGATGAGTATAAAAATAAAGCAGCATTTTTTATGGAACTCATTCAAGGAGAAGTTGGAGTAGTTCCATTGGACCCAGAATGGGCCAAGTATGTTAGTGACTGGTGTAAAGAAAATGGTGTATTGCTAGTCATTGATGAGGTACAGACAGGATTTGGCAGAACTGGTACTCAATTTGTATTGGACCAATACCAAGATGTTCATCCAGATATTGTTACTATTGGTAAGGCAATGGGTGGTGGATTTCCTCTTGCTGGAGTAGTGGCAAGTGCTGAAAGATGGGATACAATCTCAAAAGAGAATCCATTTACTCACCTGAGTACATTTGGTGGCAATCCATTGAGTGTAGCAGCTGGTACAGTTATGTTCAAGGAAACAGCAAAAGATAAACTCCTCAATAATGTCAAAGATGGTGAAGTATTGGCCAGAAGTGCATTCCAGGGATTTGAGCATGCATATATTCGAGGACGTGGTCTAATGCTTGCTGTAGTTTTGGATGAGGGAATTGAAATTGACAAAGTAGTTCAAAACATTTGGGACAATGGAGTATTTTGTGGAAGAGTTCTTCTCAATGATAATTCAATTAGACTATATGCGCCCTTGAATACTACCCAGTCTGAAATATATAATAAGTTTGGTAGAGTACGTGATGCAATTGAAAAGAGTGTAAAGTGAATTTAATTAGTAAAGAAATCGAATTTGACCTAGGTCATCGAGTTAGTACCCATGGCAGTAAAT
>Ga0214192_1002277_pt1 | contig 10080 bp, 5 predicted proteins | sample TroBogEpilimnion_44_FD_153030 | JGI IMG/M metagenome (GOLD analysis project Ga0214192, IMG submission 153030) | Freshwater microbial communities from Trout Bog Lake, WI - 29JUL2008 epilimnion | ecosystem: Environmental > Aquatic > Freshwater > Lake > Epilimnion/Euphotic zone | place: Trout Bog... | reverse complement strand
CGATCAAGGGCGGCGCCAGTGTCGCCCTGGCCAACAAGGAAGCGCTTGTTTGCGCTGGGGAAGTCATGCTCCGCGCCGTTCGCGACGCCGGCGCCACGCTGCTGCCGGTCGATTCCGAACACAACGGCGCCCACCAGTGCCTCCGCGCCGGCCGCCGTTCGGAAGCCACCAAGCTCATCCTCACCGCCTCGGGCGGTCCTTTCCGCAACACGCCTGCCGAATCTCTGGAAACCGTGACTCCCGCGCAGGCCCTGAATCATCCAACATGGAAGATGGGCAACCGCATCACCATCGATTCCGCCACCCTCATGAATAAGGGGTTCGAAGTCATCGAAGCCTGCTGGCTCTTCGACTTCGCGCCCGACGATGTGGAAGTCGTCGTCCACCCCCAGTCCACCGTCCATGCCATGGTCGAGTACAACGATGGTTCCGTCGTCGCCCAGGTCTGCGCCACCGACATGCGGATGCCCATCCAGTACGCCCTCACCTGGCCCGAACGCGCCAGCGCGCCCGTTCCGAAAATCGATTGGTCGCAGGCCCGCCAATGGGACTTCGCCGCTCCCGATTACGCCAAATTCCCGCTCCTCGGCCTCGCCTACGAAGCCCAGCGCAACGGCGGCACCGCCACCTGCGTCCTCAATGCAGCCGACGAAATCGCCGTCGGAGCTTTCCTTGAAGGCCGCATCCGTTTCACCGCCATCGCCAAAGTCGTTCGCGAAACGCTGGACCGCATGCCCTATAAGGAGCCTTCGGGCGTCGGGGATATTCTGGAAGTTGACCGCGCCGCCCGCGAGGTCGCGCGCGGGGTGATGGATACACACGCAAAGCAGTTTGCAATGAATAACATCCATGTGTAACCACAATGCATAGGATGAGGATGAAAGCATAACGATCGCGGGGGACGTATATATGGCACTCTCTTTTCTGCAGAACGTCTGGTGGTTGCTGGTTCTCATCGGCGTCATGATTCTCGTCCATGAGGCCGGCCACTTCTGGGCCGCCCGCGCCTTTGACGTCAAAGTCGAAGTCTTCAGCTTCGGCTTCGGCCCCCGCCTCTTCGGCTTCCGCCGCGGCGAGACCGACTACCGCTTCTCCGCCATCCTCTTCGGCGGCTACGTCAAAATGGCCGGCGAGCAGCTCGGCGACCCGGAAGCCGACGACCCCCGCAGCGTTCTCCGCAAGCCCCGCTGGCAGCGCCTCATCATCGCCGCCGCCGGCCCGCTCATGAACGTGCTCCTCGCCATCGCTGTCCTCACCGGCATGTACATGGTGAAGTACGAAAAGGTTGTCGATGAAGGCGGCGCCCTCGTCGGCCACGTCATGCCCAACTCGCCCGCCGCCAAGGCCGGGATCCTCCCCGGCGACAAAATCGTCCGCCTCAACGGCAAGGACAATCCCGACTGGGACGAAATCATCTCCGCCGAAATCTCCGGCGCCGACCGCCACCTGACCCTCACCGTCGAACGCGCCGGCCACCAGATCCCGCTCTCGGTCACCCCCGTCTTCGATGAGAAGGAAGGCCTCGGCTCGGCCGGCTGGGAAGGCCAGAATGAAATCCAGGTTGGCGGCGTCACCCCCGGTATGCCCGCCGCCGAAGCCGGCCTCCGCAAGGGCGACATCCTCGCCCGCATCAACAACGTTCCCATCCACTCCCGCTTCACCCTGCCCGAAATGATCCGCACCAGCGGAGGCAGGGAAGTCACCCTCGACTACATCCGCGACGGCGCTCACCAGACCGCCACCCTGAAGCCCGTCTACAAGAATCCCGACGGTACCGCCCGCTGGATGATCGGCGTCGAATCGAGCGTTAAGCTCAATATCCAGAGTCTGAAACTGTCTTTTCCTGATGCTCTGCATGAATCGCTCGTGCAGAACGGCCGCAACGCTTATATGATCGTCGGCTTCCTCCAGGGCATCGTCCAGCGACGCATGTCGGCGAAGAATCTCTCCGGCCCCATCGGCATCGCTCAGTACGCCAAACAGGCCGCCGACGAAGGCACCGGACCCTTCCTCGCCCTCATGAGCGTCGTCAGCCTCAACCTCGCCATCTTCAATCTGCTGCCCATCCCGATTCTCGACGGCGGTGTGATCGTCACCCTCCTCGTCGAAATGATCATGGGCCGCGACCTCAGCCTTCGCGTCAAGGAAGCCATGCTCCGGATCGGCTTCGTCTTCCTGATGATGCTCGTCGTGTTCGTTATCTATAACGACATCGCCAAGCGCTTCACCCCCGGCCTGCTGCTCCCCTCCGTCCGGATCAGCTCTTTACTCCGGTAAAATTTCCGAAGCCATCGCGATTTCACTTTCATCTGGTAACCTGACACAAGCCGCCGCCTGCAAACCGCCGCCTGCAAACCTATGGAGAGCACATGTCTGCGTCAGACAGAAGTCCCCGGTACGTCCAGGCTCTTTGCCGACCTCGTTTATAATTTCGACCGCGTCAGCGACCTCTACCCCCACCGTCCCAACAGCCTCGAAGCCGTCGCCCAGGCCGCCGCCTTCGAATTCCCCGACGCACGCCGCGCCGCCCTCGTCAGCGCCCTCGCCCCGCTCAACCCCGGCAACCCCTCGCTCGACCTTCTCGCCCGCCCCGGCACCGTCGCCATCATTACCGGCCAGCAGGTCGGCCTCTTCTCCGGCCCTGTCTATACCATCTATAAGGCGCTGACCGCCATCCAGACCGCCCGCCAGCTCTCCGAACTCGGAACTCCCGCCGTCCCCGTCTTCTGGATGGCCACCGAAGATCACGACTTCGCCGAAGTCAACCACGTCCACGTCTTCGGCGCCGACCGCCAGCCCGTCACCCTCCGCGTCGCCGCCCGCCTGCCCGGCAACGACTCCACCGGCACCCGCCCCGTCGGCGGCATCGTCCCCGGCGACATGCCGATTGCCGAACTCCGCGCCGCCCTCCACGGCCTGCCCTTCGCCGATGAGACCGTCGCCCTCGTCGAACGCTCCTGTCAGGGCGAACTCACCATGGGTTCCGCCTTCGCCCGTCTTCTCTCGGAAATCTTCCGCCCGTTCCACCTGCTCTTCGTCGACCCCATGACGCCGGCCCTCCGCGAAATCGCCGCCCCGCTCATGCGCGAGGCCGTCGAGCGCATGCCGGAACTGGCCGACTCCCTCATCGCCCGCTCCAAACAGCTGGTCGACCGCGGCTACCACGCCCAGGTCCTCGTCGACGCCCAAACGTCGCTCGCCTTCTTACTCGAAAACGGCCATCGCTACGCCCTGCGCCGCACCGGCGGCAACTTCACCGCCGGCTCCCACAAGTTCTCCGCCGCCGACCTCGCCGCCCGCGCCCACCAGCTCTCCCCCAACGCCCTGCTGCGCCCGGTCCTGCAGGATTACATGTTCCCCACCGCGGCCTACGTCGGCGGTCCGGCCGAACTCGCCTACTTCGCCCAGTCCGAAGTCCTCTACCGCAATCTCCTCGGCCGCCAGCCCGTCGCCATGCCCCGCGCCGGCTTCACCATCCTCGATGAGAAGTCCGCCAAACACATGCGCCGCTACGGTCTCGCCGCCGCCGACGTCTTCGCCGACGAACGCACGCTTGGCGACGCCATCGGCCGCCGGCTCGTCCCGCAGCAGCTGAAGCGCAGCCTCGAAAACACGCAGTCCGCCTTCACCGTCGCTCTCAACGCGCTCGAAGCCGACCTCGCGAAGCTCGACCCCTCGCTCGTCGCCGCCCTCGCCAACAGTCGGAAGAAGATCGAATACCAGGCCGGCCGCCTCGTCGCCAAAACCACCCGCCGCATTTACGAACGCGACGAACAGGCCGCGCGCCATGCCCGCCAGCTCAGCGGCTTCGTCTTCCCGGCAAAGCATCTGCAGGAACGCTACTACTCCGTGCTGCCGTTCCTCGCCCAGTTCGGCATGGGCTTTATCGACGACGTCTGCGCCGCCACGCAGATCGGCTGCCCCGATCACCAGTTCCTCACCCTGTAACCGGTATCCGGCCGCCCTCTTCTCTCCCGCCCGCCGCTACGGCGTCACCGGATTGATCTTCTGCAGCATCCCCACGTCGAACCGCTGAAAATCGAAGTCGCGGATGTGTACATTCTGCCGCTCGCTCTTCAGCAGCACCCGCGCCGCCACGTGCTCTTCGGTCGCTGTCTGCAGCCACAGCCCGTCGCCCACCGGCGCCTGCTCCACCGTGAGCTGCGAACCCTTCCGGATGTTGGCCAGCAGCCCGCCCGCCAGCCGGTAATCCTCGGCCACAAGAATCTCCACGCGCGCCACCTGCCGGTCCGCCCGGTCCACCCAGATCGTGCCCGTCAGCTTCTTCGCCACGCTCTGCTCCATGCCGTGCGCCTTCGCCGCCGGGTCTCCGGCGAAGTCGAACACCAGCGTCGGCCGCCCGTTCAGTGCAGTCACGCGCGTGTTGGAAAGCTTCGTCACCGCCAGAATCTGGCTGATCAGCCGCGTGCCCGTCCGCACCTGCACCGGCGGAGCTTTCATATCGCTCTCCACCAGCTTCTTCACCCGCGCCTGCTCGGCCCTTGCCTCGGGCGCGCTCAGCTCCATGCCGTTCTTCTTCAGCACGCGGAACACCCGCCGCCCGTTGACGTAGAACACCTCGCGATCCTCGCTCGTCACCCCGCGCACCGAGCCATCGGCATTCAGCTCCTCGGTCCGCACCGCTTCATGGAACGTGAAGTTTTCCCGAATCTGTTCCACCGCCTGCTGGTGCGCCTGCACTTCTTTGATCAGCGCCGCCGGATCGGGCAACGCCTGCGCCGCCGCGCAACAGACTGCAGCCATCGCCGTCACCATCGCCGCCGCCACCCGCGCCATCGCCATCGCCATCGAAACTCGCCTTCCGCCCACATGCCGATTACAGCAGGTCGCGCCACCCGCCGCATCTGCTTTATAACCTTGCGCTTCGCTCTCCCCGCCGCCTCGTCCCGGCCGCACCCCGCGTGCGGGAAAGCCGCTGGCCGCTCATCATGCTCTAAACTGAAACTACTGGAGCCGCCCTGTTCGCGGCAAACTCTGTCGTTGACTGGAAGCCGCGCGACCCAGACGTGCGGGTGAACGGAAACCAAACCGACATGAGCCCAACCAGCAGCAATCCTACCGGTCAACCCGATCCCGGACACGTTTTGACTCTTGAAGAACTTGCCGTTCTCGCCGCCGAAGGTGGCAAGCCGGCCGAAACCCTCATGCACGTTGTCGCGCTCATCGCCCAGCGCTTCAACACCGACGTGTGCTCTGCCTATCTGCTCGAGCCGGACCGCTCCAGTCTCCTGCTCGCCGCCACCGTCGGTCTGCGTCCCGCCGCCATCGGCGTTCTGCGCCTCGGCCTCCACGAAGGTCTCGCCGGGCTGGTCGCCGAAACCGTGCTGCCGCTCGCCGTCCCCCAGGTCAAGGCCCACCCGCGCTTCAAGTACTTCAAGGAATCGGGCGAAGACGAATTCCAGTCCTTCGTCGGCGTCCCGCTCATCGATCGCGGCGTCCTCCAGGGCGTGCTCGTTGTGCAGACCCGCGACGCTCGCGTCTTCGAAGAACACGAAATCCGCGCCCTCGCCGACGCCGCCGCCGAAGTCGCGCCCGTCGTCAGCGAAGCCCGCACCGTCGCCCGCTTCATCGCCCCTTCGCAGGAAAAACTCTGGGCCCTCGCCCGCAACCTCGCCTGGAGCTGGGATCAGGACTCCACCACGCTCTTCCGCGAAATCGACCCCGCCCGCTTCCGCCAGAGCAACCACAACCCCATCTCCATGCTGGGCGCCGTGCCGCTCGCCGAAGTCGAACGCCGCGCCGGCGAGCTGATGCTCCACAGCCGCATCAATTACGCCTGGCGCCGCCAGCGTGAGTATCTGGAATCGGACGACACCTGGGGCTCCGTCCACGCGGGCGTCCTGCGCCCCCGCCCGGTCGGCTACTTCTCCGCCGAATTCGGCCTCCACGAATCGCTGCCCATCTACTCCGGCGGTCTCGGCGTGCTCGCCGGCGACCACGTGAAAAGCGCCTCCGATCTCGACATCCCGCTCGTCGGCGTCGGCCTCTTCTACGGCCAGGGCTACTTCGCCCAGCGCCTCAACCGCGACGGCTGGCAGCACGAAGAGTACCTCCATACCGACATCAACTCGCTCCCCATGGAGCCGGCCATCGGCGCCAGCGGCGAGCCCGTCACCGTGCAGATTGAAACCCGCAGCGGCGTCATCCGCGCCAAGGTCTGGCGCATCCGCGTGGGCCGCATCAGCCTCCTGCTGCTCGATTCCAACGTGGAAGGCAACGCCCAGGAAGACCGCGAACTCACCTCGCGCCTCTACGGCGGCGACGGCCGCGTCCGCATCCGCCAGGAAGCCCTGCTCGGCATCGGCGGCTTCCGCGCCCTCCGCGCCATGGGCATCACCCCCGGCGTCCTGCATCTCAATGAAGGACACAGCGGCTTCGCCGTCCTCGAAGCCATCCGCAGCCGCATGCAGGAAGAGGGCATCGACTTCCACCAGGCCGTCGCCCGCGTCTCCCGCGAAGTAGTCTTCACCACCCACACGCCCGTGCCCGCCGGCCACGACCGCTTCGACGCCGGCCTCATGGAAGAGCACCTCGGCCCCCTGCGCGACGCCCTCGGCCTCTCGCACGATTCCCTCATGGCGCTCGGCCGCGAAGACCCCGGCAACCACGGCGAAACTTTCTGTATGACCGTCCTCGGCCTCCGCCTCTCGCGCCGCGCCAACGCCGTCTCCTCCCTGCACGGTGAAGTCTCGCGCGATATGTGGACCGGCCTCTACCCCGGCAAGCCCGGCGACGAAGTCCCCATCGGCCACATCACCAACGGCGTCCACGTCCCCACCTGGCTCGCCCCGCAAATGTTCCGCCTCTATGAACGCAACCTAGGCGCCGACTGGCTCAACAAGGGCGCCGGCGCCAGCGCCAGCGTCTGGGAAGGCATCGATAAGGTCGATGACGGCGAACTCTGGGAAACGCACCTCAGCCTGAAATCGCGCCTCATCGAATTCGTGCGCCGCCGCGCCATCGAGCAGGCCGAACGCCGCGGCGAACCGGCCGAAACGCTCCACCGCCTCGGCCGCGTCCTCAGCCCGGACGCCCTCACCATCGGCTTCGCCCGCCGCTTTGCCACTTACAAACGCGCCAACCTGCTGCTCAAGGACATCGAGCGCCTCGCCGGCATGGTCAACGACCCGCGCCGCCCCGTCCAGTTCGTCTTCGCCGGCAAGGCCCATCCGCACGATGAGCCCGGCAAGCGCGTCCTCCAGCAGATCGCCGAAATGATGCGCGACCGCCAGTTCGGCGACAAGTTCGTCTTCATCGAAGACTACGACATCAACGTCGGCCGCCATCTCGTCCAGGGCGTCGATGTCTGGCTCAACAACCCACGCCGCCCGCTCGAAGCTTCCGGCACCAGCGGACAGAAGGTGGTGCTCAACGGCGGCCTCAATCTCTCCGTCCTCGACGGCTGGTGGGCCGAAGCCTACGACGGCCTCAACGGCTTCGCCATCGGCACCGGCCGCACCCATACCAATATGGATGTGCACGATGAGCGCGACTCCGAAGACCTCTACCGCACCCTGCGCGAAGAGACCATCCCGCTCTACTACCAGCGCGACGCCGACGGCCTCCCCCGCGGCTGGATCCGCCGCATGAAGCGCACCATCAAGACCCTCGGCTGGCGCTTCAACGCCGACCGCATGGTCATGGACTACACCATGAAGTGCTACATCCCCGCCGCCGGCGGCACTTCCAGCTACATGCCGTAGAGTTCTGTACTGCCTGCGAGGGAGCTTTCCGTTTGCTCCCTCGCAGGCGCTGCGGCTCGAATCAGCGCCGACAAGACAGCGTTCTTCTTTCCTCCTCCTTCGTTAACTTTCGTCTCGCTCCGCTCCCCGTCGGTTTCCGCTCCCGCCCGGCTATCCATCCGGACAGATTCACCGCCCGCCCCCTCGGCCGCGCCGCCCCGCATCCTGCAAACACTCCTGCACCCCTGCAAATACTGCGTTTTTCCCACTTCCACGCTTGCCTCTCCGTTCCGCTCCGCCGCAAAATCCCCGCCGGCACCCGTTTTTCCCGATGTACCTCGTACCCGTCGGTTAACTTTCCGCCCGCCCCGCCTTCTGTCACGTTAGGGTCAGTACCGAAATTCAAATTGCCAAGGTAGCCTGCATGAAATCGATCGGCCACATCTCCGCTCTCATCCTTCTGACTGTCACCGGCGCCGCCCTCGCGCAGCAGGAATTGCCGTGGCAGGAAGCGCCGCAGACCGATCTGCCCGTTCGCTACCTCATCGCGCCGCCCATCGAAACCAACACCGCCACCGCCGCCACGCGCGGTCACGCCGGCCTCTACAGCGCCCGCACCACCGGCATCGTCGCCTCCACCATCCCCACCTGGACCGGCACCGACGGCTCCTACAGCTACACCATGGCGGGCGCCAACCCCGCCGTCGCCGGCGCCGGCACCACCACCATCACCGCCAACCTCATCCCGCTCATCGTGACCTTCTCCGATGGCAACAAGTTCGACCCCACCGCCACCGGCACCTGCTCCGCCCAGTCGCCCGTCTCCCTCGTCCAGGCCTCGCCCCTCTTCGCCAACTACAGCTTCAGCGCCGGCACCACAAGCTTCGGCAGCACCCAGTATCACGACTACTTCCAGCGCGCCAACTTCTTCCAGTACACCGGCCCCTCCGGCGTCAGCCCGAACTATCACCTGCTCTTCAGCCCCGCCCAGCTCACCGCCGTCAGCATCACCGTGCCCGCCGCCAGCGGCTCCACCGTTGCTGCCTCCTGCGGCCGCCTCGGCCAAATGGAGTACACCTGGTTCAGCACCTACATGCAGAACACCGTGCTGCCCGCCCTTTCTTCCATGGGCGTCGCCTCGTCCAGCCTTCCCGTCTTCGTCCTCTACAACACCGTGCTCTACCAGACCACCACCACCAACTGCTGCATCCTCGGTTATCACGGCACCTACAACGGCCAGCTCTACGCCATCGCCGACTTCGATACCTCCGGCAATTTCGGCGCCACCAAAGACGTGGCCTCCATGAGCCATGAACTCGGCGAGTTCGTCGACGATCCTTCCGCCAGCAACCCCACGCCCTCCTGGGGCAACATCGGCCAGGTCACCGGCTGCCAGACCAATCTCGAAGTGGGCGACCCGCTCACCGGCACCATCTTCACCATGACCAGCCCGTCCTCGTACGTCTACCACCTGCAGGAACTCGCCTTCAAGAGCTGGTTTTACAACGACGCCACTTCATCCGGCGTCAACGGCTGGTACTCGTCCAACGGCACCTTCACCACGCCCGCCGGCCCCTGCCCAACCTCCACCACCAAACTTACCGTCAGCCCCACCACCCTCGCCGCCAACGCCGCCGCAAGCATTTCGATCTCCGTCGCCGCCGGCTCCGGCTACACCGGAACTCCCACCGGCACCGTGCAGTTGTACGCCAGCAATGCGCCGGCCACCGCCATCACGACCTTCACGCTCGCTGCCGGTTCCGTCACCAGCACCGCTGTTCTTCCCGCCGGCTCCTACTCCGTCACCGCGAAATACTCGGGCGACGCCAGCTTCAAGGGCAGCACTTCGGCGGCCGTCGCCGTCACCGTCGGCACTCCCTCGCTCAGCTTCAGCCCCGTTTCGCTCACCTTTGCCAGCCAGACCACCGGCACCTCCAGCGCCAGCCAGGCCGTCACCGTTTCCAACCCCGGCACCGCGCCTCTCAACATTTCTTCCATCGCCCTCACCGGCGCCAGCCCCGGCGATTACAGCCAGACCAATAACTGCGGCGTCACGCTCGCCGTCAGCGCCACCTGCACCATCACCGTCACCTTCAAGCCCACCGCCACCGGCAGCCGCACCGCCTCCGTGAGTGTGGCCGACAACGCCACCGGTTCGCCGCAGACCGTCGCCCTCTCCGGCACCGGCGCCGCGCCGCCCGCGCCCGCCGTCAGCCTCTCGCCCACATCGCTCTCCTTCGCCAGCACCTCCGTCGGCACCACCGCCGCCGCCGTCACTTCCACGCTGAAGAACACCGGCACCGCGACCCTCACCATCACATCGCTCACACTCTCCGGCGCCAACTCCGCCGATTACGCGCAGACCAACACCTGCGGC
>Ga0214192_1002275_pt1 | contig 10083 bp, 2 predicted proteins | sample TroBogEpilimnion_44_FD_153030 | JGI IMG/M metagenome (GOLD analysis project Ga0214192, IMG submission 153030) | Freshwater microbial communities from Trout Bog Lake, WI - 29JUL2008 epilimnion | ecosystem: Environmental > Aquatic > Freshwater > Lake > Epilimnion/Euphotic zone | place: Trout Bog... | reverse complement strand
AGGTTTCGCGCTTGCTGCTTTTATGGCTAAGACTAGCATGGACAAGTTGGGGCAACCCTACATTGTCAGCTCTGGTGGTGGGCTCCATGTCTATTGGGCACTGACCAAAGCCGTTCCCGTAAGTGTTTGGAAACCTGTTGCTGAGAACTTTAAGCGTCTTTGCAAACAAGAGAACCTAAACATCGACATGACAGTCACTGCCGACGCGGCACGCATATTGCGTGTACCGGGCACAAGCAATTTTAAGAAGAAGTATGGCACACCACGCCCTGTTAAATTGCTCAATTCTGGCGACACGTTATCTTTTGATGACTTTAAAACTTGGATTGAGCGACATATCAAAGAGGAGTTCAAAGCTCCAGAACTGTCGCTCCCGGGCAAACGCCCTGAGCGCAAGACTCAATCGTCTGTCAAATTAATAGAGAACTCCAAGAGTCTTTTCGCACCCATCATTGAGCGGTGCAAACAAGTTCAAAATTACATCGCCAACGCATCCGATGATGGCATGGAGCCGATCTGGAGAGGCATACTCTCATGGACAAAAGTGTGCACGGATGGCGAGGAGCATGCACTAAGTCTAAGCGCCATGCACCCATATAGCGAAGACCGTATGCGCCAGAAGTTGGCGGAGATCAAAGGTCCGTATGCTTGCGTGAAGATGGACAGCGAGAATCCCGGCATCTGCGGAACATGTCCACACTTCGGAAAAATCACCAACCCATTAATATTAGGGAGGACACTGGCAACAGACAATACGGCGAAGGTTATACCTATTGCACCAGTTGAGAAAGCGCCTGTTGAGAAGGCACCAGAGGATTTTGACGAGGAAGAAGAGTTTGGCGTTAAGGAAGAGGCTGAACTAGACGAGTTATTTGAAGAGCCTGTACTGGCAGTTGTGCGTCCAGAGCCACCCAGAAACTACAACTATGGTGAGACTGGCGGGGTTTATTGCGAAAGAACTGAGAAAGATGTAGATGGTAAAACATCTACCAGAATGATTGAGTTGGTTCCCTTTGATTTGTTTGTGGTTGATTTGCTCAAGCTTGAGAACGAGCATATGGTGCACATGGCGGCGGTTAAGAAAGACGGTGTAGAGACTTTCACGTTCCCACAAAAGGCTACCGTAAGCAAGGACGACACCTTAAAGAATTTGGCGTCACAGAACATACTGGCTTCCCACGGATCTGGTAATGACAAAAACTTATTTGATTACGTCAGGGCTTGCGTTAACGATGCATCCCTAAATAAAAAGCCAATCGAAGTACCGCTTCAGTGCGGTTGGCAGGACAACGGTTCGTTTGTGTACAACTATAGGGTTTTCACTAAGGACGGTAAAGAGACCACTATTCCGATGCCGGGTCTTGAGAATATCAACCGCAATACAAACAAGAAGGGTAATTTGGACGAATGGCGCGAGGTTTGGAACGTGTTTATCAAGCGCAAGATGTACCCGCTTTTGGCTAATGCTCTGGACTCTTTTGGCTGTCCGTTGATGCGTTTTACAGAGTACGAAGGCTTTACTTGGGCGCTTACGTCCAAGCTGTCGGGCACAGGAAAATCACTGACTTTGAGCGCCAAGGCAGGGGTTTGGGGGCATCCAATTAACTACCGGACAGGTAAGGGTACCTCACCGGTTGCGATGCAACAGAGAGCCGGTTTGCTCAAGAGTTTGCCTTTGCTGATCGATGAGATCACCTCCGCCCAACGTAAGGATATGGAGTGGGCACCAACCTTTATATTTGACTTTGCCGAGGGTCAAGGTAAGGAGCGTATGGAGGCATCTGCCAACAAAGAGCGGATCAACAACAGTAACTGGGCTTCGACTTGTACGCTGACTGCCAATGAGGTGCTGACCGACTATATGGCTGGGGCAAGGAAATTTAGCTCAAACGGAGAACTGCTTAGGATGCTTGAGTGGAATCCTACTCAGAAGCTTCAGTGGAGCGAGGAAGAGCGACTGACTTTGAAGAAGCTAAAGAGGAACTATGGCGTAGCCGGGGAAGCTTGGGTGCGTTGGTTGGTTAAGCATCAGGACATTGCCGAACAGATGGTCCAAAAGGTCTACATGAAGCTTGGCAGAGAGATGAACTTTTCCGATGACGAGCGCTATTGGCATGCGGGTTGTGCTACAACCATTGCCGCGTCAATACTTCTTGGTAGCAAGTATGCAGGAATACTGGATGTGCCCGTTCAGGCGATTTCAGATGCACTCCACGAGTTGGTCAAGAAAGCCAGAGACATCATTAACTCCAACGTCAAGACTGCTGAAGACATACTAAGTGCCTATACTGGCGAGAACTACGGGAACTTTATTGTTATTAAGAAGAACGAAGGGCGTCTACTATCTGCATGGGGGTCTGGGGACACCATCGACAAGTCGCTTACCCGATCTAAGGTACGTGGGCGCGTTGAGCACGAGATCGAAGCTTCAGGCTACGTAGAGTATTACATCGAGGAGCAACTGCTCAAGGCACACTGTGTTGCAATGAATTTTGGGTATGCAGACTTTAAGGACCAGTTAAAGAAGACTTACAAAGTGACGTGCGTCAAGAAAGATATGCTGTCTAAGACCAATGGTCCTAGCATGCGGGTCAATGTGTTGCACATAACAATGGAGCTAAACGATGCTCAAGCACTTCAACTGGGAGACACTTAAGCCCGGTGAGGGCATCTTTGTTCCGACATTGGATGTCCAGAAGACTAGGGAGATGGGGCTTCGTGCCGCCATCTACCCCGGTGTAAAAACCTACGCCAAGATTGGGATCAAGAATGGTCTGCTTGGCGTATTGTTTTTTAGACGCGCTCCGCCATCTTGCGGAAGTTAGCCGATATTTTTTGCTTAACCTCATCAAGCTGATCTAGTTTTGCCCGCTTTTGGTCTGGGCTCATATTACGAGCGTTCTGAATCATTCTGGCTTGTGCCGCAAACTGCGCCATTGTGTTTTGGAATTGTGTTGCGCCTTGTGCAAGCAACAACCGCTTTTTGTTTTCTTCCATAAACTCTTTGGCTTCAGGAATGCGTCCGTCTTTCAGCATTGAGTTAAGCGTGTTCCTTGCTTTGATAGCGTCTTGGGCATCAGAGTAAGCAATGTTTTCATCGCCACCGCCAAACTTTTTCTGGAACGCGCTACCAATAAGCGGAGCTTCCGTAATGCGGGCTTCAGGTTTTTCATTGCCAGGTCTGAACAAGTCGTTGGCAGCGCCAGCGGCAGCAAGCGGTAATTGTCCCAAATAACCTTTAACGATGTGCTCCATCTTTAAAGGAGAAATAATACCGCCGGTATAGTGGCTTAGTTGTTTTGCAAGCTCAGTTGTGTTTGCATTAAAACGCTGTTCAGGATCTAAGTTTTGCAATCTTGCAGACTCGATTGGCTGCATGTAGTTCAGATCCATATTGAGCGCGGCTTCTGCAACAGGCTTAACCAGTTGGGGTACGCCTTTGGAACTATACCCAGGAATTGAACTAGAGAACAGCTTTGCCAACGCGGCGGCTTGATCTTTGGTCTGTGCCGTACCGTTAATTGCGTCCGCAGCAGCTGCGCCAAGAGAGAAGAAGTATCCAACCTCATATGGCACTGGAATCTTAATAGGCTCTTCAATGCCGGGCAAGAACACAAACATGTTGTTGTACTTGTCTTGTAAGGTGGCGTTCTTATAGTATGGGTTATCGGCTAACGCGAAACCGTATGCCAAGCCTGCGCCAGCTAAAGTCAGCGCGGTGTTGTAGAACTTCTTCTTGATGTTGAGTTGTTCGTTGTACGGCATGTTGCCGCGTGCTGCCTTGAAGAATGAGTTCAGCGCCTGGGTCTGACCGTTCATGAACGGAACCATTCTGTTGGCATGCTGTACTGACGCAGACAATCCACGCTTTTGATAGTTCACGACTTCACGAGCAGCAACTTCGGCTTCGACTTGAGACAAGCCTTTTTCACGGGCACTCTGATAAACAAGTGCACGAGTAGAAGCGTCGGCATTCAGCGCCATCTGATCAGCTTTGGCAACCAACCATTGAATGGCATTTTGGTCTTTACCGCTTGCAAGCTGCAAAGCAAACTTGGAGATGTCGCTGCTGTCGCCTTTAAAGATATTGCTATGCAGTATGCCTTTTCTAATTAGCTCAGCGCCCACATCGCTTTTGCCACGTTGCATTTGGATAAAGTTTTTACCCGCTGCAAGGACCGCCATTAATGGGTTTTTATCTACACCGCCAGTAGCAACCGCCGCGATAGGATCGCGCAGTAATTGATGTGCAAGATACAAAGGAGTTCTGGTTACGCCCGAACGCAACAGATCTGATGCATCGCCTGCAAGTTTTAAGTAAGCCGGTAAGCTGAGCGCAGTACCTTCAATACTCTTCATGATCATGGCGTTGGGCACGCCTTCCATGACTGTACCTTTGGTATCAATCTTAATCCAGCGCTCACCAGTATCTTTTGGATCTTTGGGATCGGGCTCTTGCGTAAAGCGCAGTACGTTCTTGTCAGCAGGACCTTTGCCGATATGCACAACCATGTCATTTTTGCCGCCACCAGGACGTGCGTTACCGATTTCTTGGAAAGCGTAAGCAATAGATTTCTGTGTAAGATTGGTCAAGCCCTTGTCAGTTAGCAACAATGTGTTTTGCAACATTGACTGGTCAAGCGGAAGAATCTTAGTCTCGCCGCCTTTTAAAGAGTGCAAGTATGGTTGATTCTTAATGTCGCCAACATTGACCATGACATTGTCATTAAAGACAAGCTTGGCTTGCCCGTTAGCATCAACACGGTAGAAAGGAACGTAGTCTTTGTCTTTTAGTAGTTGATCAGCAACCTTATTAGAAATAGCGCCAGTCTCTGCTAAAAATTTAATCTGTCCTTCGTTGTAGGCATTATACTTAGCGCGGACATCTTCAAGCGCTGCTTTCATAGCAGGACGTGAATCCACATACGCCATTGTGTCTTTTAAGTCTTTTTCACTTAAACCAAGTTCGCCAAGGTCAAGTTTCTTTAAGCCTTTATTGAGCGCACGAGCGGCAATAAGATAGGCGGTTGCCATGTCTGTCTTACCTTGAGCGTTGCCTTCTGGTATAGCGGAGACTGCTTTGAATACATCTAACCCGCTGTTCTTACCACTACTTTGAACGCCCTTAATACCTTTCTCATCGGTATACATCTCAAGCGGACCTTTGCCAAGGACAGACATAGCCATCTGGACTTTGTCATCGCCACGGATAATGTGGGATATAACTTGCGTTGCGACGTTAGGTTTGTTGATGGCTTCAGCGCCAACGTTAACCGCTTTTCTTAAAGCGGCACGCATATCAACGAGCTCCGTCTCAGCAGCAAGCGCAGACATGTCGCCAATCTTTTCTTTAAGCGTAGGCTTTTGTGCAATAACTTTTTGAGTCAGTCTGGACAACGGATTATCTGTACCGTAGTCAGCTTTGCGTGAGAACAGTGGTTTATTAGCAGGACCAATAGGTTGGATATCGGTACCGACAATTTGAGGACCATGCTCTTTGTCGCCAAAATCTACAAAGTTTCTATATCCAGGACTTTGGAAAAGGTTATGTGAAACATTGTCTTTATGTACGCTTCCGGCTATGCCATGGGCGTGCATGAAATTAGCGGCAAGTTGTTGTGCTACTTCTGGTTCTGCACCGCCAGCTTCCATTGCGGCTTCTACAGCACCTATGATATGTAGACCAGTCCGTCTTCCTTCTGGCATCTGGTTTAATGATTTATTAAACGCAGCTTTTTGTTGTTTGTTAAGACTTTGAAATAGTGTCAACAACTTTTCTTTTACGTAAGGACTTTGACTTTCTAAAAGAGTGTTCCAGTTTATGTAATGTTCTTCTGGGCGTGTACGCATTGTTCTAAACAACGCGCCTTTATTGTGAATCTCATCAGCAAGTCTTCTGTTCTCAGCAGTATAGGTGCCGTAGCCGTATGCTTGCGCGCCTGCACCACTGCCCATGTATTCGTGGTTAAATTCGCTAAAGGCTTTTTTACTTCCGTGCCATCCGCCGTTGAGCTCCAGATGTGCTGCGCCATATGCAAAATCAACAAGATCTTGTGCAGTCAGTTTCTTAGGAATTAAGCCAAAGCTTTTCGCTCCAAACTTTTCCAGAGCATTTCTAAAGGCATTAACAACAGTGTTCATCCACTCTTGCAGGACGCCACCTTTTTTCGTACCACTTGGATCAATACCCGCTTTTATGGCTTCTTCAACGGTGTACGCCAACATCTCATCTTTAACTTGGTCTGGGTTAGTCTCGGCAGCTTTGACGCGTTCGCGTGCTGCTCTGGCTACGCGACTCTCAATAGAGTCATCATTTTTTGCTTCCCAAGTTTTTACGACGTCGTACAGTCTGTTGTACTGCGCTTCATTAAAGAAGTTTCTAAAGCCTAAGTGGGTACCAACTTCGTGTAATAAAACACTTAATCCTTCACCCTTATTAATGTTCTTCGCAAACAAATACGCTTTACCATCAGGTAACACAACGCCTTTAGCGTCTGCGGGAATACCTTCGACATTAAGTGCCTCTGGTGAGGGAAGTATTGTAAGCTTCTTACCTTTTCCTGGACCAGTCACGGGCATGCCCATGGCTTTGTTTAACTCTTCTTTGAGAGAGTCAACTGTGTGTGGATCTTCTGCTTTACCTCTAGAAAACTCAAAGTCTTCATCTGTCTTTTTAGGCGGGACTTTCTTGGGGTTCTTAGCGTTTTCAGCCTGAACTTTGACAGCAGTCTTAGCTACGCCATCTTTGTACTTAGGCGTCTCTTTACCAAACTCAACAGCCTTGTTGTAAGCTTCATAAGTTGTCTGTGCACGTAAGTTATTAGCGCCTTGGACATCGCCGTTGTTTCTTAGAGCAGCAATCTGAGCGTTACGTTCTTTCATGAACGCTTTGTGCTCAGGCGATTTAATTCCTTCGGCGTGTGCTAAGGCGCGCATCTCTGGCATACTTGCGGCTTCTTTAACAGCTTCGGGAGTTACAGTTTCCTTGGTAGGAACATTTTGTGGAGTCTCTTCTTTAAAGAAGTTTGCAACATCTTCGACTGTGCCATTACGCAGTGTCTCTTCAGTCTTGGCTTGTTGATCAAGTCTGCGCTGAGATTCTTCATTACGTGCTGTGGTTTCTTTAATGTTCTTTGGTGAGAACAAAACCTTTTGCTTAGTATCACGCTTTGCAGGCTCTTCGGCTTCGGGTTGTAAGAAAGATGTAGCTTCTTCAGGAGTCTGCGCAACAACTGGTGGCGTTTCTTTCTGACTGAACATTGGCAAAGTTTCACCTTTGCCAGTAGCTTGCTGCTCTACCTGTAAGCGTTGTTGATCATGCAACTCAAGTAAGTCTTGCTTCTGTTGCTTTAACTTAGCTAAAGTTTCTGCATGTTTTCTTGCCGCCGCAAAGTCCCCAATCTCTGGATCTTTAGCTTTGTTATACAGCGTCTCGGTGGCTTTAATTCTTTTATCTAGCGCAGACACTTGCTTGGTTGCAAGCGCTTCGAACTCTGATGGTTCAGCCAACACACCGCCAGCTTCTTTAATGGCGTTTTCAGATAGATTGAGTCTGTGGTTTAAACCTTCGTAGGCGTTATGCAAGTCCGCAAATTCTTCGGGTGCAGCCTCATGCATCCTCTGTTCAATCTCAGCCTTCTTTTCAAGCATGCGCTTATGCTCGTCCATCATGTCTAAGACATTAGGCGCGGCTTCAGCTTTAGGTGTGATACCAGGAAGTGCAATGTCGTTTGGCGTGTAGCCAAGTAGCTTTTGTTCGCCCTCTGGAACTTCTTGTTCTTTAAGAATCTTTTGAATGCGGTGATACTCAGGAGCCAAGTCTTCAACAACTTGTCGTTGTGCCGCAAGCGCATCTTTCTTTTCCTGGTGCTCAAGCGCTAGGTGTGGAGGCTCATCTTTGCCCGGTGTTTTACCCAGTGCATCCCGCATCTGGGTGTACTTTTCCCAAGCGCTTTCGTATTCGTTTTTAACTTTTTGTATGTACTCTGGATGCTCAGCCGGTTCCTGCGCGGTTTCTTGTTGCTGCTTAGCGCGTGCAGCTTCACCTTCTATTGCAGCATTCTTAAGTGTTGTCTCGGCAGCACCTCTTGCGCCTAAACCGTGCAGTGCGCCAAACAGGGGAGACATGCCCACACCCATTTTTAAATTTTGCAAGTACGCTTCTTGTGCTTCAGGTGAAGTTAAGCTTTGTCCTGTGGCAGCGCGAGTCAACGCTTCGTTGCCTACCATCATTCCCGTACCTACTACAGCATTTTGTGCAGTGCCTTGGGCGATATTTTTAAGCGTTCCGCTGACTTGTTTGCTTGCTTCTTGAGCAGTCAACTCACCTGCCAAAACTTTCGGTGCTAATGCTTGAGCTTCTTCTTGAGCCGTTTTACCGAGCACGCCTTTTAACGGCGTATTAAATATCGCACCTGCCAAAGAATCAATGGCTGTTTGCGCAATACCGGCGGCGGTTGCAGCTGCATAGTCTGGCTCTTGTCCCAGTCTCTTTTGTGCAGCTACGTTCTCCCCAATGTGTATAGGAGCATTTGCTCCTGCAAAACCAACACCACTCAACGTATTTCTTGCGGCTGTAGCAGCGGCAATCTCAGCAGCACTAGCGCCTAAAGCAGCTTCCGGAGCAAGGGCGGCAGCGCCTATACCTGCTATTGTGGGCAAACCGTAACGTCCGGCAATATTACCTGTGGCTTCTCCAACAGGCTCAGTCAGGTACTTGCTTAAATAAGCGCCAGCTTCAGGCAGTAAGCCTTTAACTCTTGCGTCGGCAATATCTTGCTCAGTGGTGGGTCTGTATGTTTTTGCCGCAGATTCTTGCATACGGCGACCGTAATCAGCCAACCCTTCGAGCCCAGTAACCTCACCTATACCTTGTGCAGTTGAGCCTAAACCGCCTTTAAGTCCCGCGCCAATAGCAGACATAAAGCCTGTATCCGGCGCTTCAATACCATACAGTTTAGGGAAACGTTCTTTAGCTCTAGCAATTGCCTGTTCATAAGAAACATTGTCTGGGACTTCAAGTGAGTTACCATCAGGAAGCGGTAGATATTTTGGCATTTTTTAACCTTACCAAGCGAATGCATTACCAACAGGCGCAGAAGAAAGTGAAGAACTTGTTCCCAAGTTTAAACCCATTCTTGCAGCATATCTTGCCAACAGCGGATTTTTAGCAACTTCTTCTTTCATTCTAGCATCACGCATCGCTGCCGCATCTGCTGCACCTAACATATTGGTTGCTTGTGCTTTTGCCACTTCTGCGTCGACCTGTTTTTGTATGGCTAAGAAATGGTTTTGTGCTTGAACATCGCTGCCGTGAATCAGTTGTTGTAATTGAAGCTGCGCATTAGCATTGTTGGTTGCAGTCTGCGCGCCTAAGTTTGCAGTCGCTATTTGCGTTTGCATACCTAAGTTTGCTCGTTGGTTTGCATTAGCATTATTGCGGTCGTTTTGGAACATACCTGCTGCAATACCACCAAAAGCGGTGTTCATGTTGTTCCTTGCGTTAAACAAATGCTCTTTAAGCGCTGTGTGTGAATTAACCGCATTATCTTCAAACTGCAAAGAGCTATCAATATCGTGGTTAAGTTGAGCGTCACGAGACATTTCAATATTGCCGCGCACATTCTCTCTAGCTTCTTTAGCTTTATCAAGATCTTTAAGACCTGCTTTATAGGCTTGGATACCTTCTTTAGCGTTACTAATATTTGGTCCAAAGAAAGGTGAAGTACCGCCCAATACGGCAAGTCCTGCTTCAAGCATGCTTGAGCTTTTTAAATCGGAAAGTCTTTGTACGTCTTTCTCATCTTCTTTATTTAACCGTTCTTCTTGTTTCTTACCAAGTGTTGGGCGTCCCGCTAACGCTGCATCTCTTGCAGCTCTGCGCGTATTTATTTGATTTTCAAAATAACTATCTAAGTTTTTAGCTTCTGCTTCTAAATCGGCAGGGTTTAAAAACTGTGTTGAATTTTTCTTTGCTTCTTCAGCGCTCATTGCGCTTGTTGGTAACATGCCAATACCGCCAATTTGGGGGGCTTTAAGTAGAGGAATTGTAGGTTCTGCTGGTGGTTGTTGTTGTCCGGCAGT
>Ga0214192_1002274_pt1 | contig 10085 bp, 26 predicted proteins | sample TroBogEpilimnion_44_FD_153030 | JGI IMG/M metagenome (GOLD analysis project Ga0214192, IMG submission 153030) | Freshwater microbial communities from Trout Bog Lake, WI - 29JUL2008 epilimnion | ecosystem: Environmental > Aquatic > Freshwater > Lake > Epilimnion/Euphotic zone | place: Trout Bog... | reverse complement strand
TCCACACAACACATCTATTGACTTATTCCCCAAACTGTACTATAATGGTTTCTTTACATGGAGAAATTGATTATATGATATACGGTTATATTCCAAAATCCAAACCAAAAAAGTTAACCAAAGCTCAAGAGCAACAAAAATTGGAGTGGTTAGCTTCCATCAATAAATTATCTTCAAAACGGTATTCCTGTTCTCCTATTATTAAAACAAAGTTGCCAGTTAAATCTATGGCTCCTTTTCACAGAGAAACTCCAAAGATTGCGTCCTTGGACACAGGATTTATTGCTTGTGTTAAAAAGTTCCAAAATTGTTACACAGGAGAAAAAATCAAAGGTATTGGTACAATGCATAAATCAAATGCTGTGCCAATTTTTACAGATAATGAAGCAAAAGAAATAGCGAGTATGCGAAGATGAATGAATATGATGAATATTTTGAATATTTGGAAACTTTAAGTGAGGACAATTTGAATAAAGAGCTAAAATGGCTCGAATCTATTGGTAAAGCAAAAGCAAATAATCAAAATTTTATAGTAATTGACCATTTTTATGATATGTAAGGTGAAATATGTTATCTAAACACGAAGAAACACAAATTTTAAGAGGAATTGACGAGATTATATTCAATTTGCGGCATGTGCCAGCTGTAGAGGTAGCACATTTTCTCGTAAAATTCAATCCGAAGCTTGCAGATGAGTTGGCAGCTGCATTAGAATACGAGTTTTTTGATAAAAATGAAGGAATTAAACATGAATGATTCAGGACATTACATTTGGCTCGATGCCATCGCAGATGATGAAGAAATTCCTGCGTGGAAACGCTTGGATGTTGTAACTCGCAAGTGGGCCGCACTATCGGGAATGGAAAAAGATTTATCGGACTATCAAAAACGCAAAGAGTTATATGAGTAAGATGTTCAAATCTAGTCAGCCAATCAAAAATTGTTTACTTTTAGAGTTTGAAACACAAAAAGAGCTTGCTCTTGCTTTTTGCCGAGTAGAAGAATACTATGAAGGTCAGCCGAAGTTAAATAGAAATTACACCTCATTTGTGGATTTCATTGATTTCTTTATGAAAAACGATGGTACGATTGAATATTTTAATTATTGGTCCGGCTTTAATATTCCTGGTGACGTTTTTATGGAATGGCACCAACAAAATATGTCCGACATAACAAAATGGGAATTTGCATTGGCTTACGAAGTTCAAAGAAAATTGGATTTATCAAAACCCTTTTACGTCATTGGCGGTAAAAAAGGTGATATGAATGTAATTGACCATGAAATTGCTCATGCGCTATATTACATGAATACGGAATACAAAGATTTGATGGATGCCGCAAATTATCAATTCTATAAAAATCTAAGAATGGAATATTCTAAGATGGTAAAGAAATTGAAGAAGATGGGTTATGGTGATAATGTTATCAAGGACGAAATTCAAGCCTATATGTCCACATCTACCAAAAAAGAGTTGGTAAAAACTTTTAAGATGGATTTTGATAGAATTAAAGGCTTCCGTGATCTATACCGAAAAGTGTTGTCCCGGTACAACACATCGAAAAAAAGAACTTGACGGTAGATGTTCCTTATAGTATAATGGTTCTTTAAATCGGAGAATCTATGCACATTACAGAATCTAAAACACTGCTTGCCAAATTAATGGCTACCGAAAATCTTATCGTAGAGCAACGTAAAGTCAATACGGCAAGTTTTGATGTTAAGAGCCGTATTCTCACTTTACCAATTCTTGATTCTAAAATTTCACCATTCCTTTATGATTTATTCCTAGGTCATGAAGTTGGCCACGCTTTGCACACTCCACTTGAAGGCTTAATAAAAGCCAAAGAGGAAGGCATTTCTCGCTCTGTCGTTAATGTTGTGGAAGATTCTCGCATTGAACGTAAAATCAAAAACAAATATCCCGGTATTCGTATATCGTTTGTTAAAGGTTATCGTGAACTAATTGAAAAGGATTTCTTTGGTACACAAGGTGCAGACCTTAACGATTTAAACTTTATTGACCGTGTTAACCTTTACACTAAAGGTGGTGCCGCACAAGGCATTCAATTCAATGAATTTGAAAAAGCTTTAGTAAATAAAATTGAAACGACCGAAACCTATGAAGATGTAATGCGTGTTTCTAAAGAAGTTATGGCTTACATGAAAGAAGAAGCTGAAACTGCCAAAAAATTAAATCCTACCGAAGAATTTGAAGAAGATGAAGATGGTGATTATGAAGGATTTGATTCTGATGGTTATGAAGATTCTGATGATTTTGATGATGAAACTGAAACTCGCATTTCTAAAGGCACAGATGAAACTCAGCGAGAAACTGATAAACCAGTTGACTCTGGCGATACTCTAGGTGGCGGTAGTGATCCTGAAGGTGAATCTGACGAACAAATAAAATCACACACCGATGAAACATATCGCAAGAATGAAAGCAAACTGTTTAACGCAGATGGCGATTCATATTACTATGGTAATATTCCTGATATTGATTTAACAAAAGCAATTGTACCTTATAAACAATTGTGGTCAGATTATCGTAAAGAAGCTATTGATTTTCAAGAACGTAACAGAGCTTATTGGGATATCAAAGAAGGCGTTAGTGTAGAAAAATTCAAAAAAATTCGTAATGATGCCAAAAAAGTTGTTGGTTATTTGGCCAAAGAATTTGAGTTGCGTAAAAATGCCGACCAATTAAAACGTGCATCTATTGCTAAAACTGGCGAATTGAATATGAGTAAAATTTATTCATATAGCTTTGCTGAAGATTTGTTTAAGAAAATTACAGTACTGCCTAACGGCAAGTCGCATGGTTTAGTAATGTTCTTGGATTGGTCCGGTAGTATGAGTGACCACATTGAAAATACCTTTAAACAATTATTTAATTTGGTAATGTTCTGCAAAAAAGTAAACATTCCTTATGAAGTATATGCTTTTACATCTGAACACGACAGACCATATTCAAACGAATTTAAAGAAGGTGATATTGCTATCCGTAATTTTAAATTGATGAATTTTCTTTCTAGTAAAATGTCTGCATCAGAATTTACTTATGCTTGTTCTGCTTTGGTTCATGCTTGTGAATATCGTGGTTGGAAACCAAACTGGATGCAAAAAGGTGGTACGCCATTAACTGAAGCAGTTATCTCTGCTATGAAAATTGTTCCTGAATTTCAGAAACAATATAAACTGCAAATTGTGAATACGGTATTCTTAACCGATGGTGACGGACATTCATTGAGTGAAGTATTTTATACTAATGCTGATGGTTATAAAACTTCAGGCAAAGGTAATGAATATAATTATGGTAAATGGAAAAAATTAGTAATTCGTGATCCTAAAACCAAGAATGAAATTGTTGTAGACCATCCACAAGGTCGTGAGTTAACTTCTGGATATATTAAAATGTTGAAACTCCGAACACAATCTAATATTGTTGGTTTCTATGTTTTATCTAGCCGTGAATTAGGCCGTGAGTTGTATCATTTCTTGCCAAGGTCTATCACAAACTCCGATAAGTATAAATCAGAGTTTCGTAAAAACAAATATATGGTTGTTACCTCGGCAGGTTACGATGAATATTATTTACTCCGTACAGAAAGCCTAGATACTGATGACGATGTAAGTTTTGAAGTAAAAGAGAATGCCACAACCCGTGGTTTGGTTTCAGCATTTAGTAAGTATGCTGGTAATCGTTTGAATAACCGTGTAGTATTAAACCGTTTTATAGGAATGATAGCATGAAAGATTTAGCAACATTTGTTGGTGAAGGTGGAAAAATCATGGCCGTAATTTATGAAGGCGAAGGATTTTGGAAAGTAAATTATGGTACAGCAGATAATCCATCTTCATATAGTAAAATGTTTATGACAGAAAGTGAAGCGACAGCTTTTGCCGCAGAATATACCAACAAAGGTTTAAAGCCAACATTTCTGAGTGAATAATGTCTGAAGATGTAATTGAATATGATCCTTTTGATCCTAAAAAAATCTATCAGGATCTAATTAATAGATGCAAAGAAGCTAAAGCTTGGTATATTCGGTGTATACTGGACGAATCTTGGGTAGGATTTGCACCTTTTGAAATGTGGGTTGAAAATGGAATATTCACTTGTCGTGTTGTTGCACCCACAAGGCGTGATGCTTTTTTAGAAGTGGCGAATAAATTGCCCGTAATTAAATTTTTGGATGATATAAATGGAATTGAATGAAAAGAATAGAGAAGCATTAATTATTATGCAGGAAGAATGTGCTGAAGTGATACAGTCAGCTTCCAAAATTATGAGGTTTGGATTAGATTCTTGTTACCCAACAGATGACTCCGCCTCAACTAAGGAATGTTTAACAATGGAAGTGGGCCAATTGCTTTGTATGATAGATATTTTGTTAGAACAAGGTATTCTTAGTGAAGTAGCAATGATGGCAGCAATGGAACACAAAAGAATAAAACTAGAAACTTGGTCAAGTTTATATAAATGAATCCGCAAGAAGTATTGCAGTTACTAAAACACATCAGAGTTTGGTTACCTAAGGATAGCTCCATAAGAGCTGAAGTGACTGATGTGATTAAAAATATAAGAGCACAATTAGGAATGCCTCCGGAGATGACTGAATGAGAAAAATATTGGTAACTGGTTCTAAAGGATATATTGGTCAACACTTGATTAAGATGTTGAAACAAGATAAAGATATTGAAGTCCATTGTTTAGACAAATACGAAGAAGTAGGACCAAACCGTTACCAATTAGATATTCGCCTTTCAAAAACTGTTAGGGAAACATTTGAAGGTCATCATTATGATTCTATCATTCACCTTGCCGCATTGGTGCAAGTAGGAGAGTCGGTCAATTATCCGACAGCATACTATAACACCAATATAAATGGAACAATGTGGTTGTTGCGATATGTGAAAGCAGATAACTTTATTTTTGCTTCTACGGGGGCTGCTGAGAATCCTATTTCACCTTATGGAATTTCTAAGAGAGCGGCTGAAGATATTATTAGAGAACAGAGACCTGATGCCACAATCTTTCGGTTTTATAATGTGATTGGTTCTGATGGTTTTGAACCAACCAATCCTGATGGATTGTTTTATAATTTGATTGCATCAAAAGAAACACAACAAATGAAAATTTATGGCAATGATTACAATACCTCTGACGGTACTGCTGTTCGTGAATATGTCCATGTAAATGATATTTGTCGTGCTTTGATTAAGTCAACTGAAGTGCCGTCACAGAACCATATTGAGAATTTGGCTTACGGGGATCCTAAGACAGTCAAGGAAATTGTTCAAATATTCCTTGAGGTCAACGGACTAAACTGTGATGTTAATTATGAGCCTCGTAGAGGGGGAGATTTAGAAGCGTGTTACCTTGAAAATCCGTCCGAGTATATGGAACGGAACTATACTTATGAAGAAATGTTGAAATACGATTATGCATCCGAATGACTTTCACCTATTTGATATATCAATCTACCAATTAAACTTATTTTCGTTTATGTTGGGAATGACTTGGGCATTTTTTAATCAAGGATTCTTTGGTAGAAATATTGGCAAATGGATATTCCTTTACTTTGGAGGCCTAGCACTTTGGTATTGGGCTTTATACTATGCCGCAACTCATCCGTAATAACTTCCTAAACGGGGTTCTGGTAATTTCCTTAATATTAGGAGCTTACCTCTTAACCTCTTATTATGATTACCAAGATATAGTTGACAGAGTAACTCCAATCAAGTATAATTGTGATATGTTAATCGGTGGATGGCATCCAGATGTTCCCCCTAAAGTCATTGAAGAATGTAGAAAGAAACGATATGAAACTCAAAGCAATCAAAAACAAACTTATTATTAAACTATTGAAGAACAAAGAGTTCACTAAGGTCGGGATTTTTCTGACTGCGACTGACAAGGCCGAATTAACAAAAGCGTTGGTTCTAGCAGTAGGACCTGAAACGCAAGACGTTCAAGTTGGTGATACGATTCTTCCGAACTGGAACGCAGCAGAGCAGACCAAATTTGAAAAGGAAACATATTATATTATTTCCGAAGATGAAGTGGTTGGAATCTTTGACGGAGAAGTCAACGATGAAACCGATGTGGTCGAATCAGAAGCCGAACAAGAATTTTTACAGAATTTTAGAAACAACAAAAACTTATTTGTTCCAAAGGCTTAAGAATCGCTGAGGTTTTTCCAGCGCCTTCCGGCGGCTCAGAAGGTCCAAGATAAAAGAGTTAAGAATATTTCTAGTTCCATTATTACCACATCCTCTGGTCGTTCCACTCACGAACAATACGGTCGAGGTCCGAATGGTTCTGAGGACGATTTAAAGTAATATATTGTTCCAAAGAAGATTTTGGAGTTTCGAAGAAAGCTTTAAAGAAGTTAGAGAGAAATTTCATAGTAATCCTTTTGGGAGTTTTAGAATGACACCAAGGGTATTAGTGTTTATACTTATTTATTATTAAAAATGTTGCTAAGCAACAATTTCGGAGAAAAAATGACCACTTTCACCACAGAAGATAGAATATTCTCGGCTCAGAGTCCTTGGCCAAATCCTTGGGCTAACGCCAAAGATTATAAACAATCTGAGATACCATTCTTCTGGCCACTAACTGAGCAGATTCCGTTAGACTTAGATTATGGTCCGACACACCTTCATTACAGAGCCAAAGGAGTTGCTGGAGTTTCAACAAGAACTGAAGCAATTGGATATGTTGCAAATGAAGTAAAAGTTAAAGCATTATGCTCTATGCCTATCGGTGGTTCTGTATATGAATTTACTACCGTGGCCATGGCACCAATTACTCCAAGTATTACAATTACACCGAACAACTCAGTAGGTAACCTGAACCTCGGAGGAGTAAGTATTGGTATGGAGAACAAACCAAAGTGGTATCAGAAGGTACTGTATAAATTATTAGGATTTAACTGGAAGGATTTAAAATGAAATACCTATGTAAAAAACATGGAGAAGTAACAGAAATTATCTCAAGCCAACTACCAGACTACCAAGGTGTCTGGTGTTTCCGATGCTATCTAGACCTTCTAGGTCCTCAGATAGAACCGGTACCTGAACCAGAACCAGAAGAAACGGAAGATGATGAAAAATTGGGCTGAAAAAGAATACGAACAGAGAGTATACTACGATACCGATGATGGTAAAATCATTGGCTCTGTATATAAAGTCGGCAACAATCATTCCATATGGGGTGCTCAGGTGTATTCTATTAATAATGAATCTCTTATATTAGGACAGTATGTTAATATGGACTATGCCAAGAAAGCTGTAGAATATTTTTGGGAAGTCCAAAGTAGAACCTTATTGGAGAATAATGATGAAGAACTGTAGACCTTACTCATGGTGGATTCGGTTACTCGATAGATTAATTGGTATTCGATTTGTCTGTGACCAACGATGCTATTATAAGAACGAACCTTGCCAGTATACGAAGAAAAACTCGAAAACTCTGTGGATCCTCCTCAAAAAATTTTTAGGAAGTAAGAGTTGTGGGGGTAATTGCGAACAAGGAAGAAAACCTTGTGACTGTGATGGAAGTCATCATGCCAAAGGAGGAGAACAATGAAAAGACAAAAGGCTCAGGGTGTAGGGTTACATCAAAATGATATTACAAAAGAACTGAATAAAGTTTCTTTTCGTAAAACACTATCTACGATTGCTCTAAATGACAAATTTAGAGCCTATTGTGGTACCACAGATAATCCATTGACTTTTCTAGAGTTTAAAGAATCTTTACGTCCTGGCCAGAAAAAAAATTTACAACCACAGAAACCCTTTGTTAAAAAAATATCCAAATCGGAACAGAAGGAGTTACAGAAACTCCGTATAGAGAAACGTAGAATTAAAAGAGAAACACGGAAAGCGAAGAAACTTCTCCAGGAAAAAAATTCGAATCCTTGAGTTCCAGCCAGAAAAAAAATTTCTATAATAATCAGTTTGACCTGGAATAGACTTTTTTTTATTCCTATCATCCGTTGCTCCCATACAACACATCCGCACACACTTTCAAAAAATAGCTGAGCCTATCTGCCAGCTGCGTTGTATCCACACAACGATAATACTCCATCCCCCCGCTATACTATTATTGAGCGCTTGACAATTTCCGTGGTTCCTGTATACTTATAGAATGAAACCTGCGCAGAAATATTGCGTTTTTATCAATTTATTATTATATTATTATTATGGATATTCAAAATTTAAGTATTATAGAATTAAAGCAGTTATTATCCCGTGTAAATCAGGATTTAAAATCCATTAAGCGCCGTGATAATGCTGCCAAAAAAGCGATTAAATTGGCGGATAATGATTATGTCACCGCTAATAATATCGCTAAAACCTTTACTGGTAAATCTTATGATAAACCAGTAGAAAATGCTAAACTGAAAGCAGATATTCAAATCCAGCAGGATATTCTTGCTTATCTCCATTCTGGCAAGCATATTATTACCACTAAAAGCGACCGATTAACCAGTAAATCAGTAAGAGGCGCCAAAGCAGGTATTAGATTATATCGTAAATTCTCTGTATAATCGCATATAACTAAAAGTCATATAAAATGACAGTATTACTACTTTAAAATAGTAGACAAAGTGGCAAATTTGCAGTATAATGGTTTTTTAAATTAAATTCAACAAAAAAGGAATATATTATGTTTTCAGATATTAACCATGTAGTAACTTCATTAACTTTAAAACAAAAGCGTGATTTGGTAAAGTCATTAAGACAGATTATCGCTGAAGAGGTAAAAGATAATAAAATCAGTAAGATTATTGCTAAATCTAATAAAGAAGCAGAAAAGAAAGCGAAAATCGAAGCGCAGATTAAAGCAGCGCAAGAGAAGCTTGCCAAATTAACTGCTAAACTCGCTTAATAGTATAGAGTTAATCAGTAGTATTATAGTAACCATTATGGTGCTCAGGTACGCATAGTGGTTATTAGTAATAAGTTATTGATTATATTAGGTAATATTATATCGTATTTTCTCAGAAGCGCTCGGATAATCTCTCAGGATAATCTAGGACGCACTAGGATAATCTGGATGTCAAACTAAGACTCGCATAGAGCACCATATTAGCGACATAATCAGCGACTATATTACTAAAAGTAATAAAGTATATTATTAAAAGTTATTTACAGGAGCATTATCAGTATGAATATAGTGGAAGATAATGATTTAGACAATATTGTATTATGTCATGAGGTATTATCTATTGCTCAGGAAGTATTATCAGAGCGGGATTATGATATTGTTTTACATTATATTCTCGATAATGGTACTAATAAGCAGTTAGGTAGTGATTATGGTATATCTGGTTCTCGTATTATTCAGATATACAATAGAGCAATAAGGACTATTCTCGGTGCATTATCTTATGAGAAAATGGTATGGATGAATGGTCAATATTATAGAGTTATTAAAAGTAAATTATTAGATTGTGAAAGGGTTTGATTATGAGTAAAAAGCATTATATTACAGTAGCGAGAGTATTATTTGAGAATAAAGCAGATTTTCAATTATGTTCTGATTTAGCGGTACAGTTTAAGAATGATAATCGGTTATTTGATATTAACCGTTTTCTTACTGCTTGTGGACATTAAGGTGGTTATTATGAATAAAGTGGTTATTATTGGTTTATTATTATTATTGGCGTATCATTTTGCCGATATTGATAATCAGTTTAGGATTATGTCAGGTAATATTAGAATAGAAAGGGTATTATGAGTAAGAATAGATTATTATTAACCATGAAGCGTCAGCATTTATTGCGTAAAGGTAAAGCGAGTAATGAGAATATCTCGCTTATTTGTTTTCTTTATCGGGATATATTGGAGGCATTATGAGCAATATGAAGCGTTTGGTTGAAGATTTTAATTATTACTTTGATGATATTCATGGTGATATTGTTATTGCAGGTATTACATTCTCTCCTGCTGATATATTAAAGGAAATGGATCCTATTGCCTATAATGAGGAGTTTAATCATTATATGGATGATTTGGATATTGATTTATATTCGGAGGAAGTAGAATGATTGATAATGTTATATTACCG
>Ga0214192_1002273_pt1 | contig 10086 bp, 13 predicted proteins | sample TroBogEpilimnion_44_FD_153030 | JGI IMG/M metagenome (GOLD analysis project Ga0214192, IMG submission 153030) | Freshwater microbial communities from Trout Bog Lake, WI - 29JUL2008 epilimnion | ecosystem: Environmental > Aquatic > Freshwater > Lake > Epilimnion/Euphotic zone | place: Trout Bog... | reverse complement strand
TTGCGCTCATTACGAGAATACTGACTCATACCATTCGTAACAACACGGTTAGGTTCTGAGGTTGCAGCCACTACTGTGCCGCCCGGGCACATACAAAAGCTATAGACAGCACGGCCATTTTTAGCGTGATGTACTAACTTGTAATCTGCAGCACCGATTAATTCATTGCCTGCGTGAGGGCCAAGACGTGCTTTATCTATTAGCGACTGAGGATGTTCAATCCGAAAGCCGACTGAGAATGGTTTTGATTCCATGAAGACGCCAGCATGATGTAAGGCCTCAAAAGTATCACGGGCACTATGTCCTAGCGCCAAGATCACATGACTAGCAGGAAGATCTGGCTGCCCTTCGATTTTGACGCCAGTAATTTGCCCATTCTTAATATCAAAACCAACTACCTTTTGCGAGAACCGAATCTCACCACCCAGGTCAATAATTTCTTGGCGCATCTTCTCGACTACGCCTACTAAGCGGAAGGTGCCTATATGCGGCTTAGCTACATAAGTGATTTCTTCTGGGGCACCCGCTTTCACAAACTCGTTGATCACTTTGCGTCCATAAAACTTAGGATCTTTAATTTGGCTATACAACTTCCCATCTGAAAACGTACCAGCACCACCCTCACCAAATTGCACGTTGGATTCTGGATTCAGTACGTTTTTCCGCCATAAGCCCCAAGTATCTTGAGTGCGTTCACGTACTTTTTTGCCACGCTCAAGAACGATCGGCTTAAATCCCATTTGCGCCAAGACCAGGGCTGAAAAAATACCGCATGGGCCAAAGCCAACGACAACCGGCCGCAAAGCCTGACCGTTGGTGATAGATTCAGGCGCTTTGGCGACAAAGTGATAACTGGTATCAGGAGATGGCCTGATATGAATATCTCCAGCGAACTTCTTCAGGAGAGCTTCTTCATTTTTGACCGATAAATCAACTGTATAAATAAATGAGAGTGCGACATTTTTACGAGCATCGTAGCTGCGCTTAAAGACCTGAAATTGAATCAAGTCCTTAGAGGGCAAATTGAGGCGCTTCAGAATCGCCGTCTCCACAGCCTCGGGAGCATGGTCAATAGGTAAACGCAGTTCGGTAATACGGATCATGAGTTTCTACGATACACAGTAAATTGAGGCTTTTGCAGTGCCCTGGAGAGCAATAAGTCAAATAATACTGGTAACAAGAGCAGCAAGCACCAGTTAGCTGGGTATAAAGGCGATAATGCGTCATGGCTCTTCGCGCAACTATCCACAAAGCCGACCTTCATGTCGCAGATTCTGACCGTCATTACTATGGCAGTCACTCCCTGACTATCGCCAAGCATCCCTCAGAAACCGAGCAACGCATGATGATCCGAATCATCGCCTTTGCTCTGCAGGCCCATGAGGATTTAGTATTTACCAAGGGTTTGAGTGATGCCGATGAGCCTGATCTGTGGATCAAAGACCTCACAGATGCAATCAAACTGTGGATTGAAATTGGTCAGCCAGATGAGCGCCGTATTTTAAAAGCCTGTGGCCGTGCCGATCAAGTGATTGTCTATTGTTATGGTGGCCATACCAGCAAAATCTGGTGGGATGGTATCGCCAATAAACTAACCCGTGCACGCAACTTACAGGTCATTTCCATTCCAGCAGAGCAAGCAGAAGAACTCAACAAGCTCGTTGAACGCAGCATGGTTCTCCATGTGAATATCCAAGATGGTGAAGCCTATGTTTCATCTGATCATGGTCAAGTGACGATTACTCCAGAGATCTGGCGCAACAATTAATAAACCATATCGATGAAGATTGTTATTTTCGATACCAATGTATTGTTAGATTTATTTGTCTTCAATGACTTTAGAGCACTTCATTTAAAGCAAGCCCTGATCGACGGCAAAATCGATGCACTGGCTAGCCCAAAAACATTGACAGAATTTTCTGGTGTCATTGCGCGCCCCTTATTTACATTAAGCGCAGAGCAGCAGGAGAAAATCATACTGCAGTGGCATGGTTTGGCAAGAGTCATTGCTGATGAGGCGCTAATTAAAGCACCTTGGGCATGTCAAGATCCTGACGATCAGGTCTTTTTAGATCTTGCCTATACCAATAAGCCCTGCTCTTTAATCAGCAAAGATAATGAAGTACTTCGTTTTGCAAAGCCAGCAGGCAAAGAACAAGTATTCATTACCTCAGACTACACAGCACTGGACTTATAAACTCTGCGCAGCTTGCGCTGCAATCTCAAACGATCTTAAGCGGGCCCGGTGCTCATGTATTTGGCCAGTAAAGATGAGTTCATTAGCACTAGTGAGATCTAGCCAATGGCGCATGCCTTTCTTCACTGTTTCTAGCGAACCAACAACAGAAACCTGAAGGGTATGGTCTGCTGCCGCTCTCTCGTGGGGCTCGCAAAAATCATTGATGTCTTCAATTGGGGGCGGTAATGGCCCGCGAGTATTGCGACGCATCCTCACAACGTTCTGCTGCAGAGTAGTAAATAAATGTTGCGCCTCTTCATCGGAGTCAGCCGCAACGACATTCATCACAAACGCACTATAAGGCTTGGCTTGCTGAGCTGATGGCTTATATAGCTCACGATAAATCTTCATGGCTTGCAAAAGCTGCTCTGGTGCAAAGTGGGAAGCGAAGGTATAAGGCAAACCAAAGTGTGCTGCGAGCTGAGCACCATAGAGACTAGACCCCAAAATCCAGATAGGGACATTGGTATTCATCCCCGGAATGGCTTTGACAGACTGCCCTTCTTGCAGAGGACCAAAGTAATGTTGCAGCTCCCTCACATCTTGTGGGAAGCGATCATCACTACTTAATAAATCTCGGCGCAATGCTCTGGCAGTCATTTGATCCGTTCCAGGCGCCCTTCCTAGGCCAAGCTCAATCCGCCCTGGATACAAAGACTCTAGGGTGCCAAATTGTTCAGCAATCACTAAGGGCGCGTGGTTAGGCAACATTACCCCACCAGAACCGACCCGAATATGAGAAGTCCCCCCAGCGATATAGCCGACCAGGACAGCAGGAGCCGAACTCGCATTGCCGGTCATATTGTGATGCTCTGCTACCCAGTAACGGGTATATCCCCATTTTTCAGCATGCTGAGCCACATCCAATGAGTTACGCAATGCATCTGCAGCAGTAAAGCCCTCTGGAATTGGAGATATATCTAGAATGGAGTACGGGATGGAATTTGCCATCGTTAGATCATACCGAGAAAGTGCATTATTGACATGAGTAAACCAAAATTAGCCGATCCAGATGATGGTCTTTTTAAGCCGGGAGCTAAGTTGCGGCATAAGAAGACTGGTGGATTTTATAAAGTCGTCTTTCTAGCTAACGTCGAGGCTACTTTAGAGCCTGCTTATGTCTATGAGTCTATGCAGTCTCATGATTTTTGGATAAGACCCAAAACAGAAATGGAAGATGGGCGCTTTGAGCTCATCTCAGAATAAGAAAGTTTTTGAATATGTCAGAAGAACGCATCACCAATCTCGAAATCAAACTCAGCTTCACAGAAGATCTCATCGAGAAACTGAATGAAACGGTTTATAAGCAACAGCAGCAAATTGAGTTCTTATATCGGGAACTCAAAGCAATCAAAGAACAGGCCAGTAGTAGCGGGGGTGGGGGTGGAAGTCTTAAAGATGAAATCCCGCCGCACTATTAAGTAACTGCTAATATAGTGAGAAGCTAGCAACCCAAGACAATTTCTTCAAAGGAAAAATCATGAGCAACTTAACGCTATTTCTAGTCCAATGGGGTTTAACTTCTCTATCCCTTTGGGTTGCCAGCTATATCTTTAGCGGCTTACGATTTGCGGACGGTGGGTCGCTATTGATTGCCGCCCTGCTCTTAGGTTTCGCAAACGCCATCGTTAAGCCCTTATTGATTGTCTTTACATTACCACTCACTGTAGTGACTATGGGTCTGTTCTTGCTCGTGATCAACGCATTAGTCTTGATGCTGGTTTCAGCAGTAGTGAGTGGCTTTACGATCTCTAGCTTCTGGACCGCATTCTTTGCCAGCATCTTTATTTCTTTATTCAGCCTCTTTGTAAGCGGCCTCGTCTTCTAGTGAATAAGGCTCAGCTGAGCTTAGCTGAACTCAGCTATCTTAGTTGCTAGTAGGATAAATCTCCGACCAAGAATGTAGTGCTGTCCTACACGGCTGCGACTTGGTTGTCAGAGATTTAGCGTTTTCAGCAGCAATGCTGAGACCGCCAGTTAAAAAGCCCAGTCCAATAGAGACGGCACTATTCACTACTCCAGCCTTATTGACTCCAGCTTTAAGGTTTTGTAGAGTTCCCTCAATCTTTACTAGGCCAGCAAGATTGACACCTGTTGTTAACCCAGATTTTTCACTTGGATCAATGTTGATATCTAGAGCCTCATTATTCAAATTCATAGAGCCAGATAAAACAATGTTTAGGCGATCAGTAACCACTCCAACCGAGTCTTTAATATTGACCATTCCACTATTGATTGGCAAATAGGCAACGGCGCATTCCAAAACGGTTTGAGTAGTTTTTTTATACATTGGATTGACCGCATCAAAAACGGTAATGACAAAGTCTCCACCCTTATTGATCAGCTTAGAATCTAACTTGCCCTCCCCCACTGAAATTTGAATGACGCCAGAAGCCCGACTCGCAAATTGATGAGGACTAAGACCTGATCCTTTTAAATTCCAAGCGATCTGTGTCGCACCGCCAGAAATTCTCGCGCCTGAATCTGCAGAGGAAAGTATTTGCTCTAGGCTAAAGTCCTTAGCCATTCCCTTTATAAAAATTTTAGGTATGGGGCTATTAAATTCAGAAATAGATAGTTGGGCCTGAGCGCTTCCCTTACCGACATTAAAACTTAAATCATTTGCGTCGATTCGATCTTTCTTAAACTGCAGTCTAGTTTTGAAGTTCGTGAACGGAGCTTGATCGGGTATTCCGAGCTGAGCGATATTAATATTGATAGCGCCATCAGCTAGAGGCAGTAAATCAAACGGTAGAGCTTCGTCTGAGAAAAAGTACTTGCCTTGAGGTTTGTGTGGGGATGCGGGGGCCCCCTTGCCTGCTGCGCCGGTGATTACTGCTGAGCCCACCAAAGGAGTTAAATCAAAGGATTTAGAATTCAGATCAATATTAAATTGCGCCAATGCCTGCGGCTTTTTCTCTATCTCACCTGTAATAGCCAGCGACTTTCCGTTCAAAGTGAGATTGAGATCGAGCTCCATTTTTACAGGGGTCTGATTCCAAGCAAAGTAGGCGTTTCGTAAAGAGCCTGTTGTACCTTTGAGATTGAGAGTGTAATTAGCGTATTGAAGGTCAGCTAGGATCGATGACTTACCATCGCTAGCAACAAAAGCCAATTTCGGAAGATAAATTACTTTTGCCGCTTGATTATCAGCTTGATAATGAATACGGGCATCAGCAACGTCCAAGGTCTTGAAGGTGAAAAAGGCGCTGCTAGAAGAACTATCGGCGTTGCTATTAGCAGTGGATTCAGTCTGACCGTTTGCATTGACTACCGCAGATACTGGTGGAGTCAAATTCCAGTTACCTTCTCCAGCTTTATTGGTTTGCAGATTTAATTCCAATCCCTGCAGGCCGACTCTGCTGATCTCAACGCTACCCCTCAAGAGTGGCAATAAACGGATATCAAGCTCAATCTGCTTGAGTGTTAATAGATTGGGATTGCTGGCCCAAGATGTATTGCTTAAGGATACTTGCTCGGCCCTGACCCTCATTACCGGGAAAATACTCAGACTGACTGGCCCAGAAATTTTTAGATCTCGGCCAGTAGACTCTTTCATCGCAGAGCTCAGCAACTTGGTGAGCTGCGTAGGATTAATAAAGGACGCTGCATACCAGATGCCTAGCCCTGCCAGTGCAAGGAGAGTAACGATGGCAATCAGGAAAATCTTGATGGTTTTATTCACCCATCCATTCTAAATCGTAAGTGCGCAATTAGCGAAGGCCAAGCACCGCTGGAAACTACGGCTGTCCCTGGCTTTATTGAATCTTAATCTTGCAATAAGAAGGAAATACCCCATAAAGGAAAGGCGCGATTCCGTAAAAATTTGCAGTAATATTAGTAAGTGCAGTAAACACAATAACTACCAAAAGAAGGGTAATAGACCATGGCTACAAAGAAGTCTCCAGCAAAAAAGAAAGTAGCTACCAAGGTGGTATCAAAAGCCCCTGTAAAGAAAGCTGTCAAGAAAGTTGCCGCTAAGAAGGTAGCAAGCAAAAAGGCAGTGAAAAAACCAGCAGTCAAGAAAGTGGCTGCTAAGAAAACAGCGGCAAAGAAGCCTGCGGCTAAAAAGCCAGCAGCAAAAAAAGTGAACAAAAAGGCTAACAAGAAATCAGTTAAACCTGCTTCAGCTAAAGCTTCAAAAGTAGACCAATATGGTCTTGAGCAAGATGATGAGTTTTACGGACTGTATTTTGCCAAGTCCACTAACAAGGGATTGGTTGAAGTTAAACCTTGCACCTTCTCATTAATGTACTGGTGGAAAGGCTTGCTTGGCTACCCTGACATGATCGAGATTTCCAAAGGCAGCAATACTGCAATCTTACAGTTTGAATCCACCTTTGGTGGCGGTGATTCCGGTGAGACAGAGTTAACTGAAAAAGATGTATTAGATATTGATCACATCATTGAAGTAGATGAAGAAGAAATGCTGATCTCCCTCTACTCTTATGTACCGATTCCAGTGCCTGAGAAATTGGTTGGGGCCTTAAGCCTTGCGGTTCTGAACATCAATCCAGAAACTCGCTACGGCAGCCTAGAAATCTGCCCAACCGAAAATGAAGAAGGCGAAACCGAGCACTTCTTGCGTTACCGCGCTGCAACCTATTTGCGTGGTATCAAGTCTGGCAAGGTGGAAGCAATTGAAAGCATGGTTACCAATGGTTCCGAGTTCTTCGGCCTTGCTTTAGATGCAATGTGTGTGAATAAGTCTATTAAGAAGTGGTTGTTGAGCTAATTCAGCACCAATCAATGACGGAATTACTACCCGTCACTATCTGCAAAGGTAGATGTAAGTAAAGGGAAAACGGTCATTGACCGTTTTTCTGCTTTCTAGAATCATCACTGTTCTTTTGCCCTCCTGCTTGCACTCCGCTAAAGCCACCTCTTGAGCTTCAGACTCTTTCGCATCTTTGGGTGCATGAATACCAATGGTTCCATCCGATTGCCGGTATACGCCAAATTGACTTGCTGGAGTTGAGCAAGCTAGCAAGCCAAAGGTCAAACCAGTCAGACCTGCCAGTACTAATTTTTTAGAATTTTTCATACGAAATCCATTATTTTTCTTTTCTAAGTTCAACTCTAAATCATAATGAAGCAAGATAGGCCGTGTAATACTAATATCAGAGCATATGAATAGCGAACCCCCCCTAAAAAGCGAAAAGGCCCAGGAGCGCCTGGGGCAAGTTGTCAAAATCGCCCATCGGCTTTTTGCTACTCGAGGCTACGAAGAGGTTGGTATTCGTGAAATTGCTCAAGAGGCCGGCATTAGCCCCATGCAGGTGTATCGCCTTGGGGTCGACAAACCTGATTTATTAGCCGAGGTCATCTTGATTCTGAATCAAGAGATGATCAACAAGATCACATCATTTGATTACGCTTCATTTACAAGCGCCCTCACCTTCATTGAAAAATATCTTCTGGATTTATATCAGCAAGATATCGAGAGTAAAAGTATTCGCAGGGAAGGCTTGACCTTTGGCTGGAAATGGTCAGAGAAATATGAAACATTCATGATCGAACAGCAGAGGCAAATATTCAAACCCATTGCAGATGCTCTTGCTCACTTTGGGTATAGTGAAATTGAGGCACGCTGCCATGCCATCTGGTCTCTATATTGCTTTGGCTATCGCAAGGCCATCATGAATAACGCAGACGCAAATGCCTGCTTAAATAGTATTAAGCAAAGCCTGGTCATCTGTATAAAGCCCTAATTCATGAAATATTTGTCATATAAATGACATATTAGTGTCACATATGCTTGAAATTCGACAGAATAGAACGTAGGATCGATTGGAGATATATCCATCATCAACACCTCAAATCTATCAGTCAACTAGGGAATGAGCATGAGTCAAAAGAAATTAGTGAAGCAATTATTAAAGAAGCTCGATAAATTAGAGTCTGAGAGAGAGAAACTCATCGATAAGCTTGCAAAAGCTTTAGATAAGCTGGATAAAAAAGTAGCTACCAAAAAAACACCGGCAAAGAAAGCTACTGCTAAGAAAACCCCAGCGAAGAAGGCATCTACAAAGAAAACAGCTACCAAGAAGACTTCAGCGAGGAAAGCTCCAGCTAAAAAGGCTCCTGCCCCAAAGCCAGCGGATATTAACGAAGCAAGTTAATGAGACAAAAAGACAAGTTAGAGCAGCCTAGCTATGATGAAAAACTTCGTTTATTACAAATTGAGTTAGTCAAACTGCAAAATAGCTTAATCAGTAAAGGTGATCAGATCTTGGTCATTCTTGAAGGTCGCGATACGGCCGGCAAAGATGGCAGTATTAAAGTCATCACGCAACATTTAAGCCCTAGAGAAACTCGCGTTGTTGCGCTTGGAAAGCCATCTGATGTTGAAACAAACGAGTGGTACTTCCAAAGATATGTAGCTGAACTGCCCAAGAAAGGTGAGTTCGTTCTGTTTAATCGTAGTTGGTACAACCGCGCTGGGGTTGAAGTAGTGATGAATTTCTGTACCAAGGCGCAATACACAAACTTTATGGGCTCCGTGAATGAGTTTGAGTCCATCCTGGCCAGATCAGGCATGACTATTCTCAAATATTATTTAGATATCTCCAAGAAGGAGCAGGCATTACGCCTCGCCGATAGAGCTAAAGATCCCCTGAAGCAATGGAAAATCAGTCCGATTGATCAGCAAGCTCAGAAAAATTGGAATGCCTACAGCAAATGTAGGAATGACATGCTAGAAAAGACTAGCACTGAAAATGCACCTTGGATCATTGTCAAGGCAAATGATAAAAAAATAGCCCACATCAATATGATTCAGGATCTTCTATCGAGAGTTTCCTATCCAGGTAAAAACAAAAACCTACTCAAGACTGACAAGAATATTGTCTTTCAGTGGGATGGAAAGCTAACTAAGCTCGAAAAATAAGCGCTTAGAAAACCTCAGGAACATACATTTCTGGAGGTACTGGCCCGCGCAGATAGTCTGGGTTATGCACGCGTTTTGGTAATGTAATCAATGGGTGATCAATTTCTTTATAGGGGATTTGATCCAGCAAGTGTGTAATGCAATTTAAGCGTGCTTTTTTCTTATCATTGGCAGCTACTACCCACCAAGGCGCTTCAGGAATGTGTGTGCGCTCCAGCATAGTTTCCTTAGCTTTAGTGTAAGCCTCCCACAGCCTTCTTGCTTCTAGGTCCATTGGACTTAACTTCCACTGCTTTAGAGGATCATGAATGCGCATCATGAAGCGGTTGTACTGCTCATCATCAGAAATAGAGAACCAGTATTTAATCAGAATGATTCCAGAACTGATCATCATGCGTTCTAGATCAGGCACTGTTCTTAAGAATTCTTCGTACTCGTAGTCAGTACAAAAACCCATTACCCTCTCAACACCAGCGCGGTTATACCAACTGCGGTCAAAGAGAACGATTTCACCGCCTGCAGGCAAATGAGAAATATATCTCTGAAAATACCATTGTGTTTTTTCACGCTCGTTAGGCGCTGGCAAAGCGACTACCTTACATACGCGAGGATTGAGTCGCTGGGTAATACGCTTAATAGCCCCACCCTTACCCGCAGAGTCTCGACCTTCAAATAGGACTGCCACCTTAAGCTTATTCGCAACTACCCAGTCTTGTAGCTTTACAAGCTCGCCCTGCAAGCGGAACAGCTCTTTAAAGTAAACATTACGGGGAACAGAAGAACCGCTTTCACCATCCTGTGACAGGCGGTCATCATCGAGCTCCATCTCAAGCTCTTCATCCATGCTATCCAGAATCTCTTCTTGAGCACGGCGATACCACTCAGCCATTTCTGTGTGCTTCGATGTCATTGGTTTTTGCTCCTAAATATCTTTATATCTAGAAATGATGACACATTT
>Ga0214192_1002270_pt1 | contig 10099 bp, 9 predicted proteins | sample TroBogEpilimnion_44_FD_153030 | JGI IMG/M metagenome (GOLD analysis project Ga0214192, IMG submission 153030) | Freshwater microbial communities from Trout Bog Lake, WI - 29JUL2008 epilimnion | ecosystem: Environmental > Aquatic > Freshwater > Lake > Epilimnion/Euphotic zone | place: Trout Bog... | reverse complement strand
CAGTATTGAACAATGGATTACCCAAAACTACTGTATTACCGCTAACCGAGGTAACTTGAGTATTTGAGAAGAACATTCCAGGTGTTCCATTGCCTGCTTGGCCGCCATAGTTATTGGCACCATTTGACCAAAAATAAACATATTGACCTGCTGCAACACCGACATTAGCCAAAGTGCTTGGACCGCCGTCAAATGCTGTAACAGTAATGACATTATTACCTGCTGTGTTACCAGTGGCAACTGTTAATTGAATCAATTCTCTTGTTTCACGCTCAACGTCCCATTTTGGTTTTTGATTGTGAATGTCTGTATTACCCCATGCTGGCATTTTTTTCTCCTTGAAAAACGGAATTATTGCTTATTTATCTTTCTTCTCATCCTTCTTTTTGTCATCCTTCTTGTCTTCTTTCTTAGTGACATCAGGTTGACCAGGACGATTACGCATTACCGGATCAATTTCTATCGTATCTCTAGGAGATCCAGTTAGTGTTTTACCACCAGTTAAAATTGCTGCGGCTTGAGGTTTCTTCTCCCCTTGACTATCTTTAGGATCAGCTTTCTCAAACTTTGGTTTTTTACCATATGTTGCAACAGATTTATCTTCTTTTTCGTGGTCAAACATATCCTCTTTCAATCTATGTTTTGCATAGATTTCTTTGACCAATTTTCCAGCTAATGACTTCTTAATGCCGGAAATTGTTTTGTCCATCTGTTTACCAGTGGCTTTCATTACATTCATGTGACGGTCTGTGGCTTGTTTGTGCTTACCAGCAGCAGTCAAGTAATCAGCAGATTTCTTGGCCTTTTCTTTGTAACGACCAAGTAATTCTGAACTGACTTCATCCAATGTATCACCTTCTAATTCAACAGAATCACCCATGTAACGACCTTGGCCATAACCACGAGTTGTACCAAATGTACCAGGTTCTGCTTTCTTTTTAGGTGCAGAATCAGCGTGTGCTTTGTTTGCAGCCAGTTTGTCAGTAGTTCTCTGTCTCTCTTGGTCTGGTGTACCATGAACACGATGTTTGATACCTTTATCTTTTAACATCTTTGCAAAGTCATCACCCAATGATTCATTGTTGAATTCAACACTTTCTGGTGTTACCATAGGTGTTTGTGATTTAGATTCATGCTGACCTGGTCCACGTGGAGTCTTAATCTCTTTATAAGCATGAATACTCTTATTTAATGAGTCTTTTCTCTCAGCAGTTTTACCGCCTTCACCTTTAGTTGCAATATGACCCATATCTTCAGCCAATGAACGGTCTTTCACCCATTTTTGGAATTCTCCAGTCTTGGAATGTGCCACCTTAGTATTCCTACTCACAAAACGAGGATCAAGTCCTTTATATGTTAAGAACTTGTCTAGTAACCCCGATTCTGTGACTATCGATTTTAGTTTTTTAACGTCCATATTAATTTCCTGGTGCTTTACCTAACATCTCAGTCTTCACTTTTTTCATTGCTTCTTTCGTAATCTTCTTAACATGATCCATAGGTGTTTTCTTAATTGCAGGACTTGAAGTTGTGTTTGCATTTTGCACGAATGGATCATTGTCCATTTCATTGCCTTTATGTTCTAAAACAGTTTCTTCTGCAAATGAACCTTCAAAAGGTTTTGCATATTTTGGATCCAAATGAGGAGTCACATCTTTGTTATCGTGTGTATCGATTGATGCACGTGCTTTTGTTGAATCTTTAGATACAGTTTCAACTTCTGGACGATTGATACCATCACCTTCAATCTTTACTTTCCAATTTTTGAAACTATTAGACTTTGCTGTGCCTTGAACACGACCAGACAACATATCTGTAGCCATATCAGAATCTGGAGAAGCATTATGTGTTATTACACTTGCTTCATACACCACTTCTTCACCCATTGTTTTGTCTGACATGATGACATTGTTCTTAGAAACTTTCATAACCTTTAGGCCTTGTTTCTTAGCCATGTCTTGTGCCATTTCGACTGCTTCGTTATCATGGTCAGCATTGTAAATCATCTTGCCTTTCCACTCGCCTGTCATAGGGCAAGAAAAATGGACTGTATGAGTGTGCATATGATGACCTTCAGTCAATTCAATTTCTTCTTTAGTTGGTTTCTTCATTCCTTTTTGTGCCAATGATCTTGCAGAATCCATACCAGTTCTGTTGGGATTATGTGGCTTTTTGAATGGTGATGCACCTTTCTTATCTGTATCCCATGGTGGAGTTTCTTTATCGTCTTTTTCTTCATTAGTAGGTTTTTTACCAGTTTGCTTCATACCCATCTTACGTTGAAGGTCTTTACGCATATCAGCATCAGAACCATGTCCTAATGTTTTTAGAATCTTTCTACCAACTTTCTTAGCAGTCTTCATCATATCTTCATCTAATTCTTCTTCTCTCACCAATTCTTCTGCCATTGCTTGTTTAGTTGCAGTAGCATACATGACTGATTTCCAGTTTTTACCGTATTTCTTTTTGAAACCTGCTTCATTAGATTTCATAGACATTACGATTTTCTCACGCTTCTTCATTTGAGCGTCAGACATCTTTTCTTCTGGAAACATATCTTCTTCTTTTGACTTTTGTTTGATACCTTCAATCAAACGACTTTTCAAAGTGAATTCTTCTTTTTTGACTGTATTCTTTTGGCCTTTGTGCATAGAAGTATTGTGGTGACTAACTTCTTTCTTGGCTTCCTTGTCAGCAATTTTCTTTGCTTGGTCAGGAGTAACACAATCAGCTTCTTCCTTCTTCATTTTATCCTTTGGTTCTTCATGTTCTGGCTTGTCTTTTTGTTTGCTGCCACCGTAACGTGAACCTTGTTTAACACCAGAACCACCTGATGGTTGTGGACCTGCTTTGTCTTTAACAGACTTAAGCATATCGTCCCATCCTTCTTCCATTTCCATGGCTTCTTTGTGAGACTTGGCAGTTACAGGATATTTTTTACCCTGAAATTCAAAGTGAGATTGATTTGCTCTTTTTGCAGCATGAGCGGCTTTGTGGAAGCCAGTCTCATCCACCTCAGCATCTGTAATCATTCTTTTCTTTTCTTCACTGATGACCGCATTAACGGCATCAATCATACTTTGTGTTACTGTATTTTTAGCAAACATCTTACTTCTCCTGTTTTTTCTTCTTCTTAATTTGGATACCAATGTTACGCATTGGATCCTTATAAGAATCCATGCCCTCTTTATTACCTGCGCCCCCGAGAACACCACCTAAACCGGATTCAGCATCATTCTGAAACCCGTTATATTCTTTTATTGTTTTTCTGAACTTTTTAAACGATTTAACATCACCATTATTTAATGGATTTGGTTGTAATGCAGAACTACCTGGCATTGCCGAACTACTTGGACTTGCATTACTGTATTCTTGTGTTTCACCGTATAGATTTTGACCTAGACCTGCACCTGCTGCGGCGCCTTGACCACCGGCTCTTGAATCATATTCTCTTCCAAGACCGGTTGGTTTAGCAACTCTTGCTGCACTTAAACTTTGGTCACCGAACCTTTTTTTCTTGGTTTTGTCTTTGTCTTGCTGGAAGTTTGGTTCTTTGGCTGGCGGGTTGACTTTGAGCGTTGGGTTGGCTGCTTCGTAGGCTGAACTCCAAGCTCCTCCTGTGACTGAGTTACCTCTGGTTGGGTCTTTTCTTGGACGGAGGTTTCCTCTGAGGTCGTCAATTTCTGTTCCAATTTTTCTGTTGTCTGGGGTGATGTCGGCTGGACCTGCTGCTCGACTTTCACTTCTGGCTCTGACAAAGAAGGGGTTGTATCTTTTCGTGGTTTTAGTTTGAGTAGATTTAGAATCGCTTTCAACATATGTATGTTCCTTAAATAGAATATTAAATTTATCATTGATATTTAACTTACCGTGGTTTTCAAGCCAACTCACAGCTGTATCATTATATATATTTTCCTCCAAGAAACTGAGGATATTTTGGTACATTTCTGTAATATCTTGTTCAATTTCTGAATAGGAACGGGTGTTATCAAAATATGTAAATTTGTCAAACGATTCTATGAATATTTCTTTGTTTCTCTGTGCCTGTACCCACTTATCTTGACGGACAGATTCGACCATCATTCTGGTCAATTTTTCATTTCTTTCTTTACTTGCTTCATTAGAAGTATCAACAAAAATCATCATTGTGGAATAACCCATGTCTTCCAATTCTTCTTTGATGTAGTTGATTCTGTCCATATCCTCCGCAGGTCCATTAATAATCAATGGTTTGCGAGAACGAATTGATTCTAAACGCAAGTCACCAGTTTGTTTCTGTGACAAACGACCTTTATCTGTTAGATAGTCAAAAGCTTGTACCAAGTTGAATTCTACTGCATTTGATTCTGCAACACATTCACGGATGACCACATCTTTACCAGAACCAGGTCCACCTGTCACAAATATGGCCTTGAATTGTCCATGGTCCACGGATTCATGTAAACCCATGCCTTTACGTACATCATGCATCAATTCTCTTGCATGTTTATCAGGAACATGATGTGGAACACCTTGACGGAAAGAATGAAAGTCATTATTCTTTGCATGTTCTCTCATCTTAGTACCAGACATACCTTCCGCACCTTCAGCATCAGGATCACGATGTCCAGCAGAAACAACTTGTATCTTTTTAAAATTATACAATGCACCTTTGTGTGTACCATTATATTGGTGCAATTTATCGTGCATTTCTTTGACACGGTCAGAACCAGCCACGTAAATTAGATGGTCGTGACCTTTTTTGTGTAATTCGGCAGCGTGTTGTAAGAATGTTGGATGTTCTTTAGATGAGGATTGAAAATGAACAGATGGTTCATAACGTTTCAAGTGTTTGAGTTTCTGTTCAGCAGAAAGTGGGTTCTTTTTAGAATCTTGAGAGTGTGAAACAACAACGGTGTGTTTCGCATTGTGTTTATCCGCTAATTCTTTGACTTTATGAATGAGTTTTAGGTGACCAGTTGTAGGTGGGTTCATACGGCCAAAGGCCATGACCACCGGCTTACTGGTCTTCTCTTGTTCTTCGTATAACTCTAAAAATGATTTCATTTTCTAACTTTAAGTAAATTTGCTTTGGCGAATTCTGCACGGTTAACTAGTTTTGTTGGTTCACCGCCATGGTTAACAACGAAACCTTCAGGTCCAGTCTTCTTGCCGTCAATATGGTGTTCTAGTCCACCTTCATGTTGTTGTAAAACATCTACTAGTTTATTTTTTGCCTTTTGTAAATGATTGTGCATTTTCAATAGGTTATCATAATCTTTTTTATGTTTTTCTATATGGTTTGTATGAGTATTTAACTCAGCTTCCTTACGACCTTGAGCCGCAGGTGTTTTCAACTTTTCAGATGCTTTTTTATACTTATCGGCAATGTGTTTCTTTAAACCCTCAGCAGAAGGCTTTTCATCCGTTCTTACTGTATGGTTAATGTATGTGGATAGATGACCTGTTTCACCCATGTGTTCAACTGCAACGTGTTTATACATGTCTGGATGTTCATTATGAATCTTTTCGGCTGCATCCATGTGTTTATGGAATTCATTTTGGTCATCGTCCGAATAATGAATTTGTTTAGTGTCATGGTTTGGTGACTTCTGCCATACATCTGGATGTTGCTTGAAGTTGTGCAAATCTGGATGTGGATCAGCTTTCATGGAAGTGATATTATCACCATGATATTGTGTATGTGTCACAATACCCATTTTAGACTTGTCAGCCTTCTCGGCATCCTCACCTTTGGCAGTATAAGTGATGGTATTTGGTGTAAATGATACCTTACCACCTTTTTTATGTTCCAAATCATCATGGGTAAACATCAAATCACCTTGATATACGCCAGTTTTAGGCGCAATTTTCTTTAGGTGATTCAATGATGCATGTAACTTGTCCATAAGACCAGGAGCGTGTCCATGATGTTTCTCGATATCTTTATGTGTGTAGTTTAGCTTAGGTGTCTTATTGAAGGCAGACTTGGATGCCACAAAGAACTTACCAGTCTCTGGATGGTGTCCATAAACTACGGAAGGAGACCCATCATATTTCATTGTCAATGAGGAACTATTACCACCAGATTTGATGTGGTTGTGCGCCTGCATCAAAGCGCCTTTTGCATGTTCAAAACCTTTTGCGCCATGGAATAATGGTCTATCCTCAGCATGGTGAATATGCTTGAGTTTTGCGCCTTCTTCGGTTTCTTCTTTTAAAAAATTAATGAAAGACTTCATGGATTTCCTGTGAAATGCAACACACTTTGGTTGCCGATTAACTTATTTATACAAATTATTATAGTGATACACCATAATAACTTGAAATTCCATGGGTGCCATGGAATCCAAGACTTTTACCTATCCAAGTTGATGTCAAATTGTTTTCAATACTAAATCTGTCTGCCAGTTCATTTGGTGCATACTTTATGCCATATTTTTGTTCCAACTCATCTCCGTAAATACGACAAATCATGTTATCTTCTTGTTCTTGTGGTTTATTCACAAGGTCAAAGTCTAATATTGCATCATACAACTTCCGACTTCTCAATGAGAATCCACCATTACCAACTTGATTTTTGGTACCATAAATTTTATGATGCCAAGACCAAACTGCTCCAATGTAATCATATTCCAAGAATTCATCTGTCCATGCATCAGCATTTACTGCAAATCCATCATACTGAATGATTAAATTGTGTTCTTCTCTAACAACAGATGGAACTAATTTGAGTGTAATTTGATTCAGGTCATGCTGTACCTGGTCTTTTCGAATTGGTCTAATATAATGCCATGAAACATCACAATCTACCTTTGGTGCTGGTATATCACTAAACCAATGCACTCTTTCAATTTTACCTTTGAGTGTTTCGAGTGTTCGGTTTAACGCCTTGGCCGTTCTGTCATAGTTTAAAGTATCAATACAAGTAATGCTTATTGCCATTTGGTACCTTCAAAATCCAACCAATAACTTGTCATTTTGCCTTTACCCTCCATAAGATAGAAAGGTAAAGTATGAACCAGTGCTCTACTGGAGTTATAGTATAACATAGTTTTAGGCGACCTGTCAAGCGCAAAGGCAAAATGTGTTGTTCCTGTGTCACCACCAATGAAAATCTCTGCTTCCATAATATGAATTAGGTTGGCAATAATGGAATCACTAGAATGCCAACCATCTATATTGTATTTTATTTTGGAACAAATAACTTTCTCATAGTCTTTATATTCTTCACGATTATATTGTTTAATCAAATCTTCAAATATGTAATTTGGCCAATTACGATAAGTGTTATATGGTGCATCAAATAAAGGAAATATAACAATTTTCTTTTTCATCTCCTGTATATTTGGAATTTTGACCAAATCACCGCCGATATCTCTGAAGTCCCATAGATTCACATTACGCCAAGGAAGAGATTCTGCACCTTCATCTAAACTGAAGTAATTTGTTTCTTCTACTAAAAAAGAATAAAATTGCCTACAATAATCATCATCACTTATTCCATTCAATTTTACATTGAATTTGATGTCATTGTTATTGTTTATTTTTCTAATGTGTTCAACTACATTACAAACGGCAACCAAATCACCCATTCGTAATCTGCCACCAAAAGTTCCAGGTTCAATATTGACAATCACAACATTTTCTCCAAATCACTTGCATGTATCAATTTTGATTTTCTGTCACCATAAAAATGTTTTGCAAAAACCTTATTGATATCTTTGCCGTTATCCCAAGTGATATTCTCACCTTTACGGAATTCTGGTTTCCAATCTTCAGATTTCCAAACAATGAATTGTTCTTTATTCAACAAATCACCTAGAACGGCAACACCAGTTAGATTTGTAATAAAAGGTTTGGATGAATTCTTAATAATATATGCGTTGGTCAGCAAATCATTGTTATAGTCTAAGAATGTATATTTGTCCAAATATGACAGCACATTTGTTTCTCGTCTGGTGTCAATGTCTCCTACATTCCAACGGTCACCTACAAGGTAGTCTGTTGGTAAAGATAAACCTAAATCAGGGACTTGAATTTCAAAATTGTCCATCACCTCAAACTGAAAACCCCTATCTTTCATCCAATTTTCATAACGACAAGTCTCAATAGGACGATTAGGATTATTTTGGTCTTCTCTAGTCCATGAACTTATCTCAGTTACACCACTAAAGAATATTTCATCATCGAAATTCACCTCATTAAAAAGTGTTGATTGAAATTTAATAAATTCTTTGATGCCTTTAAACTTTCTCATCTCATTACGAATGATTAGGTCAATTGGACCATAAGACATAGACAATCCAGCCAAAACTGGCATAGAATTTAGAAAGTCGCCAAGATTGGCGGTAGATTTAAGATACAGATTCATTATAATCCTTAAAAACAATAAACCAATCATCCTTAGAAACAGGATGCAATTCAAACATATCAGGTTTGGTTAAGTAAGACATTAACAACAATGTTTGGTCATCATCAATCAAATTATTCTTTAATAATTCATTGGTGTTATGTTGAACTAACATCTGAAGTTTTTCCCACACTTCTTTACCACCAACAATACAGGGTCCAGTAATATGCACATCATTGTTGGAAATAACGTCTTGTATATAAGTGCCTTCAACCCATTCCTTAATATTAAAGAAGTGAATTTTATCTTTATCAAATGGATATTGCCACTTGGAGTGACCACCAAGTGTGTCTTTAGTTCTACAATAACCAAAATCAACCCATGCAATCAAATCTGTGTTTATAACAGATTGTGAAAGATTGACAAAGTGAGATTTCAATAAATTAACCAAAACATAATCTGCACTCCAGTATTCCGGATTACGAATCTGTGAGGGGTTTATCTTTTGAAGATATTCTGGATTAGATTGTACAGACTTTATTTTTTCACGTAGTTCTACAAACGATTTTTGGAAATCTACTGTTATGATAGATGTGTTTTTATTTGTGTGTGGTTTAATTTTATCAATCAAATCATTTGATGTTATGACCACCATATCATTATCCAATTTAGCTAAGTTACTAAATCTTTCAATGTAAGTATCAGTTGTTCTTTGCAAATAATGTGGAAGTCCTTTATCTGGACTCCAATCACCACGACCTATGTCAAAAAAGGCCGTTACAATAGTAATATCACTCATCTTTTTCTCGCAATCACAGTCAAAATATTAGGTAAATGATTTACCGGTTTACGTATAACATCTTCTTCATTACCAACATGTATCAAATCAAAGTTTGCTTCATTCAATAGATTAATTAATCCAATATAATCAAAATGGTGATAGTGTTCGTTTTCTTTTCTGTGTTTCCATGTTTTAAACCATTCAGGTCCTAAACTCTGATGCATCCATGGTAGAGATACAACAATGTATTTCGTTTTGAGTGTGTTTAAAAAAGAAACAAGGTCTGCCTCAGGTCTATGTTCTAAAGAATCAAAAAACGTGACAACATCTACCTCTTTATCACCTGCATTTTCAACAAAATCGATGCCTCTAGGTAAAGGATAATTTGATATATCATGGCCATAACAAATCTTATCTCTATTGAAACAATATTGTAAGAAGTTAGCATCTCCATAACCAACATCAAGTATTGACCTGAAAATACCAATGTGTTGAATAATCAAATCATATCTTAGTCTGGACATTGAATTGTCCATCTTAGTATAATATTGCATATAGTTCTCATCATATTTCATTGGTTCACCAGTTATCTTACTTTGATACCAATGACCATTGTCAATCATTTCATAATTTTCAATCATAATACTTCTTTAATCCATGAACGACCTGAACCTGCTCAGGTAAACTATTTAAAACACTATCATCTAGAAGTGGTGGGAAAAAATTATACAAGTGAGGATTAACAGTATATTTCTTTCCAGCCAACAAATAAAAATAAGTCATATAACAATCCATCCAACCTATCGTAGGATAGATGTAGTCTTGTATGTAGTCAGCATTTTTTTCTATGAATTCTACTATTTGAAAGTAATTATCAATGAATGTTTTTACTTTAAATATGGCACCGCCACCAGCACCATAACCAGTAACATCAGGTTCAACACCTGAGAATTCCCGAATCATATGTGTGAATTGTGGTGCAAATC
>Ga0214192_1002267_pt1 | contig 10116 bp, 10 predicted proteins | sample TroBogEpilimnion_44_FD_153030 | JGI IMG/M metagenome (GOLD analysis project Ga0214192, IMG submission 153030) | Freshwater microbial communities from Trout Bog Lake, WI - 29JUL2008 epilimnion | ecosystem: Environmental > Aquatic > Freshwater > Lake > Epilimnion/Euphotic zone | place: Trout Bog... | reverse complement strand
AAGGGCATGCCCAGGTGGCGAAATTGGTAGACGCACCAGCTTCAGGTGCTGGCGATCGTAAGGTTGTGGGGGTTCGAGTCCCTTCCTGGGCACCAAACACCTCTACTGAGTCCCTCTTACTCTAATATGGGGCCACTTATGCATAAAGCAAGGGTTTGCCATAAAAGAGCTGCTTAAGCCGATTGTCTAGACTGAGCTAATGCTGCTTTCACCCTATTTGGCGACAATGGCAAGTCATAGATTCTTTGACCAAGCGCGTTAGCAACTGCATTGGCTATTGCTGCACAACCTGGTCCTTGTGAACCCTCGCCAACACCAAGAGACTTCTGATTTTCTCGATTAATGATTTCCACATACACATTAGGAACATCAGCAAATCGTAATACTGGATACTCTGCCCAGTTATTGATCTCAATCCCATCCTGGTTAAACGGCACCTCCTCAAGCAAAGTCCAGCTCGTAGTTTGAACTAACCCTCCCTCGATCTGATTTTTAAAGCCATCGGGGTTAATGGTTAAACCACCATCGGCGGCTGCATATAAATTGGAGACGGTAATTTTTCCAGTCTTAGGATCTACCTCAACATCAGCAATCGTGGCTACATATACTGAAAGATTTTTATACTTTGCAAATGCAACACCTCGACCACAGAGCTTGCCATTTTTACGATAAGCCTTTGGCATCTGTTTCCAATCAGCCATTTTGGCAACATGGGTCAATACTTCACGCGCACGATCATCTTGTAGATGCTTTAGACGAAATTGAACTGGATCTTGTTTAGCCGCGTTTGCTAGATCATCCATCATAGATTCAATGGCAAATACATTGGCGTATGCGCCCAAAGTTCGTAAAGCAGAAACCCTTATTGGCATGTCATCCAAAAGATGATTTTCCACTTTTTGATTAGGGAATACATATAGTGGAACAGCATTACGATCGGATCCACCAGCAGGCTGAGGAATATTTTTAACTGGACTTGGCTTAAAGGGCTTCTCTAGATACCAGCTTGCTAGAAGATTATTGCCGGTTGGCTCACCTGGCCTAGTACTGTGGGTATTACTCCAAAGCTCGTGCTTCCAATCAACAATATTGCCTTCTTGATCTAAGGCGGCATCGATATTGATAATCATGGCTGAGCCGTAGGGCTCCCATTTAAATTCATCATCGCGCATCCACTGCAGACGAATAGGCTTATTCGGCAGTGCTTTAGCGATTAATATGGCATCAAGGGCAACATCATCTGCTCCGTTCTGCCCATACATACCAGAGCCCTCTTTATGAACACAGATAATTTTTTCAGCGGGAAAGCCTAGTGTTTTAACCAAATCCGTTCTTAAGGGATACATTCCCTGACTATGCGTCCAAACTGTAATCGCACCATCCTTCATTTGGGCAACAGCGCAAGAGGGTCCAATCGAAGCATGTGCTACAAAGGGTTTAGTAAACTGAGCACTCAATACTCTTGCAATTGGCTTAGCGGCATTTTGCTTTACACCAATGGTTGTATCGATTGACCGCTTTTGCTTCATTGTCCTAAACCAAGCAGACAAGGAAGTAGGAAGATCTTTTGCAAGCTGCCACTGAACATTTTGCTTTAATACCTCTCTCGCCCTGACTGCCTGCTCTTCACGCTGTGCTACCACAGCCAAAAAACTACCGTCACGAATCACCACAACTACGCCAGGCATTTTCTCGACAGGGGCGGTATTGAGACTCACAATCGCTGCCCTTGGTGCGGGCGGCCTAATCACCCTGGCATGTAGCATGCCTGGTATTTTCATATCCTGAACATACGCAGAGCCACCAGAGACCTTTGCAGGAATGTCTACTCGCTCAATAGACTGACCAATCGTAGTATGACTCTTCTTAAGCGCTACTTTTGCAGATACTGGTCTTTGAAAGAGTTCCTGATTGGTTAGCGCCCAATAGCTAGTCGTCTTTCCAGACGATGATTTGATTTCTCCATCCTCAATTTTGAGCTCAGAGATAGGAACATTCAATTGACCAGCCGCCCTCTCAAGCAAGATCTCACGCGCATCAGCGGCTGCATAACGCAAAGCGATGCCACCATACTCAATAGACTGACTACCTGAGGTAACGCCCTCGTTAGGAGATATACCGGTAGTGGTTGGAATCATGACTATGCGCGACATATTAATCTGCAACTCATCAGCAACAATCTGCATCAGTGCTGTAGTAATACCTTGGCCAAACTCAACTTTGCCAGCTAAAACGATCACCTTTCCATCGGGCTGAATATGAATCCAGCTATCGAGCATGCGATTGTTATTCAAACTACCAGGTAAGGAATCTACACTGGTTTGCGAGAGAAGTGATGGCACCCACGTAAAGCCAATCGCTAAACCCAAGCTGCTTTTTAAAAAATGTCTACGAGTAGTTTCAGAATGGTGAATCATACTGATAACTCCTTCCCGGCACGCTGTATGGCTTTAATAATGCGTGTTTGAGTCCCGCATCGGCATAAATGACCCTGGAGGCTCGCTTTGATTTGCGGAACACTTGGACTTATATTTTTATCTAATAACACTTTGGCGCGAATCATCATTCCCGGAATACAGTAGCCACATTGAACGGCCTGCTCTGCAATAAATGCTTTATTTAGGGCAAGTAATGTAGGGTCACTCGCATAAGACTCAAGCGTTTTAACATTCCCATTGACACTACCCACTGGATAAGAACAAGATAGCACCACTTTGTCATCCAATAGTACTGCGCAGGAACCGCACTGCCCTGCACCGCAACCATATTTGGCAGAATTAATCGACGCATCATTGCGTAATACGTATAACAGAGGTGTCGAAGGGTCGACATCGACATTTAGAACTTGGCCATTCACAGACAGGTTTACTATCATTACTATCTCCTCTTGCTGTATTTTTATTGCTAATAGCTTAACCGTTTTTTAGAAATTCTTGTGATTAAGCCCAAAAACGCACCGCAGTAAATACAGCCATACCCACTATGAGAGTAAAGAGCATCTTCCGAGTGAGATAAAAGGCAATCAGAGCGGCCATCCCACCCCATATATTGGGTAGTTTCCAGTCAAATTGAGCCACACTCGTAGCGTTTCCAGGTAAAAAGATTTCAGGTGCCAAAATAGCAACCATCGCTGCTAAAGGAGCAAAGCGAATTGCCTCGATCACCCAGTCAGCAACCTTAATCCGCTCTCCTAAAATCATAAAGAAGCTACGCGACCAAGCGGTTACCAAAGCCATGCCAATGATTAGGAGATAAATATTCCAATCGATCTGCATTAAGGAATACTCGATTTAGGAGACTTATCGGTCATCATGCCTACAACTAAGGCCGCCACAATAGCAATAAGAATATTGAGTCGAAATGGGATGCCATAGGTTGCTACCGCCACAATTGATGCAGTAACCGCAGCCCATCGTGCAGCCGCTCGATCTAGCATGGGCACAATGATGACTAACAAAGCTATTGCTCCAGCAAACTCTAGGCCCCAACGATTGGGAATTTGACTTGCAAGCAGAATGCCTGCAATTGAGCCTAGTTGCCATAACACCCAGTTTGAAAACTGCATCCCCATCAGCCAATGCAGCCGCAGATGCTCTTGATCAGATCGACGCTCTTCATCGGTCTCCGGCTTGGAATAACGCCGAATATAAAAAAGATAGCTAAAGTCGGCTGTGCAATATCCCAATAGGATTTTGCGCCAAGTAGATAAATAGGAAAAATGGATTTGCAGTCCGAGACTAAAAATCACAAACCGTAAGTTCACCATAAAGGAAGTAACTAATATCATCCAGATTGGCAGGCCAGCCGCAATCAGTGGAAGAGCTGTCAACTGTGAGGTTCCTGCATATACCAACAGACTCATCGCCAAAGCCTGTTGCACAGTCAATGTCGACTTGGCCATCGCAATGCCAGTGACAAAGCCCCAAGTAAGAATCGTCACGCTAGAGCGTGACATCTCCTTAAATCCATCTCTAAAGTTCTTTTGTTGCAGAGGAGTCATACCCAGAAATTAAATCCCCATATTTCTGTGTAGGATCTTAGGCTTCATTTCCTCCCAAAGACTTTCAAAATCCTCTGTTTTTTCCTCGGAGAGTTTTATGGAATCATAAAGATGACCAAAGACAATCGACTCTCTTTTCACTAATATTTTCTCAAACTCTGCAAGACCAATGGGCTTATCTTCCATATCACGAGTGAGCTCTGCAGAGCAGACAATCGCTTGCTCATCGTCTTTATCCACCACCGCAAATTCAATAAACTGCTGAGCCTGATCGACAATCACTAAAGTGCCACGAGCATAAGTAACTGCATCATGCTGCTCAACGATATAAGCCAGAAATTGATCCTCATCCGCCCTCTCCATCTGCAAGTCATCAATAAAAAAGAGATATTGATCACCATCGCTATTAACCATCGTGAAGACTTTGGGCGTCACACCATGGCCCAAGACCAAGTTACGGTAATAAGAGGAAATTTCTACAGCCAAATTTTCTGAAAAGAGATGCATTAGCAATTCACTGAAATCAATTAGGCTAAGTTCTTTTTTAAGAACGCCATAGTTCTATCCCAAGCCAATATTGCTGCTTTTGCGTTATAGGCCAATGGTGGCAAACCACGGGAATCCGATTTAGGATTAGCAAAAGCATGCTTGGCATCGTAGCGATAAAACTCATGTTTGGCACCTGCCTCTGTTAGCTTGGCCTCTAATTGATCAACTCCAGAGATGGCAAAGAAATCATCATGGCTTGCCCAATGTGCCATCATCGGTTTTGTAATGCCTGGAGCATTCACATATTCTAATGGTGGATAACCATACCAAACAATCGTCGCATCTAACTCAGGAACATTACATGCAGAAAGCACGGTTAATGCGCCGCCCATACAAAATCCAGTCACAGCTACTTTTTTGCTGCCAGTCGCCTTGAGGTACTGAACTGCGCCACGAATATCCTGACCCGCCGCATCGCCAAAATTCAAATCGCCCATGAGGTGCTCAGCTTCTTTTGCCTCTAAGGCCAATTTGCCACGATACAAATCAGGAACAAGCGCACGATACCCAGCTTCTGCTAAACGATCTGCTACAGACTTCACCTCATCGTCTAAGCCCCACCACTCCTGAATGACAACTATTCCAGGAGCATTTACCTTATCGCTTGGTTCAGCCAAATACCCTTTGAGAAGCTCGCCATCAGGCCTTAAAAATTCAATCATGAGATCTCCTTATGCTCTATATCTCTTTAGTTCTTTAGTGCTAATCTTTTTTCGTATCAACATGAATATATCCTACCAGCCAGAATGTGAGTAAACCACAGACTGTTGCGCCATAGCCAACAAGGTTGTAATGCTCCATCTTGCCATCAGCTGCAATAGTGACCACTAATCCAGCTATAACAGAGGCAATACCAGATGCAAGCATCTGGACTGAACCAACCAAACTCATGAATGTCCCTCTAATCTTTGGTTCAACCATTTGACTAACAATGGCCATTGTTGGAATCATGCGGCCAGAGATCAAAATAAAGAAGGCGGTTTGGTTAAGCAAAACAATCCACAGGGGAACTGGCATCAAATTAGTGGTAATAAGAATCGGAAACAAGCTAACGATGGCCAATAACCGAAAGACTTTAACCTTGCCATACTTATCTGCCAAATGCCCAATGTATCTAGAACTCATTAAAGTAGCGATACCACCGCAAAGATAAATGAGAGAAATATAGGAATTAGCAACGCCCACGTTTGCAGTGAGATACAAGGCAATATAAGGAATCACTGAGAAGCCCGTGATCATTACCAGACCAATAAATAAGAAGGCGCGCAAATGCCGATGGGCAATCAAGACCTCATAGATTTGCTTGAAGCGACTACCCTCTTGAACGTGATGCAAGTGTCCTGAGATCTTTGGAATATTACGATAAGCAATATACAGAATTAAGGCTGAGATCATACCGATAAATAGGAATGGCGCACGCCAACCCAGAGACTCAATATGGTTCGCCAAGAATAAACTGAGGGGAACGCCGGCAACGGTTGAGACCGAGAACGCCGCCATCACCGTACCCAATGCCTTGCCTCTGCGCTCAAATGGAATTGAGTCTGCTACGATAGTCTGGACCAAGGATCCCAAGATTCCACCGAAGGCACCAGCACAAGCGCGAGCAATAAAGAGTAGGTGATAGTTTGGTGCAAATGCACATGCGACTGTAGCTACGATAAAGCAAACATATAAACACAACAATAACTGCCTTCTCTCAAAGCGGTCTATGTAGTAAGTTGCAAATACCCCAGCAATTGCAGCTGCAAAAGTATAAGAGGACAGTAATAATCCGAACTGGTGGGTATTAATTGAGAGTGCTGTAATGAACTGAGGCCCTAAGGGCATCATGATCATGAAATCCAAGATATGAGTAAATTGAATTCCGGCTAATGCAAAAAGAAAGAAGCGTTCTCGCTTGGGGGATTCAAAAAGATTGGATGGCTGGCTCAAGGTATTCTTTACACATACTGTTCAATATGACATTATCACCCTTGAACCCCATTTCTGCAGATTCATCACCTACTTTGACCATGACTAATATCACCGAACCTGCTCTACAAACAGCCGTATTAGGCATTCCAGTCATACCACTAGTCACTGATATTTTCTTTGGCATTTTAGGACTGATTGTAATTCTAGTCTTTCATGGTACGTTTCTTAACCATGTGATTATGAAATTTGACAGGGGAACGAAGAAGAACTTTAGTAAAGGTGAATATAGACTGGTATATGTCAGCTTTTACGCTACCTTCATCTTCATTGCATTAATTCATATTGGTGAAATTGTGCTTTGGACTTTTTATCTTTTTGCACTTGGACTCATGAAAGATGGAGTGCAGGCCCTGGTATTCGTCGGCAGTTGCTATACCACCGTAGGATTTGCGTCAGACAGTTTGCCAGCAGGCTGGAAAAGTTTAGCTTTCTTTATTGCATTTACTGGACTTTTTTCTATAGCGTGGACAACTTCCGTCATGATTGGGATGACTGATGTTTATAAACAAGCCTGGAATCTGAGACATTCTCAGGATGATTCTGAGTCCTCCTAAGATAATAACCATAGACGCAACGACTCCCACCCCTGGAAGGATCATGCGTATCATGAATTACTCCATCAATGATTGCCGTGAGATGTTTCGAAACTTTAGCAATTAGTATTTCCTTGGGCAGCTCATCGGGGCGTAGATGAACCTGACAGCCAGCCCCCACCTGCATGGTTGGAAACCACTCAAAACCTTGGGCTAATATGTAGTCATGAAACACATTACGGTGATTGCCATTTCTAGGCGAAGTGCCTTTTGCATTCAGCCTTTTTGCCAAGCGATCATTTCTTAGCCGGGCATAACTCTCATTTGCTCGCCTTAAATCTTCATATACTTGAAGGTAAGGCAGCTTGGCAGCAATCGCAATTGATCTAACAACACAATCTCCTGTGCCCCCTTTAAAGCCAGCCTCCTCCCTGCCACCATCATTAAACTGAAATGAAAAGCGGGAATGGTTTTTAGAGAAAGGGTTTAAAAATCCGAACATTTTCTGATGGTCAATAAAAAATGGATTTGCTTTTTGGGCAAATCCATTTATATCTAAGCTAAAGTCGCCTTACTTAGCTTGAGCTTTCTTTACCTCTAAGCGCCAAGCGTGCAACAAAGGCTCAGTGTAGCCATTAGGCTGCTCAAGACCCTTGAAAATCAAATCACTAGCTGCTTTAAAAGCATAAGAGTCTTTGTAATTTGGCATCATTGGCTTATACAAAGGATCACCTGCATTTTGTGTATCAACAATAGTAGCCATGCGCTGCATAGCTTCCTCTACCTCTGCTTTAGTGACATATTTATGTAGTAACCAGTTAGCAATATGCTGACTGGAAATACGCAGGGTAGCGCGATCTTCCATTAAACCGACGTTGTAAATATCAGGTACCTTAGAGCAACCAACACCTTGGTCAATCCAACGAACAACATAACCCAAAATACCTTGGCAGTTATTGTTGAGAGATTCGCGAATCTCTTCTTTAGTCCAATCTGGATATAGTGCAATAGGCACGGTCAAGAGATCATCGGTTAAGGCCTCATACTCAGCTGCGGTATCGAGCTTCTCCATCTCCTCTTGGATCTTTGCCACATTGACCTGGTGATAATGGATTGCATGCAAGGTAGCAGCAGTAGGTGATGGCACCCAAGCGGTATTAGCACCAGCTAACGGGTGTGCGCCCTTTTGCTCCACCATTTCTTTCATGAGATCTGGGGCAGGCCACATACCTTTGCCAATCTGTGCGCGGCCACGTAGGCCACAGTCCAGTCCCGCCAATACGTTGCGGCGCTCATATGCCCCGAACCATTTAGCGATCTTCATTCTTCCTTTGCGAACCATAGCGCCGCCATACATACCGGTATGCATTTCGTCACCAGTACGATCTAAGAAGCCAGTATTAATGAAGGCAACACGTCCACCAGCCGCAGCAATAGCCGCTTTAATGTTCACGCTCATGCGACGCTCTTCGTCCATGATTCCTAGCTTGACAGTGTTCTCAGGTAAGCCCAATAACTTCTCAACGCGACCAAAGAGCTCGCTAGCAAAAGCCACTTCTTCTGCGCTATGCATTTTTGGCTTAACAATATAGACAGAGCCTTTACGGGTATTACCAATAGCCTGAGTCGCAGGACGATTGATGTCATACAGGGCAATCAATACGGTGACTACTGCATCCAAGATACCTTCGTAGATCTCCTTACCCTCACCAGTAATGATCGCGGGGTTTGTCATCAAGTGGCCAACATTACGGAGGAACAAGAGTGAGCGGCCGTGTAATGTCACAATGCCATCTTTTGCATTTACCGCACCAATGCCTGCTTTGTATTGACGATCAGGATTGAGTTTACGGGTAAATGTTTTGCCGCCCTTGCTAACCTCTTCAACCAAGGTGCCCTTGAGAATACCCAGCCAGTTCTCATATGCAAGCACTTTGTCATCGCCATCAACCACGGCTACTGAATCTTCTAAATCCAAAATGGTTGAGAGCGCTGCCTCAAGAACCACATCATTGACTCCGGCTGCATCAGAGGCGCCAATTATTTTAGTCTTATCAATTTGGATATCAATGTGGATACCATGATTGCGCAATAAAACAGAGGATGGCGCAGAGGCCTCACCTTGATAGCCAACAAACTGCTTCTCATCAACCAACCCAGTTGTACTTCCGTCTTTAAGCTTAACTGAAAGCTTCTTGTCGGCCACTGCATAAGCAACTACATCACTGTAGCTTGCCTTAGCAAGAGGTACAGCTTGATCCAAAAACTGACGTGCATAGGCAACCACCTTCGCACCGCGAATAGGGTTGTATGCACCATCCTTAGTAGCACCATCCTCTTCGGAGATGACATCTGTACCGTAAAGAGCGTCATACAAAGATCCCCAGCGAGCATTAGCAGCATTTAAGGCATAGCGTGCATTTAATACTGGAACAACCAGCTGTGGACCGGCCTGAAGAGCAAGTTCATCATCTACATTCTGTGTAGTAGCTGATACCTTGGCAGGTACATTCTCGATATAACCAATTTCCTGTAAATACTTACGATAAGCAGGCATATCTTTGATTGGGCCTGGATTCGCTTTATGCCATTTATCCAAGTCCAGCTGCAAACGATCACGCTTTAAGAGTAAGGCTTCATTTTTTGGAGTTAGGTCTTTAACGATTTCATCAAAGCCCTTCCAAAATTCAGCACTCTTGATACCGGTACCTGGGAGTACTTTATCTTCGATAAAGCGATATAAAGGTGTTGCTACTTGAAGGGTATTACAGGTAGTACGCGCAGTCATGTTATTTATTTCTTATGCAAAAGTTTAAAAAGGGGTAATTCAATATTTTCCATCAATCCTGGAATGGGTGCTGAAGAAGTATGGTCTCGTCTCGCTCTGGACCTGTAGAGACCATTGCAATCGGCTTACCTGCTACCTCCTCAATACGGCGTAGAAAGTTTTGGGCCTCAACTGGCAGCTTGCTCCATTCGCGGATACCGAAGGTTGTACCCTTCCAACCCGGAAAGTCTTCATAAATTGGTTCGCAACGGGCAACAGATTCTGCGCCG
>Ga0214192_1002266_pt1 | contig 10117 bp, 11 predicted proteins | sample TroBogEpilimnion_44_FD_153030 | JGI IMG/M metagenome (GOLD analysis project Ga0214192, IMG submission 153030) | Freshwater microbial communities from Trout Bog Lake, WI - 29JUL2008 epilimnion | ecosystem: Environmental > Aquatic > Freshwater > Lake > Epilimnion/Euphotic zone | place: Trout Bog... | reverse complement strand
TTTCCAATTGTAGCCGCGTTTAAGGCGTTTGATGTAACTACACCAGTAAACGTTCCACTTGCACCACTTATGGCAGCATTTGTATTTCCAATTGTGGCAGCGTTTACTGTGCTGGCAAGCATGGTGCCAGTGACTGTTGCACCAATTGAAGTTAAATTACCAATTTTAATATTGGAAAATCCCGAACTAGGAATACTTTGAACGTTTCCGCCAGTGCTGGTGGTAGCGATAGCCTCAAATGCCTGATCATTTTCAACCCAGATCCAGGCAGTGTTTACTCCGCCATATCCTCCCAAACTTGCCAAATTTCTGTTTACAATAATACCAATATCATATCCGGCCAAACTACCAGAATACCCATTGTTGAACACCACCAAGGGGTCATTGATATAGGTGTTTGTGGCATTAATTGTTGTGGTATTACCAATAACGCTCAAGTTACCAGTAATAGTGACATTGCTACTCAGTGTCAGAGTTGGGCTAAATAACGCACCGGTCAGTGTGCCTGTCGCAATTTTTGCATACGTAATCGTTGAATCGGTAATCTGATTATTCTGAATACGGGTTATTGACGACATTTTTAATCCTTAATACACTAGTTATAGAGTATTTAGCTCGATACCAAATTTAGTGTATCCGTGAGATTGATAGTGTTTAAATATTGAAATACGTGCGTTGTATACGCAATTGATTTTGTGATGTCGAGCTGTTGGCCAATAAATTTACTGTACCAGAGTTGATATTTGCATAATATGTTATTAAATTAGCTCCGGTACGTACATTTCCTGTGGTAGTGACTGTGGTGACTCCGGCATTTTGTACTAACATGATTTCAGCAAATTGACTGTCGTAGGGATTGGTGCTGCTAATGGTATATTTTGCACTGCGATATTGTGTGCTAGAAAAACTGTCAATTATGACATTTGCAGTACCAACAACAATATTTGCAGTATCTACCACTACAAAATCCAAATTTGCGGTGACCGAGTTTGCAATGTATCTAACATCAATAATGTCAGTGGTCAATGGAATCTCAGTAAAGGTAATGGTGGTTCCTGATACAGTATATGCTGTTCCGGGACGTTGCACTGTACCATTGATGCTGACCAAAATTCCAGCAGCTGTTGTAAATTGTGTCAGCGCAAAAGATTGATTTATTCCATCAGGGGTAATAACTTGATCTGTGATGTTGTTGGTAATGGTAATCCAATTACTGCCATTGTAAAATTCAAGAGTTGATATTGTATTGTTGTATCTCAAATATCCTGCTGCATTACTTGTGGGATATTGTACATTTGATCCCACTGGAAGTCCGATAGCAGCAGTAGAATTAAATGTTGTCACTGTTGTCAGATACGGTGTTATGACATCTACAACAACATTTCCGTAGTATTTGCCCGTAACTGCTATATTACCAGCAGAGATATTTGCCGAATAAACTGGAAGATAGCTGGACACATTGGCATTAGAATACGTGGCTGGAAGACCAGTCATGTATGTTGCGTTCCCAATAAAATAATTGGCGCTGATGTTTCCCAAGATATTGGCGTTATTGGCTATAATTGTGTTGTTGGCTGTTATATTTCCACTGATGGTATTACCAGAAATATTTGCATTTCCAACACTTAGATTACCACTGGTGGAAATTCCACCAGTTCCACTGCTGGTGATATTGCCAAGGGCTTGATTTAGTGCAGCAATTGAATCAGTGATTGTTGTTGTATTAGATAGATTTACAGCCCCGTTGCCAAGAGCCCCAACACTGTTGGTGCCCAGCGAAATATTGTTTCCAAAAAATCCTTCAATTGCCGAAAGTTGTGCCAAATTTCCAAATTTTAAATTACCATTCCCGTCGGTGTAAACAATGGTGTTTGCTGATCCGCCTGTGATCACAACATTTGCAATATTGCCAAGATTTAATTTATACCCAGAATCTGTAGTGATGGTGTTGCCAAGTATATAAAGATTTCCCAGGTGTGCGTTTCCCGAAATATCCAATGTGTATGCTGGAACACTTTTGTTGACGCCAAGTCGATAATTGGTAACATCAAAATAGGCTGCAGCATCTATGGAGATATTGGTACCCTGACGCTCCAGGTTACTTTGCAACATCGGTCCTGTTATACGTGCCAGCGCCATGTCAGCCCCTATGCAGCCACGTTCGTGCTGTTTATATTATGTATTACAATAATTGCTGTTGGGCTTGCCAAGGTCACTGCCGGGGGAGCTACGCTAAAAGTAATAATAGTAGTACCGTTTACAGTGTAATTGGTTGTGGGTTGTTGGTATACACCGCCAACAAATACTGCAATCGAGTTTGCATCGCTTTCAATTTGACTCATTGTAAATGTATTTGTTACCCCGTCCCCGGTGAAACTATCAGTCACAATCTGCACCGTGCCAATTTTGGCCACTTGACTCCAGGCACCATTATAGTAAAATTCAATTCTACTGGTTGCTTGATTGAATCTCAATAGCCCGTTACTGGGTGCATCGCCAAATGCACTGCTGGGAACAATGGGCATTTGCATTGCAAGAGTTGCATTATCGTGTGGCAATGGATTTTTTAAAAGTCTTGCCATTGTTAAATTCCTATCGAGCTCACAGTCGCAGTCACTGCGCTGGCATTGCTACAATTGGCCATTATTGCATCGCCAATATTTCCTAAAATAAATTTCTCAGCGTAAACAATCAATGTGTTGTAGGCAGTTAAAGTTTGACTGGGGTAAATCACTGTGCTATTTCCGGCGGTGCTACCAAATGGCACTACGTAAACATTGACTGTTTGTGGTGAATTGGTGTAGTTTGCCAAATGAATAGTGGTTATTGCGCTGGTCCCGCTGCTGCTTTGATTGACAAATATATTTGCCGCAGTTGTTGTTAATCCTGTGTTTTGTATTGCCATTTTTTATTCCTATCCAAATACGATGCTGTAGGCCACTGCCTTAGATTTAGTTGCTAGTTCTGCATTACTAGTTTGCGTGTTAGTCACATACACCCCTGATCCGCCGCTGCCAGCAGCGGCCAAACTAAGTTGTACGTTGCCGGTGGAATTGTAGATGGTGTGACTGTTTAGATTCAAATTTGCACTCAACATTGGTGCACTGTCTGCAAAAACATTTGCAATACCCGCAGTTGCAGTGGTTGTGATGTTTGCGTATGTTGTGCCATCTTTAGTTATTTGCCAATTCCGAACCGTCTCGTTCCATTGCAATGCCACGTTTGCACTGCTGCCACGATTTACTGTGATCCCGGCATTCAGTGTTGGAGCCACACTTGAAAAAAGGTTGGCATTTAAGATGATAAAATTATCCGAAACACCCAGCGTAGTTGTGTCGATTTGAGTAGTGTTGCCCATAACAATCAAATTACCATTGATGGTTACTGTACTGGTATTCAAATAAATTTGATCCGCGGGATTCACTGATTTTATTGTGTAATCGCCAGAAATTCTTTTAACTGTACTCATCTCTGAAAGCCTTGTTTATTGTATATTTAGTTGATTTAAAGATATCAGATTACCAAAAAAGAAGCGGCCAAAGCCGCTTCAATCGTCTCATGTCGTAATCAGATACGACTATTTGTAGTTATTAAGCACTGATTACTCTTGCAAATCCGCTAGTGATAGTAGCTGATGCGCTGACTGCATTTCCACCCAATACATAACGGAATTTAGTTGGGTTAAATCCAGTAGTGTAATAAGTTGTTGTACCATTTGTACTATCTGGTTGACCATCGCTGATGAAATCATGAATATATTTGTTATCAATACGACTTACTAATGTCATAGCATTAGCTAAAGTTGTTGCTGAGGCAATATTACCTGTAACAGAAACTACCACTGTAGTAGAATTTGTAACGCTAGTAACTTGAGCACCGTAAGCACTGATATTTGGGCTTGTTGGGAATCCAACAATGTAGTCGCCTACACGTGGAGTAGCCACTGGTCCAAGAGTTGTTCCTGCAGTCCATGTCACTGTAGCACTTGTTGCTCCGCCAGCTACGTTTGCAGATGCCATTGTAGCACTAGGAATAACACAAACGTTGGCCCATAAGTTCATTTGACCAGCAGCCAATGTTGTACTGTTTACTAATTTACATACACCAGTATAAGTACCATCAGTTACACGAAACTTGTGTGAACCTTTTTGTGCAAGGATACTACCTACAGCAGCAGTTGCACCAACTGCGTTTACATAAACTGTGGGTTTGATTTGTAGTCCTGCTTGGCTGGTTTTACCACCAACACCACCAATGTGATTACCGTTGATTAATGTTGGGCTAATGAAACGGTCGCCGGGAGTGTCGCCAGGGGTAACTACTGTGTTTTGTGGATATGTAACGTTTGTTACACTTGTTGTATTTGCTATTTTTAACTTTGCCATTTAATTTCTCCTTTGTTAGCGTTCTAAGCTACCCGGAGTGGCTTACTCCGAGAACTCTCGATTAAGAGCGAACATAGTATTTATACGGTTTTGGGGTATTTCACCAATTGGCTAAACAAATTGGTTAAAAATTCATCTCTATGATGAGACGTCGTTATAGCAAACTCACTAACAAACTTTTTCCAATTGTTATTTGGCATGTGTGATTCTAACACATACCAATCCTCGTTGCTTTGATTTGCATGCGGAGTTATCCCCACAACATTGTGTTGCGTTGATGCATCGCTGATCACCCGAGTATAACCAGCTGCTTCAAATATCTTTCTGCTTTCCTCGCGGGCATGTGCGCCGTCTGGCTGAGAACCGTATTCGTGTTCGTAAGTTATCACCGAAAAACTAATTTTTGATAAATCAATTTGTCGCAATGTTTCTAGTCCAGTATCTGTTTCTAGATCTATTTGCAAATAGTCTACATGTGTGCCAAATCCTGCAGTTTCAATTAGCTCAGCGTACTCAAGTTCAGTAGCATCAGCACAAATACATGGACTCGTGCGTTGTTGATTATATAGATCTGCAAATTGCCTATCCCATTCTACAGCAATACCGCGCCAGCTGTATAACTGTTCCAATAGATATGTATTATTTTTGTAGCGTGGTTCTCGGCTGCCAATTTCTAAAAAGGTACCTTGAGTTTTGTTATCTAAAACCGATGCGACGAATAAATCTTGAGATTCTGCTGAGTATGTATATTGCAAATTCATCACTTATTTAATATTGTTGTTGTACCGCCAACAAAAAAGCACCCGAAAGTGCTTTTTTGCTTTTCCTAACTTTCTAGTTTTGACTAGATTATTGGAATGATAGATTTGCAATACTGATTTCACTCAAGTAGTCGCCAGCATTACCTAGTGATGATGCTGTGTTTGTTAACTCTACATAACCATATCTGGTCATGAAGCCAACTACTGGCTCAAATGTTGCTGGATCCAATACAACACCACTACTCATTAATGGAATATATGGGCAATAGAACGCTGCAGCATCTGCCTCGCTAGAACCTTTATATCCAACTAGAACTGGAGTTGTGTCGTTTGCGTATGCATTTACATATATACGCATAGCACCGTTCAATGTACCTACAAACTTGGTGTTTGTTGGTGCTTCGAATGTGCCTTCTGTTGTACGTGCAAATGCACTTGTTGTAGCACTTTGTAACACTGTTAATGCACCAGGTGATACAATCGCCCAGTTACCAGCGCCACGACGTGTACGTTGTGCAATCAAGTTTGCACTACGATTTACTAATACTGCTAGAGCAGCATGCTCGTCACCAACGAATGTTGCAGTACCAGATACTGCTGATTGGTCAAAAGCGTAGTCAGTTGCAGCCAAAGAGCTCAGTGAACCAATAATTTCTTGATCAATTTCAACTGTGATCTCTTGTGCTAGAGCAGCCATAATTTCTGCTTCTACATCCAAACCGTGCATAGATTGTGCATCTTGCGCAGCTTCAAATGTCCAACGTGCTGACATTTTACGTGTCTTCGCTTCAACAACTTGTTTCAAGATTTGAACGTTGATACGGTTGCCAGGTACACCTTCAAGTGTTGCAGTGCTTGATGGATAGCCGTTTGTGCCACCTGAATAAGCAGTTGCAATTTTGAATGGGCTTAATGCCTCGTCACCAGCTGTAGCACCTGTAGCACCACCAGTACCTACAACGTTATCTGCATAACGTACACGTAGTGTATGGATTTGTGATACTGGACCAGTCATTGGTTGTACACCAATAATTTCGTTTGCAATAACTGTGGGCATAACACGACGGATAACTGGTAGAATAACACGGTTAAGTGTTGCTACGTTACCTGCTGATGTTGCGCCTGCAGTTGCATTTTCTACCAAGTGCTTACGTGTATTTTCCAATACAACTGCCATAGTAGTTCTGCGTGAACCATTTAAGCCTTCTAGCAGAGCGTCTTTTGTCTCGCCCCAACGGCTTTCTAATAATGCTTGTGTCATAATATTTCCTTTTTCCTTTTAGGGTTAAGTCACTTTAGCCCTGCTAGTTTTCTCAATTCAAATACATTGGCCGAAGCTTCTGTGTCTTGAGTTGATACTGGCATTGCAGTTTTGTCTCCCGTCACTTCTGTACGTGATTCTGTCAAAACTCGTGCACTGGGTGCAGGTTGTTTTGTAGCGCCATTGTTCAGAACTGCTGGTAGATACTTATCAAATGCGGACTGTAACTTGTCGGTCTGCACTGATTCGAGTAGACTGCTCATTACAGCAGCTTTCTCTTTGTTCAAAGGTTTCAACATTTCGGCAAGTTTTTGCTTGCGTTCTGTGGATTCCCGAATAATACGAATTTCTCGTTCTTTTGATTCAACTAACATGTTGTTTTGCACGATGGCTTTTTTAGCTTCGGCAATAACTGCACTTTGTTTTTTCAACATCTCTTGCATCTTAGCAATTTCTTTGTTCTCATTTAAGTGAGTAACAGCAAACTCGCTTGCAAAAGCTTCGAATAAACGACGACCAAACATGTTCTCGCGAGCAATATTGATGTCTTCTTTTAGTTGAGTCATTTCAGACTCTAGTTTTGCGGTAACGGATTCTTTAACCATTTCAGCACTACGTGCGATAAAAGTCTTTTGTAGCTCGGCTAATTTTGCTTTAGCTCCGGCAACAAGTTGTACTTTAGTCTCAACAACTGCTCGCTTGTCGGCTTCAAACTCTTGAATTTCTTCTGCAAGTGCTTTGATAACAAACGATTCAAGTTTAGCGATGCTATTCTCGTATTGTTTACGATCATTGCGCAGTTCTTGTATCTCTTCAGCTAGTTTGGTAACTAGGAATTGATCGAACTTGCCTGCACTTTCAACCATGCGAGCGTTAAAACGTGCACGGTCTTCTGAAAGAGCCAATTTCTCTGCTTTGAATTCTTCAATCTCAGCAGTTAAAGATTCTGTAACCATTTTGTCTAGAGCTTCAACCATAACTTGCTTGTCATGTTGGTAACGACCAGCGAATTCTTCACGCAACTCGGCACGCAATTGCTCACGTGCTTCTGTCAACTTGGTTTCCCAAGCCTCAGAGATAGCCTGTTGTGTCGACTCGTTTATAATGCCATTGTCCAACAATGGTTTGATAGCGTCTAACATTGGATTTGTTCTCCTATAGTTTCAAATCATTGATAAGCTGCACCACTGCTTTTTCCACGTACTTTTGTACTCGTTGATCGGTGCTGGCGTCTTTAGCCATGTCAAACAACTGTTGTCCACCGCGCATGTTCATTAACGATTCGTAAATCGCTTTTGGATATGCATTGGGTGCACTGGGTTGTGCAACGATGTCTACGGTAATGATTTCAAAATCACTAACGTGTCCACTTCCTTCATTAACATTACCTGATCCACGTGAGCTTACACCTAGCTTAACACCGCTTGTGAGCATTGCTTCAACTAGTTTACCCATTGGTGTTGGTAATACTTTTAATTTTCCGTAACCGTTTGGACCGTCCATCCACATTTTTGTTATCATGTGACTAACACGATCCAAGTTAATCTTTAAGTCATCTGGATGATCTAATTCACCCAGTACACTATAACCGCCCGTCAATTGCTTGGTGATAGTTTCAACAGCTTTTTTAATTTCGTGAGTGGGATATACACGTTTGTTGGCATTCTGTACGCCACCTTGAATGAATATCCCATCCATATAGAAATGTTTGCCACCTTTGCCATCGCCGGAATCTTCAGCAATAATCTGAAGTCCAGCGTTGTCAAATGATAGTGTTTCCTTAAGGAACAAAGCCATTATTATCAGTTCCCTTTACTTTTTACCAGTGTTTTGTTTTTGTACGCTGGTTTTATTGATTGGGCGACTTCCATCAGCACCAACTAATTTGCCTGTCTCTTTTTCCACTTTCTCAGCACCGTGCCCGGGCTCTTTGGTTTTAAAAGATGTTTTGCCTGCGTTGCCACCTGGAACATTTTTAAATTGTCCTGCTCCTGGTAGTTCGCCGCGCTTCTTTGTGTACTCGTTGTTTGGAGCAGTATATGCTTTTCCGTCAGGAGCTTGCTCGTTGCCTTTGCCGTTTAAGATATTTTCGTTTGTGCCACCAAAGTCAGGACCTTTCTCTAGACTGACAGATTTTTTATTCAAAGTTGGTGCATCACCGCCTGTGCCCACAGTTTTGCCTTCGCCACTGGCTGGCTCTTGCTTGTAGATTTCACCAATCTTGTCCACGTATTCTTTCATGATCTCGACGTCGGTCTTTTTGTAGCTTTCCATTTTGCCTGAACCGCTTTTGCCTGATCCTGACTTACCAGAACCGCTCATGCCCGAGCCGCTCATTTTCTTGGCTTCTTTAACACCGCTGCCGCTCATGCCTGAACCGCTTTTGCCAGAGCCAGACTTGCCTGATTTAGCAAAAGGATTAGCCGATTCCATGTTCATGTCTTCCATGTCGTGCTCTGGCTCTTCATGATCCATGTCAAAGTCATTGCCCATCTCTGGCTCTGCACCGCCCATGTCGTCACCGCCCATGTCGTCACCGCCCATGTCTGAATCACCGGCTAACATAGCTTTTAAGTCATCAAGTTGTGCGCTTAAATCATCAATCTTGGATTCAATTTCGTTGTGCTCGCCTTCTTCACCGCCCATGTCGCCATCATCGCCGAAGGTTTCTTCATGGTCCATGTCATCCATGTCATCCATGTCGTCTTCAGTTCCAATATCGTCTTCACCACTTAATTCCATATCATCATCTTCGCCAAGACCTTGATCTTGTGCTGCAGAATCTTGATTTGTAATATCTTGTACGAAACCTTGGGCTTGATTGCCACCAATTTCTTCGTCCATTAAACTTTCATATATGTCGCGCGATTTTTCAACCACTAACTGATGAAATAGTTCTTTGGCAGCTTGTTCGTCTTCGTTGATGATGTGTTCAATCAACTGTTCGTATTTGTTCATTAAGAAACTCCTTTAATAATTTGGCTTTGTAAAGTTATTTACTAAACTACGCAGTTTTCTATGTAATATGCGTGTTTTTTGCGATATTTTGATGAGATTTGTAATAAATCCGTTATAGGCCCGGTATTGCGCCGGCTCCGCCCGCTTCTGCTGGGGCCGCATACTGACTTTGAATAGTTTCGAGTTTCTTTTCAAACTCGAATTTACGTACATCATTGGCCATTCTTAGGCGGTTTAGATGTGCTAGTGTCAATCTCGTTTTGCGTAGATCTCCCAGTTTCATGACGCTATTATCATCTTTTTCACTAGCATAACCAGGCTTAGCTGGCTTGGGGCTTTCTAATAAATCGTTTATAAACATAAAATTATTTATAGCAAATCACTATTAACCACCCACTCCCGGAGCACTTGCTGCTGGCCCCGGCCCGCCTGTGGGCGATCCAACTCCTCCGCCCGCAGCTCCGCCTGCATCCAAAGCTCCGCCTGCAGCTGTCTCAGATCCGGGTTCAGGAGTGACATTTTCCAGATCACTAGCCAATCCACCCGGTGTGACCCCAACATTGCGCAAATTGGCCTGTCCTGGACCAGCATCTTCGGCTTTGCCTTTTTCTTCGGCCCACTGCATTTCGTTTTCGCTCATTTCTACTTCGCTCAGACCCAAATAACGTTTCATCAAAAAACGTTTGGAAAAGTAGGGGTACTGTTCCAGTTGTGTAAATGTACCAATTCTTGCACTATCGATATCGGCTTTT
>Ga0214192_1002264_pt1 | contig 10120 bp, 6 predicted proteins | sample TroBogEpilimnion_44_FD_153030 | JGI IMG/M metagenome (GOLD analysis project Ga0214192, IMG submission 153030) | Freshwater microbial communities from Trout Bog Lake, WI - 29JUL2008 epilimnion | ecosystem: Environmental > Aquatic > Freshwater > Lake > Epilimnion/Euphotic zone | place: Trout Bog... | reverse complement strand
CGTGGGAGGAGAGTGAGCCAAAGGATTAATTTGTAAATCAATTTTATATTTGCCCTGACTGCTGGCACCATAGCTATACAAATGCGTAAACATGCTTTTTAACTCCCTGGATTTTCTGTGGTTCTTTCTCACTGTCACTACGCTATATTATCTCGTTCCTTTTCGCTTTCGCTGGCTGCTGCTGCTGATCGCGAGCTGCCTGTTTTATATGGCTCTCACGCCGATATACATTCTTATACTGGTTGGTATCATCGTTATTGACTTCAGCACGGCACTCTTCATAGAGAAAGCTCCTCAGCCCCGACGTAAATTATATCTGGCCATCAGTATTTTCCTCAATCTCGGCGTACTCTTTTTCTTTAAGTACTATAACTTCTTCGCCGACAATGTCGATACCTTTTGCGATGCGCATCATATTGCATTGTATCATTTCCCATTATTGCATTATGTGTTGCCACTAGGTTTATCCTTTCACACTTTTCAGGCGATGAGCTACACGATAGAGGTGTATCGGGGCACGCAGCCTGCAGAGCGCCATCCCGGTATCTATGCGCTGTATGTCATGTTCTATCCTCAGCTGGTGGCAGGTCCCATCGAGCGCCCGCAAAATATCCTCCCGCAACTACATAGCAAAAAAGAATTCAGCTATGAAAATCTCCTCACCGGCCTGCGGCTGATGCTCTGGGGCCTCTTCAAAAAAGTAGTAGTAGCTGATCGCCTCTCAGGATACGCCAATCCGGTATTTGACCATCCCGCATCGTATCACAATCTGCAGGTGCTCGTGGGAGTGCTGGCTTTTACAATACAGGTATATTGTGATTTCTCCGGCTACACAGATATGGCGCTGGGTGCTGCACGCTGCATGGGCTTTGAGCTCATGATCAATTTCCGGCGGCCCTATCAGGCGCTCAATATACAGGACTTCTGGAGCAGGTGGCATATTTCGCTCAGCACATGGTTCAGGGACTATATATACATCCCGCTCGGCGGCAGCAGAGTGAATGCATGGCGGCGGTATTTTAATATCCTCGTGGTATTCATCCTTAGCGGCTTTTGGCACGGTGCCAACTGGACCTTTCTCGCATGGGGTGCCATTCATGCAGTCTATTATTTCATTCGTCTCTCTTGCCGGAGTGTGCTGGATAGACTGGAGGGGCGTTTTATCAATATCCTGAGTTGGTTCATCACCTTTTTAGCAGTGTCGCTCGCATGGGTATTTTTCCGTGCAGATAGTATGAGTAAGGCTGGCCTGGTTCTTTCGCGGATATTCTATCATGATAGCGCATTCATGACGCTCTTTGATCTGGAGTTTTTCAGGCCCTTTTCTCTTGCGATCAGCCTGATCTCTTGCGTGTATGTTTTCGCGGTAGAGCACTATACTGATCCCCATTTGCGTTGGTTCGATGATCGGATGAAAACCGATATCGCTTTCTGTTGTCTCACATTATTCCTGATACTTAGCTTCGGAGTGTATCAGCACCAAACCTTCATATACTTCCAGTTCTGATGTTGAAAAGATTTTTCATACAGCTCACCATCGTGATAGTCGTAGCAGGGATATTCTCCTCGCTCTACTATCTCAGTATCTGTCATGGCCTGCGGCATGCGAAAGAAGGTGTACCCGCCAAACTCGATTATATCTTTTATGATACTACGAAATATGATGTGCTATTCGTAGGCTCCTCCCGCGTCCTGAGGAATATCAATCCTATACTATTTGACTCTATATCCGGTCTGCACTCGTACAATGCAGGTATAGACGGAGCGAACTGTACACTCATAGATCTTATGATCCGGAAATTTCTGAAGTCGCATACGCCACCCAGATATCTCTTTATAAACCTCGATATATATACATTTGAGAAAGACACCTCTTTCTTCTTCTACCCACAGTTTCTCACGTATATGGATGACCCTGACCTGCAGCGGATGAAGCAGCGGGAACCCAATCTGACTACAGGCAGCCGCTATCCTTTTATCGGTGTTTCTTATTTCAATGACTATCTAAAGGAGGTAGCCTTTTACACTCATTTCAATTTGTGTCCACCTGCTGATTCTCTGTATCTCCGCAGGGGCTTCATGCCGGCCCGCGATACTGCCTATCATGGCACAGATGAATCACATCCTTTGAATTACGCTTTCGTACCTGACAGAGTGAGGCGACTGGATGAGCTGTGCAGCTTTTGTAAACAAAATGGCTGCAGGATATTTTTTATCATGGCCCCAATCTATCGCTCTACTGATAGCGATACCGGCGTGGCAAAGGAGCTGCACGCGCAACTCCGATCTGTCGAAAGCAAATATGATATCAGGGAGTTCAATCACTATACCGATCGTACTTTCCCAAAGAATGAATTTATGAATCTCAGTCACCTTAACTACAAAGGTGCTGACAGGTATACACGATTGATCGCCGATTCATTTATGGTATTGAACGGTCAGATACGGGGCCATGATCTTCACTGATCAAAGTGGATTTATTATAGAATCTGTATTGATCCGCAATATTTGGGAGCATCCGTGTCCCATTAATTTGTGCAATTTAATCTCTCTGACACCTTATTACTCTTCAGTATATAGGCTGCCCATTTAATCAAAGATCATCTCTAGCACTTCCGGCGAACGCAGCCCAATGAAACCCTCCAGATGCAGGCTGTAATATTTCAGTAGCTGATGAAGCATATCGCGACGCGCCTGCCGCGTGATACGTATGGATGGAGACTCGAGTATGCTGGTGGAGGCGAGCCCGCTAAGGGTTTCGCTTACATTTTTGTCCAGGGTCAGGCTGCTCATTCCTTTGTATGAAGTGAAGCTACCCTCCTGCATATCGAAATATGCTGTGTCCGCCGAATACTCGCCATGCGGAGCAAAACCCAGATAGGCCGAGTAGTGCACCAGAAACTGGAGGTGAAAGTCGGGATTTACTTTGTCCACCTCATCCAGATGGCGAAAGCACTCAAAGACAAACTCAAACATCTCTTCATTAGCATCATGCTCTTTCAGTGATTTGGATATGACCTCTAGCATGAAGAGTGCGATAGATGATTTGACAGTATCAAAAGGCAGGGAGCTGTAGTTGTATGCGCGTTTATATTCCTTGATATTTTGCAGTCCCCTATTCTCGCGGTGCGTCACATCCATTTCTAATAGCGTGAGTGGTCTCAGCAGGGCGGCTTTAGAGCTTGATCTGGCGCTGCGCACACCTTTTACAATATAGGAGACCAGCCCCAGTCTCTCAGTATATATCCGCACGATGACGCTGGATTCGGAGTATTTGACTGTCTGGAGGACTATGCCTCTGGTCTTGATGTCCATAGCCGTAAAGAGTGCTAGCCTATTTTATAAAAATGATCTTAGCCACACTGTGCTGCGATCCATCGTCTGTATCGGCATAGACCATATATACGCCTGTGGAGACTTTATTACCACTGTACCCCTGCCCGTTCCAGATCATCTGTCCGCCATTGGCGCGCCCCTGATAGACGAGTGTGCCCGATATATCTGTGATCTTGACATAGGCATTGTCTACTAGGCCCCTGATAGCGATGGGTCCGCTATAGTCTGACTTGACAGGATTGGGGTAGACGAGCGCAGTGCCTTTGGTTTCTCCACCTCTGATCGCATCACCCTGATAGCTCACCAGCCCGTCTGCGGTGCCGATCCATACTTCACCTGTTTGTTGGTCTACTGCTATATCTGTGATAGAGTTATTCGGTATAGGACTATTGTCAGTATTGAAATGCAGCAACTGTGTCAATCCATCTGCACTGATCAGCCATACACCATGCGTAGTGCCTATCCATTTGCGGTCGGCGCCATCTACTGCTATAGCCTGCACGATCTCTGTGGAGAAAAGATAGCCTATATATCCACCCTGATCTACCTTGATCCATGTAGCATCGCATCCCACCTGTCCAGGCGTGGAGAATAGACTCCCTGCACAGTAAAAAGTCGAAACGCCTACATCGCTACCTACCCAGACATTACCCTCCTTGTCGGATGTCATAGACCATATATTGGAGTTGGACAGATTGCCATTGCCGGAGGCTGTGGTCACGCTCAGGAAGGTGTTTGACGGTACCCTTACATCCTGGCTAGGCTGGTAGACCACCATATTGCTATTGTAGGTTCTGCCGCCCATCCAGATATTGCCGCTGGAGTCAGCGATCATTTTTCGCACGCGGTAGAGATCATTGGGCACGGTGAATCGCGCCCAGCCACTATCTGCAGTTTTGACGACCAGCGTCTGCTGTTTATCACTGCCGGTGTTGCTCATCCATAGATTCCCAAAATGATCCAGACACATAGCGCTGATACGTGTTTCAGCCTGACCGTAGAAAGTACGCAGGGGACTGTTTGATGTATCATATTTAGTCACTGTGTTATTGCTGAGATCCAACTCGACCAGACCGCCCTCCATAGATGCGAAGTAGGCTTTATTTCTTGCCTTATCAACTGCGACATCCACCAGATCCTGACAGCCGGATATAGAGCCGTAGTATTGCGGGGGGAAGTTTCTCCATTTATTGTGATCATAGAGCACCGGTCCGCTGCCATCATGATTGAGATCGTCATAGCCTACGTCCGTGCCACCCGTAGCGAGATAGAGCAGTCCGTCCGCAGCTGCCATTCGAAATACGCCATTGTCAGGCGGCCCATCGGGATTATATCCCTGTATGAAGTTGAACTGTTGGTCATATTTGCACAGTCCCCTCCAGCTGTCGGCTATCCAGTTAGTAGTCCCATCGGTGCTTATCTCGAGTGGACGTGAGCCGGCAGCCAGGTTGATATCTGTCATACTGCCGGAGCCTTGTATCTGGATCAGCCTGCCGCCAAATTGTCCCACCCATTGGCATGCATATAGGCTCCCACCCGTATTGACAAAATTTTTGTAAACAGAATTGCTGTCATAGCGAACCTTAGTGAAAGTGCCGGCAGTATCTACATACAGTGTATCCCTGACTGCCGCGTAGAAGCGACCACTGACCTGTCCCACCACGCTGGACTCCACTCCCGCCGGCAGACCCAGTGTGTCGTATCTGTTCCACATAGCGTAGTCCTGCAGATTAGGATTGGACAGCAGAGCGGATTTGACACCCTCTGCAGTAGCGGCAAAGATACGGGTGCCATCAGATGCGATACTATTTACTCTCACAGACAGGCCTGTCGATCCTATTATATAGTTGGACGATATCTCCTGTTTAGTCAGGTCGAGTACAGAGATGCCGAGGTCCGTAGCGAGATAGGCGGCGCTGCCTATCATCTGAATATCATTGATATTCTTAGAGCCGCTGATGATTGCATTTTTGATGTCTGGCAGGTTGGTGATCGTGTTGCCATTGACTAGCAGGTCTATGTTGCTATTGGCGTAGGTTATGACCAGGGTGTTCATCGCAGTGTTATAGGCGATATGGGTCACATCTGCATCATTCAGACCGTTTGATTTAGTCAGGACGCCGATGCTGCCGTCTGCTTTTTCCACATAGTAGACCGCATATGGCGAGGCGCAGTAGATTCTGTCAGGGCTTTGGGCGACCTGCAGGGCAGTGCCAAATGGCGGATAGGAGAGCCAGGTACCCAGCGGACGCTGCTGTGCTGACAGCCCGGAGCCTAGCAAAAACAATAAGACCAAAATGGCTACTAACTTTTTCATAACTCTAAAATATTCAAAAAATCGTGTCTCTAACGTCGATTTGCGACATATAGTATGGATTGGCTGAAATCGTGGTTTTTGCTTATTTTAGCCGATCTAAAAATGGAGGTCAGTCCCACGGACTGGCCTTTTGCTAATAAAGAAGGTAAAGCAAATGACACCCAAAAATCCAGACAGTAAAGGCTACCCCGAATACTCCCAGCTCAATCTCCCTAGTATGGAGAAAGAGATTCTCCTGTTTTGGGAGCATAATAAGATCTTTGAAAAGAGCATCTCTACACGTCCGGATGACAAACGTTTCGTATTTTACGAAGGGCCTCCCTCTGCCAATGGCAAGCCCGGCATCCATCACGTCATGGGCCGTACGATCAAGGATCTCTTCTGCCGTTTCAAAACCCTGCAGGGCTACAAAGTCGAGCGCAAAGCCGGCTGGGACACCCACGGCCTCCCGATAGAGCTCAACGTCGAGAAGGAACTCGGCATCACTAAAAAAGATATCGGCACGAAGATATCAGTAGCGGAGTACAACAAACACTGTCGTGCCGATGTACTCAAATACACCGATATCTGGAAAGATCTGACCAGCAAGATGGGCTATTGGGTCGATATGGATCATCCATATGTGACATGCGACGATACTTATATCGAGTCCCTCTGGGCACTATTGAAAATACTCTACGAGAAAAATCTCCTCTATAAGGGTTTCACTATCCAGCCATACTCCCCTGCCGCAGGTACTGGCCTCAGTGCTGCTGAGCTCAATCAACCCGGCTGCTATAAGGATGTAAAGGATATCACAGCCGTCGGGATGTTTAAGGTCGTGAAGGATGAGAAGTCCGCGCATCTATTCAAAAATGACAACGAGGATGTCCGGATACTCGCATGGACCACTACCCCATGGACGCTGCCTTCAAGCGTAGCACTGGCTGTAGGCCCCGGTATCAAGTATGTCAAAGTCCGGACGATCAATTTCTACAGCAAACAGGAGGTAAGCGTGATACTCGCTGCAGACCTCGTGGAGAAAACCTTCGCATGGAATAATCTTGAGGTAGGCCATACCACAGAGCTCGGTACAGGCCAGGATCTGGTGGGAGTGAAGTATGAGCAGCTTTTCCCATTCTCTCAGCCGAATGGTGATGCATTCCGCGTGATCGCGGGTGATTTCGTTACTACGACTGATGGTACTGGAGTCGTGCATATCTCTCCTGTGCATGGTGCAGATGATATGCGCGTGGCAAAGCAGAATGGCATCGTGACTGATTTCCTTTTGGTCAATGAACAGGGACGCTTTACAGATAGCGTGGGTGAGTTCTCCGGCGAGTATGTGAAAGAGGCATACTATACAGATGAAGAAAAAGCCGCTGAAGCTGCAAAACAAAGACGAGATGTATACCTCAATGTCGATATACGCCTAGTAGATAAACTCAAAAAAGACAATAAGCTTTTCAAATCAGAAAAGTACGAGCATACCTATCCTCACTGCTGGCGTACCGACAAGCCGGTGATCTACTATCCGCTCGATAGCTGGTTCATCAAGACAACGGCTGTGAAGGATCGCCTGATCGAACTCAACAAAACCATCAATTGGAAGCCTGCCTACACAGGCGAAGGACGCTTCGGCCAGTGGCTGGAGAACCTCGTAGATTGGAATCTCTCCCGCTCCCGCTACTGGGGCACTCCGCTGCCAATATGGAGGACCAAAGACGGCAAAGAAGAAAAATGTATTGGCTCCATAGAAGAGCTGAAAGCCGAAGTAGAGAAGGCTATCACAGCGGGCATCAAAACTCCTGATGGCAAAGATCAATCTACCGATCTCACCGACCTGCACAAACCGCATGTCGATGAGATGGTGCTGGTATCATCGACTGGTGAACCAATGTATCGCGAGGCCGACCTGATCGACGTCTGGTTTGACTCGGGTGCTATGCCGTACGCGCAGTGGCACTATCCATTCGAAAATCAGGACGTATTCAAAGCGAATTTCCCGGCGGACTTTATCGCGGAGGGTGTAGACCAGACGCGTGGTTGGTTCTTTACACTGCATGTGTTGGGTGTCGCGCTGTTTGATTCTGTTGCTTATAAAAATGTCGTATCGAATGGTCTGCTCCTTGATAAAAACGGTGTCAAGATGAGCAAGCGCCTCGGTAACATCGTCGAACCATTTGAGACCATCGAGAAGTACAGTGCTGATGCCACCCGCTGGTATATGATCCGCAATAGCGATCCGTGGGATAACCTCAAATTTGACCTCAAGGGTATAGAGGAGATCATCCGTGCGCACTTTGGTACGCTGTATAATACGTACGGATTCTTTGCCCTGTATGCGAACATCGATAATTTCAAAATAGATGTCAAGAATCTCGTGCCTGTCGCTGAGCGCACAGAGCTGGATAGATGGATACTCTCCAAGCTGCAATCACTAATTAAAGAAGTGACGGGCTACTATTCAGACTATGAGCCTACTAAGGCTGCACGCGCAGTAGAGAATTTCGTCGACGCACACCTGTCTAACTGGTATGTACGCCTCTCCCGCCGCCGCTTCTGGAAGGGTGAGATGGGCCGCGACAAACAAGCAGCCTACGAGACGCTGCATGAGTGCCTGAGTGTGGTAGCGCAGCTTATGAGCCCCGTATCGCCATTCTTCAGTGACTGGCTATACAGGAATCTGACCAGCGGCGCTGCTGAAGCGGCCGAGTCTGTGCATCTCAGCTATCTCACGATAGCAGATGAGCCACTCATTGACAAAGATCTCGAGGAAAGAATGGAACTCGCAGCGCGCTTCTCCTCTATGATACTTTCGCTACGCAAGAAGGTACTGATCAAAGTACGCCAGCCTCTCAGCAAGGTCCTCATACCCGTGCTCGATCTCAAGATGAAAGCCCAACTAGAAAAAGTCGAGTCCTACATACTCAGCGAGGTCAATGTCAAGGCAATCGAGTACGTGACCGACACTGTCGGTATCGTGACCAAGAAAGCCAAGCCAAACTTTAAGACATTGGGGAAGAAAGCAGGCGCTAAGATGAAGCAAGTGCAGGAGGCGATACTGGCATTCTCGCAGGATGACATCGCGAAGTTTGAAAAAGAGAAGGCATATCAGCTGACTATCGATGGTGTAGTCTTTGATCTCGCAGATGGCGATGTCGAGATCATATCGGAGGACATCCCCGGCTGGCTCGTGACTAATGACGGTCCGCTCACGGTCGCACTCGATGTGACGATCACAGAGGACCTACGCAATGAAGGCACAGCACGGGAGTTCGTCAATAAGGTGCAGAATATGCGTAAGGATAAAGATTTTCAGGTGCTTGACAGGATCACGGTGTCTGTGGTGAGGGAGGCATCGCTGGAGGCAGCACTGGCCCAGTACCGTGACTACATAGCCAGCGAGATCCTCGCCAATGACATCCTGCTGGTGGACACACTCACCGATTTCGATGAGATAGAATTTAATGACGCTACGCTCAAAATAAACGTACAACTTAACTAAGATATGGAGAAGAAGACAGGCAGGAATGCCGTACTGATAGTAATTCTGGTATTGCTGATGGATCAGCTCATCAAGATCATGGTGAAGACCCATCTGATGGAAGGTCAGGAAGTCCTCGTGGCGGGCAACTGGTTTCGTATACATTTTGTAGAAAACTCCGGCATGGCATTCAGTATGGAGCTACCCGGCTCTTACGGCAAGATACTGCTGTCGAGCTTCAGGCTCGTCGCGATAGGCTTTATCATATATCTCCTTCGCAGACTGATCCGGGAGAAGTATCATCCCGGTCTGGTCTATGCAGGCGCCATGATCCTGGCAGGCGCTATCGGCAATATGATCGATAGTGCTTTTTACGGCCTGATATTCACAGATAGCATAGGCCGTGTGGCAGCTTCCTTTCCCAAAGAAGGCGGCTACGCAGGCTTTCTCCGTGGCAATGTAGTCGACATGCTTTGGTTCCCTATCGCGCATGGTGTGTTTCCAAAGTGGGTCCCGGTATGGGGCGGGGAGTTCTATGAGTTCTTCAGGCCTGTATTTAATATCGCTGATGCCTCGATCACGATAGGCGTAGCGATCATCATTGTATTTCAGAAAACTTTCTTTGCGCAGCCGGCACCTGTAGACGCGCCGCTGATGAATGAAGAACCTGCGGCACCAGTCGAGGAAGAAAAATCAGAAGAACACACCACTGAGATAGCCAGCTGATCAGAATCCCGTAAAGGCCTTCACCAGATCACCATATCGCGGTGACTTATATTCATTGACCAGAAATTTGTCGAGGTCTACCTGTTGGTAGTCCTGCGGGATCACAAAGAGACTATTGTCTACCTTCTTTTTGATAGGCAGCACAGCGACGCTGGTAGACTTCTTTGTTTTGAGATTGACAGTTTTGCTTTCCAGTATCACATTGCTGCTATCCTCTGCATCTCCCCAGAATCCCACCATCCGCAGCACCGGTATCAGCTCACCAAAGTTCACCT
>Ga0214192_1002262_pt1 | contig 10122 bp, 3 predicted proteins | sample TroBogEpilimnion_44_FD_153030 | JGI IMG/M metagenome (GOLD analysis project Ga0214192, IMG submission 153030) | Freshwater microbial communities from Trout Bog Lake, WI - 29JUL2008 epilimnion | ecosystem: Environmental > Aquatic > Freshwater > Lake > Epilimnion/Euphotic zone | place: Trout Bog... | reverse complement strand
ACATATTGTGGCACTATTTCTTCAGGAGGTTTATTTACTGCTATTGCTAATGGTAATCCTACTTTGACATATACCGTTACAAACACTGCCGGATGCAGTGCCAGTACTACTAAAAGTCTCACCATTCTTTCAGGTCCTGTTATGGGGTCTATAACAGGAGCTAATAGTTTATGTAATGGTGGAACAATAACTTTGAAAGCTACTTCTGGAACAGGAATATGGGCTTCAACCAATAATGCAATTACAACGGTTAACAGTGCAGGTGTTGTAACAGGAATAAGCGGGGGGACTGATAGTATTTCCTATACACTCACCAGCCCTAATGGCTGTAGTGGAATCATCTATAAGACCATGACCGATGCTTCTACAAGCTCTCTAACAACAGCTAATATATGTTCTGGAAGTTCTTATACATTTAATGGGAAAACATACAATACCTCAGGTACCTATAGCGCTCATTTTACGAATGCAGCAGGATGTGATAGTACTGCTAATTTAGTTTTAACCGTTTATACTCCAACAGTGTTGGATACTATTACTGGTATCTCGAGTATTTGTGTGGGTAGCACCATTCAATTATCCAATTCTAATGCTGGTGGTAGCTGGGCTTCATCCAATAATTATATTGGTCCGGTAAGTTCTGGTGGGTTATTTACTGCAAATGCTCCTGGTTCTGCAACTATAACTTACACTTATACAAATCCTGGAGGTTGTATATCCACCAAAACAAAATTAATTACGGTAAACAATGTTCCTTATACAGGTCCGCTTTTAGGATCTTCTACTGTTTGTACCGGAAACAACGACACATTAGTTGCAGCTGGTACTGGTGTATGGACTACTTCTAATCCAGCAATTGCAACCAATGTAAATGGAATTATCACTGGCGTTAAGGCTGGTATAGATACGGTAATTTATACCCTCACAAATAGTTATGGATGTACTACTGTTACAACTGCTGCAATAACTGTGTTGAACAATCCAATTAATTTAGATACTATAGTTGGTAATTCCATAGTTTGTGTAGGAAGTACTATCCAATTAACCAATTCTACTCCCGGTGGAACCTGGTCATCTTTTGATCATTATGTAGCGACTATTTCAAACAGTGGTTTGGTTACAGGAAATGCCTACGGTAACTCAACCATAACTTACTATGTATCCAACGCAAATGGTTGTCATAACAGTATAACAAAAATAATATCAACTGTTAATGTCCCTTATACCGGGCCAATTATAGGATCCAATATTGTATGTACCAATAATAATGATACTTTAAGAGCAGCAGGTGCTGGCACATGGTCTGTTACTAATTCTGCAATAGCTTCTATTAATAATGGTATTCTTACTGGTTTAACTTCAGGAACTGATACTGTTATTTATGTGCTTACCAATTCTTATGGTTGCGTTACCACTACCACTTCACCGGTAACAGTATTGTCCAATCCAATTTTGCTTGATACTATTGTAGGTGCTTCTAATGTCTGTGTGGGTAGCAATGTACAATTAACTAATGCTATTACAGGGGGTGTATGGTCTTCCTCCAGTACTTATGCAGCAACTATTACCCAAACAGGTTTAGTAACCGGTAACAACTATGGCAATACTACTATTGGGTATTATGTATCCAATGCTAATGGTTGTTATGCTAAAACCACAAAAGTTATAACAACACAAAATTTACCTTACGCAGGAACGATCTCTGGTGCAAATACATTGTGTAATGGTAATACAATTACATTAAAACCATCAGTGTCAGGCGGAAGCTGGACATCTACCAACAATAATATTACTACCGTAAATAGCAGTGGTATAGTTACAGGTGTAAGTGGTGGTACTGATAGTATTGTTTATAAAATAACCAATACTTATGGTTGTGTTTCTACATTATATAAAAGCATTATAGATGCTTCTACAAATTCAATTACAAATGCAAGTATTTGTAGTAATAATTCTTATACTTTCAACGGCACATCTTACAGCACCTCAGGAACTTATACTTATCATACCACCAACGCTGCAGGATGTGATAGTGCTGCCACTTTGGTTTTAACGGTAAAAGCTACTTCTTCATCAACAACGAACTTAAGTATTTGTCCATCTTCATTACCATATTCTTGGAATGGTTTAACTTTCAATGCTGCAGGAACTCTAACAGCACATTTAGCGAATGCTGCAGGATGTGATAGTGCTGCCACTTTAGTTTTAACGGTAAAAGCAACTTCTTCATCAACAACTAACTTAAGTATTTGTCCTTCTGCTTTACCATATACTTGGAACGGGTTAACTTTCAATGCTGCAGGAACACAAACTGTTCATTTAACGAATGCTGCGGGATGCGATAGTGCTGCCACTTTAGTGTTGACAGTGAAAGCTATTTCTTCATCAATAACTAACTTAAGTATTTGTCCCTCTTCATTACCATATTCTTGGAATGGTTTAACTTTCAATGCTGCTGGAACTCAAACTGTTCATTTAACGAATGCTGCGGGATGCGATAGTGCTGCCACTCTAGTGTTGACAGTGAAAGCTATTTCTTCATCAATAACTAACTTAAGTATTTGTCCCTCTTCATTACCATATTCTTGGAATGGTTTAACTTTCAATGCTGCTGGAACTCAAACAGCACATTTAGCGAATGCTGCAGGATGCGATAGTGCTGCCACTTTAGTTTTAACGGTAAAAGCAAGCAGTACTTCTACAACCTATGCAAGCATTTGTTCTGGAAGCAATTATACTTTCAACGGAACAGCTTATAACACTGCTGGAACTTACACATACCATACTTTAAATGCAGTAGGGTGTGATAGCGTAGCTACTTTGGCATTAACTATTAGAGCAGCCTCATCATCAACAACTAACTTAAGTATTTGTCCTTCTGCTTTACCATATTCATGGAACGGCTTAACCATCGTTGCCGCTGGTACAAAGACTGTACATTTAACGAATGCTGTAGGATGTGATAGTGCTGCCACTTTAGTGTTAACAGTGAAAACTTCAAGTTCATCAACTACCAATGCTAGTATTTGTTCAGGAGCATCTTATATTTTCAACGGAACATCTTATAGCGCTGGTGGAACTTATACATATCATACAACAAACGCAGTAGGATGTGACAGTACAGCTACTCTGAATTTAACTATAAACAATCCAAGTACATCTACTACAACCATTACAAGTTGTAATGCATACACTTGGAATGGCACTACTTATACAACTAGTGGAGCTTATACTTACAACACTACAAATGCAGCGGGTTGTGATAGTATTGCTACTTTAATTTTAACCATCAATAATGGTTCCACTTCTACTACCAATGCAACCATTTGTGCAGGCTCTTCTTATACTTTCAACGGACAGGTTTATAATGCTGCCGGTACTTATCTGGCATTCCTTACCAACAATGCAGGCTGTGATTCTGTTGCTACATTGAACTTAATCGTTAATCAGCCAACTTCCTCTACAACCTATGCAAGTATTTGTAATGGTTCTGCTTATTCTTTCAATGGACAGAATTATAATACTACTGGCACTTACTTATCATTCCTTACTAATAGTGTAGGATGCGATAGTGTAGCCACTTTAGTTTTAACGGTAAATATGCCAACAACTTCCACCACAAATGTTACTGCCTGTAGCACTTATACCTGGAATGCTACAACATATACTAACAGCGGAACCTATACCTACAATACCACCAATTCAAAAGGCTGTGATAGCATTGCAACACTTAACCTAATAATCAGTAATGGAACTTCATCCACTACCAATATAAGTATTTGCAATGGGTCATCTTATAGCTTTAATGGTCAGACTTATAACTTAACAGGAACCTATCTTGCATTCCTAACCAATAGTGCTGGTTGTGATAGTGTAGCAACCTTAAATTTGAAAGTAAATCAACCAACTACTTCGGTAACTAACATTACAAATTGTAATTCTTTTACCTGGAATGGCACAGTTTACACAACGAGTGGAACATACACTTTCCATACAAATAATGCAGTAGGTTGCGACAGTATTGCTACCTTAAATTTAATCATCAACAAAGGAACTTCTTCTACTACCAATGTAAGTATCTGTAATGGTTCTTCTTATATTTTCAATGGTCATACATACAACTCGCAAGGAACTTATACTGCTACTCTTACTAATAATGTAGGATGTGACAGCACAGCTACTTTAAACCTTACCGTTACCAATGTAGGTCAACCAACTGTTCAACCTATCAGTGGTATCTCATCAGTTTGTCCAGGTGATTCAACAATTCTGACAGATCTAACGCCTGGTGGCATCTGGAGTATAGATAGCAATTCCATAGCAACTATTGATAGTATTACTGGTTTGGTTAAAGGACTTGTTCAAGGAGCTGCGATAGTGAGCTATACAGTAGGTTCTGTGGGTTCAGATTGTAGTGCTACCGTTAGTGTTCCGCTAACTATAAATTGCAATGAAGTAGCTTCAGGAAGTACTGGCGGTTTAGAAAGTAAAGGTCTTGGTAATGCAGTAGCTAAGAGAGTATATAATGCAGCATTGTCTAATACTGATAATAGAATTGATTACAGCAGATTAACACCCGTTAAGACAAATAACATTATACAGGTAATGGGAACTACAACCCCAGGAACCTTAACCTTGTCCGACTTAATGCCTGCTAAAGAATCTATAGGTTGTGGTTACAAGTCTTATGATATGTCTTCACATGTTACAGATCTTACCGGATTCACTAATGCTGAAGCAGTTCAGACTTTCGACTATGTAGCAAAAAATGAAACTCAATCGGTAACTTTCCTTACCAGAACTTATGGTAATATTTATGCGCATACCAAGCCTGTATGTGACAGATTGAAAGAAGCTAAATTGCTGGATGTTAAACAGGTAGTTGTTCAAGGCATGAGCTTCATTCAGTATAAGTTACAACAAAATGATGGTAAGATAGAATACGCAATCAGCTTCTCTGCAGGGGTTAAACAAAATGATAGTAAGTTTACCATACAGTCTATCTGGTTAACTAAAAATTATGCAATACAGGATACCATGTACAACTTCCAGGTTTGGGCAGTAGAACCTGCAATGGCTAAGAACATGGTGAATAACATTCTAACTAAATTAAACGGTATACTTCCAGTTAATCAGACTGTTAATTCTATTGGAATCCCAACTACTTATATTACCGATATTACTCGTACTCAGAATAAACTGATACTGAATGTCAGAAACAATACGAATGCTACAAATGGAGCTATCAATCTTACAGTAAGAAGTAATGAGAACATGACTACCACTTCTCCAATGAGTGTTCCTGTTACATTGCTTCCAAATGCAATTACTCCGGTTAGTATTGACGTAAATGATAGTTATGAAAGTGACATCAGTCTGTTGGTAGACAACAATGTAAAAGATATGGTCTACATGAATGATGGTAACTGGAATTATAGTGTAAGCAAAACTTCAATTGTTCCTAATAAATTTTCTATTAGTAATGATGGCATTATGCCAACAGCTGATGAATATAGATTATTCAGAAATGTAACTATCGACATAAATGTGCCTGATTATGTTTCTATCTACAAGATGATGAAAGCAGGTGGATTGAGTAGAGATGTAAGTAAATATAATCAGCTACAGTTTAAAGCTAGTGCTTTAAATACCGGTAAGCTAATTATTGTAATTCAGAAAGCTGCTATTACCAACTGGAGCGAACAGTACACCTACACTTTGTCTATCAATGGCGACCTTAAAGATTATGCTGTCAATCTAAAAGACTTTAGATCAACTAGTAGTAATGACACGCTAAAAGCAAATGATATTGTTACCATAACTTTCTCCTTCATAGGTAGTGGAAACAACAACCATATTATAGCTTCTTTGGCAGATGTAAAGTTCTCTCAAAAAACAATTACTCAACCTGTAGTGATTGCTAAAACAATGAACGTATTTCCTAATCCTGCAACGGATAAATTTAGTGTACGATTTGAATCCCCTATAAACACACAGCTTAAATTGCAATTAGTAGAAATGGGTACCGGAAGAATAATCCTTAATAAAGAAGTAAATGTAGTTGCTGGAGAAAACCTGATTCCTATTTCAATAAATACAAACATTAATACTGACGGTCATTATGTGTTATTACTGGGTAATGAGACTATAAAATATAGTCCGTTTAAATTGGTATTAAGAAAGTAAAAGGCCATTATAGCATATCGAATAAAAATCCCTGTTGGAAATATCTAACAGGGATTTTTGTTATTTATCTAAATACTTTATGTTCGCCAGATAATTGATTGCCATAAATGACCAGAAAACAGCTTTCCATTTTATCTATTCCAGTTATAGTAGGAGCCCTTGGGTTCTTTGTTGATGTATACGACTTACTGCTATTTTCTATCGTTAGAAAACCAAGTCTGGAATCTTTTCATCTTAGTCCCGATCAGGTTCTATCTCAGGGTGAATGGATTATTAGCTTGCAGATGTTTGGGCTGATGATTGGTGGTTTCTTCTGGGGTGTAATGGGCGATAAGAAAGGCAGACTGAGTGTATTATTTGGGTCCATTGTATTGTACTCCCTGGCAACCATTGCCAATGGTATGGCACAGAATGTTTTCCAGTATAGCCTCACCCGTTTTATTGCAGGGCTAGGTCTTGCAGGAGAATTAGGCGCAAGCATTACGCTTGTTTGTGAGATGTTGCCTAAAGAAAAAAGAGGTATTGCCTCCTCTGTTATTGCAAGTGTAGGAGTATTAGGTGCTATTACCGCTTTCATTGTTTACAAGCTCTTCAATGACTGGCGTATCTGCTATTATATCGGGGGAGGAATGGGGCTACTTTTATTATTCTTAAGAATGGGCGTTTTTGAAAGTAGTATGTATAGTGAAATTGCAGGTGCTGATGTTCAAAAGGGAAACCTGTTGATGCTATTCAACAATAAAAGCCGCTTCTTCCGATACATGAAAGGGGTAGCTATTGGCCTACCTGTTTGGTTTGTAATTGGTATACTTATTACCTTCTCAGATCAGTTCGGTGAAAAGCTGGGCATACAGGAAGTAATAGAACCTGGCAAAGCCATAATGTACCAATATGTTGCACTTTGTTTTGGTGATTTAAGTGCAGGTATCCTGAGCAATATTATCAAGAGTAGAAAGAAAACTTTATTTATCTTTTTTGGCATACTGGCTTTCTTTATGGTGATGTATTTTACTATGCAGAATGGTACTGCAGAACGTATGTACTGGTTATGTGCAGGCCTTGGTTTTGGCTCGGGTATTTCAGTACTTTATATCACCATGTCGGCAGAACAGTTTGGAACTAATCTTCGGGCAACAACAGCCATCTCAATTCCCAATGTTGTAAGAGGATTACTGCCATTGATTATAATAATATTTAAAGCGGTAAGAACATTAATCGACAACTATATTTATGGTGGATGGATAACTGGTGCTTTCTTTTTATTACTGGCAGTAGTAGCAGCTATTTATACAAAAGAAACTTTTGGCAGAGAGATGAACTATATAGAAGAATAGTCTGTAAAAAATCCTTCTGGATAATGCACTTTATGCAGGAATAATCCATGCCCCGGAGAAGTAAAATCGGCCTTGGTACAATCTTGCTGAAGAATAATATCTTCAAACTGTTGCACAGATATTTTACCAGTGCCAGCTTTCAACATGGTAGCAACCAATCCACGCACCATACCTCGCAAGAATCGGTTGGACTTCACATGAAACTGTAGCGTATCCTTTCCTTCTATCCATTCTGAAATTTCAATACTACATTCAAAATTGTTGACCTGTGTATTCTTTTTAGAGAAGGAAGTATAGTTGGTATGCTTAAACAAAATTGCAGCAACTTCCTGCAACCTGTCTACATTTAATTTATAAGGATAATACCAGGCAAACTCTTCCAGGAAAGGGTTCTTGCTCTGATAAATATGATAATAATATTCTCTGCCTATTGCATCAAATCTACTATGTGCATCTGCTTTTACTGGCACTATATTTTTAATAACTATAGCAGAAGGTAAAATAGCATTTAAGTGGTAAACTTCTTTAGCAGTAAAAAGGTAATCAGCATCAAAATGAAAGAAGTTCTGTGTGGCATGAACGCCTGCATCAGTGCGGGATGAGCCTGTCATTTCAATTCTTTGCTTGCAATAAATCAACAAGGCCTTCTCTATCTCCGATTGAATAGTAACAGCATTCTGTTGAATCTGAAATCCACTGAATCCTTTCCCTTTATAAGCAACCTCTAAAAAGTATCTACTCATATCCCTTCATTTCACATTAAATCTAAATTTGTTTTCATCAGCCCATTCTCACATGAGCTAATTGCATTCCTTCTCTTAAAGCTCTTTAAAAGCTGCTATATTCTTTGCCTCACTCAACTCCCCAACAAGTGAAGGAAAATTATTCTGATCTTTTATACTACCCTTTATCGATTTAAAGAAAGTAAGTTTACTATCTTCATTTAAGTATAATGTGCTCAGGTTTTTAACCTGTTTTACTTCCAGCAATTTTTTAGTTGTATTCTTTACTGCTACTGCGGTCATATCCTCATCAGTTGCTGCCGAAGCCATCAATAATCTCAGGCTTTTAAACTCATCATCGGTCATTAAAATCTTTTCTACAATTGCTGTGGTATTAATACCAGTGCTGGTTTTTACTGTTTTTGGTATAGCAGGCATCGGTATATATACAGCAATAGTATCGATACCCAATTCTGTACTATCAGTAAATATTTTGTCGATTCCGGTAGCCTGTTGTTTCTCCAGTATTAAACGAATGGAGGATGGTTTATTTTCTTTCTTAACAACAACAGAATCTATTTTCTTTTCTGTGATTGTAGTCGTAATGGTTTCGATAGTGTCTTTCTTATGAATTACTACAATCGAGTCCGATTTTTTGGCAACAGTATCTACATAAACAGGTATATTCAACTCAGCCCTTTTTATCTCTGCAACTGGTTCTACTTTCTTTTCAATTACTGCTACAGGCTTAGAGGGTTCAACAGTTTCCAGTTTCTTTTCTGCCACTATTACTGGTTTTGCTACTGCTACTGTATCTAATTTCTGTTCAACTACTTCTACAGGTTTGGAAACAACAATTGGCTCAGTCTTTTTCACTTCTTCCACAACTGGTTTAGCAACCTCAACAGGCTTAGGAACTTCTTTTACTACAGCTATTGTATCTTTTTTAGGAAGCTCAGGTACATATGGTTTTTTAGTCTCCGCAATAGCAGAATCTATATTAGTAACAGGATTAATGGTAACAAAATTGTTCAAATCAAATAATTGCCAGCCATTGTTTGGTGTCTTTTTAAACGAGTATCCCTTGTCCTCTGTAATCTCCAGCAAAAACTGTTGTTCAGGAAATAGATTCTTAGGAAATCCAATAGTAATAAGATGTTTACCATGCGGTATCTGTGGCAGAATAATATATCCTTCCGGAGTAGAACTATTTGTTTTATTATTCAGTATTACATAATAGGGTTGCTTCCTTTCACTCTGTATATAGATGAAATTTTTACCCTGAGCATAAAAAGTCAGTGGGAATGCCAGCGTTATAATGAGTAAGGTGAATATCCTTTTTGATAAATACATTTAAGTCTTATTAATGCGTACAAATCTATAGAGGTGAAAGTAAATTCAGAAGATAATTAATACACAATACAATGTATAAGTATGTAATTAAACTAAAAGATGAACCTTAATACTGAAAAATAAAATAAATAATTATACAATTAATATAACTTAACAAGCAATTTTCCAATTATATATTTAACCTCTCAAATTTTTTATTTTACATTATATCAAATACCATTTTTGCTTACTATTCTTTATTCAGCAATGTGTTTATTGATTGTTTTTTGTAATAAGCTAAATTCATTTGTATTATTAATACTATATGCCAGTCCTTGCATGCTAAATTAAAAAATTATTTCTTAATTACAATTCTCCTATTTTTTTAAACTTTTATACAGAAATAATGAACCATTGTTCCTTAAGTGTGAATGGCTTTGTTGCATGAATCAATAAAAAAATAAGGAATAGAATTATCCTATCCTTATTCAATTAAGCTACTTTTATGCTAACTGGTTTGGCAACTTGTAATAATACATTTAGGATTT
>Ga0214192_1002261_pt1 | contig 10122 bp, 7 predicted proteins | sample TroBogEpilimnion_44_FD_153030 | JGI IMG/M metagenome (GOLD analysis project Ga0214192, IMG submission 153030) | Freshwater microbial communities from Trout Bog Lake, WI - 29JUL2008 epilimnion | ecosystem: Environmental > Aquatic > Freshwater > Lake > Epilimnion/Euphotic zone | place: Trout Bog... | reverse complement strand
ACCGACTTGGGTGAAGAGATATGCACCACCAGCTGGGCCTGTAGCGCCGGTTGCTCCAGCACCTGTAGCACCTGTAATACCTGTGGCTCCTGTAGCACCTGTCAGGCCTGTGGCTCCTGTTGCACCTATCGGACCGGTTGCTCCTACTGTGATAGTCGACCATCCTAATCCACCTGCACCATTTGTTTGCAACACCTGCCCTGCTATTCCACCGGTAATAGTGATATTATACACAGCGCCTAGATTAGTAGCACCCGAAACTGTTAATCCAGATAATGTTCCTACACTTGTTATTGCTGGTTGGGCCGCGGCTGTTACTGTTGCAGCACTACCGCTTGCATTACCAGTTAATGCACCGATAAATGTTGTTGATGTAACACTTGTTAGTCCTGCAAGTGTTGCACCAGTTGCACCTAAAGAAATGTTAGTTGAACCAACGGTTATTGAACTATTTGTAAGTGCTCCATTTGGAATAGCAGTAAAGTTTGTACCAGTAAGTGTCGGAGTTGTTGTCCAAGCTGGTGCACCAGCTGTTTCAGCTAGTACACCTGTACCTTGTGCAAGGAATGCAGTAACACCGGCACCTGTTTGATAAGGTAAACTATTTGCTGCACCACTTGCTAAGTTTGTTGCACTTGGTACAGTACCAGTTACTGCAATGGTTACATTACCAGTTGCACCTGATACAGAAATATTTGTTCCTGCTACTGCACTTGTAACACCAGTATTGGTAACTGTTACATTACCAGTTGCGCCGGATACAGAAATACCAGTACCTGCTACATTTGAAGTTACTCCGGTATTAGTAATAATAGTGCCGGTAACATTAATTCCAACTCCACCAGAATATGTTCCTGCGCCAGAAAATTGAACCCAAACCTGGCCAGAAAAAGAAGATAGATAATGATTAGACTGTACCCAACCAGTATTAGCATAAACAGTGCCTTCGAGTATAAAGATGGATGCACCTATTAATTCTGTATATGTGGCTGCATCGGAAGAACGAGTTAATTCATATAAATTTACTTCAGGTACATCAGTAACAGATGCATCATATATACCATTCTCGCTGGGGTCGTCTTGGTTGATTAATAAAATGCGATAACCATTACCATGACTAGGTGTAAGTACACTATAACCATCAATTATAAGATTGTCGCCAAACAATGGAACATTAACATTAGATAATAAATTTGCAGCTTGTTTCCATGTTAGCCCACTAATTGCATTATCAACATAGGCTTTTGAAACTGCTGCTGTTAACCCTACCGGAATTGCTGGTAAACCTAATACCTGGCCGCCACCAGAAAATGTTAAATTAGCGGCAGAATCCATTGTATCGCCAGATTTCAATACATTTAGGTCTGCGGCGCCTGTAATGTTACCGACAATAGGATTTGTAACTGTTAAGTCAATTAGAGTACCGACACCTGTAATGTTTGGTTGGGCTGATGTAGTTAATGTACCTTCGATATTTGATGCAAATATATTGTATGCTGTTATATCGTTACTAACAGTTAAATATCCATTGATAGTAAAATCTACATCAAGGGCAGGGTCTGCCGCTGCATAGACAATAACACCATCTTGTACTTTAATTTTCTGAGCCATATAGTTTACCTACCGTTTCATATATTTATCATAAAGTTAATAAGATCCGATACCTCGGAAGATAAGTAATAGAACTTAAGAGTAGCATATGAATTATCAGCATCAATATAATCTTCTTATAAAATCTGCACAACTAAATCTTACCACAGGATATGCAGATAATCATCATATAATACCACAATCAATGGGTGGATCAAACGATCCAACTAATCTTGTATTATTATCTGCAAAACAACATTTTGTGGCTCATCATTTACTATATAAGATTCACAGAAATAGAGAAATGACAAATGCATTCTTTCTTATGTGTAATGTAAAGCGCGGTGGTGCAAGGTTTAAAATAACCTCAAAACAATATGAAGTGTTACGAGAGGAAAAACGTCAATGTCAGAAAGATATTATGACCGGCCAACCGTCAAGGGCTAAGGGAAAGAAGTGGTCAGATGAATCTAAGACTAAGTTGAGTGCTTCGCAAATGGGGCATCATCGAGGAAAAGGCAATGTTAGTAGTTTCAAAGGCAAACATCATTCTGATGAGAGCAAGAAGAAATTATCCGAAAAACAAAAAGGCAATAAGAATCACTTAGGTATATTACATTCTGAAGAAACAAAGAAAATGATGTCTGAAAACAGAAAAGGAAAAACTAAGGTGCCCTGGACAGAAGAACGAAAGGCTGCTAGACGAGAGCTAATAGCAAAAAGAAATAGTCAAGAAAAAGCCCCGAAATAACGGGGCTTTTTATTCGTCAACGTACCTTGTATAGTACTAATCCGGTTTGAATTAGTAAAACTTGAGCGTGGATGAATTTATTCCAACCTTCGACAAGTAATCAGCTGCGTTACCGAAGCTGTTTGCTGTGTTAGTAAGTTCCAAATATCCATAACGTGTCATGAATGAAACTACAGGCTCGAAAGTCTGTGGATCCATAACTGGACCAACGCTCATCAATGGAATATATGGGCAGTAGTAAGCTGCTGCGTCTGTTTCTGTAGGACCCTTATAGCCCATTAAGATTGGATCGCCATCACCTGCATATTGGTTAACATAAACCCGCATTGTGCTGTTCAATGTACCAACAAACTTTGTATTTGTAGGTGCTTCGAATGTACCTTCTGTAGTACGTGCGAACGAAGAAGTTGTAGCAGACTGAAGAATTGTTAACGCTGTTGGCGAAACAACTGCCCAGTTAGCTGCGCCACGACGTGTGCGAGCTGCAATTAAGTTGGCTTGTTGGTTGATCATGACAGCAAGAGCAGCCATTTCGTCACCAACGTATGTTGCTGTACCTGATACAGCAGCTTGATTGAATGTTGTTGGAGCAACTGGAACTAATGAACCTAACTTGTAGATCATTTCCTGGTCGATTTCAACTGTGATTTCTTGTGCAAGGGCTTGCATGATTTCTGCTTCGATGTCAATACCGTGAATAGCATTTGCATCTTGTGCAGCTTCAAATGTCCAGCGAGCAGATAACTTACGTGTCTTAGCTTCCACTGTCTCTTTCAAGATTTGGATGCTTAACTTGTTACCTGGGATACCTTCCATTCTTGCTGTAGATGCAGCAGCAGGATCAGCAGCAACTTCGTTACCCGAATATGCCTTAGCAATTTCGAATGGACCAAGTGCTTCTGTACCAGCTGTTACGCCAGCTGCGGAATTCGCATAGCGAACGCGCAATGTGTGGATTTGACCTACAGGTCCTGTCATAGGCTGAACACCCATGATTTCGTTTGCAATAACTGTAGGCATGACACGTCGAATTAACGGTAGCATGACCTTGTTAAGTACAGCAATATTACCTGCTTGTGTTGCGCCTGCGGTTGCCGATTCAGCCAAGTATCTACGAGTGTTTTCAAACACTACGTCCATTGATTGGCGACGGGTTCCTGTTAGGCCTTCTAATAGAGCGGTTTTTGTAGCGCCCCAATTTGATTCAAATAGCTTTGTTGCCATTATAATTTCTCCTAGATTACTTTCTAATTCCGGCTAAGGACAATATATGATTTAATTCTGAAGATTCACCCGAATCTTCATCCTGAGTGACCTTCACTCTGTTGCCTGTATTGGCAGACAATGTTGCTTCGTTCAACTGTGGCTTTGCAGCAGCAGGTTTACGTTCAACAGCCTCATTCAGAACGCTTGGCAAATACTTGTTGTATTGTCCTTGCAAATTCTTTGTCTGTACCGATTCGAGCAATTCTTTCATTACTGACTTCTTGTCCTTAGACAATGGTGCTAGTAATTCACTCATAACTTTTTGTCTTTCGACTAAGTCCTGAGTTGCTTTCAATCTGCCATCTAATCTTTCCATAAGTCCACTGCTCTTTTTAACTGATTCAGTTAAGGAAGCAATTTTCGTATTTTTCGATTCGACAACTTTTTGTAGTTTCTTCAGTTCTGTACCTTCATTAAGATATGAAGTCATGAATTCAGCGGCTACACTTTCAAAGATTTTACGTCCGAAGTCGTTTTCACGAGCAACACGAATGTCATCCTTGAATTGTCCGATTTCATTACGCAAAGTCTTTTCAATGTTAGACTCAATGATTTGAGCAGCACGCTTGATAAACTGTGTTTTTGTTTCTTGTAGCTTCTGTTTACCTTCGGTAACCATTTTGACTTTCTGTTCTACTAGGGACTTCTTGTCTGCGCGGAACTCGCGAATTTCTTCGGCAAGTTGCTTCAACAGAAAGTTTTCTAGTTTTCCAAAGTTTTCCTTCATTGCCTTCTTTTCGGCATAGAATTCTTTCATTTCTTTTGCTACAGCTTCTGTGATGAATTTGTTTAACATTCCTGTGTGTTCTACTAACTTGCCTTTGTAGGCAATTCGTTCTGCGACAAGTTTTCTCTTGTCATCGGCGAATTCTTCGAGTTCAACGCGGACTTTGTCTGTTAAGAAACGATCCATCGATTCTACTAAAGTACCCTTGTCATGTTCGAACTTACGTGCAAATTCCTCACGGAGTGTTGCAGCAACTTCTTCACGCGCTTCAGATAATCTAGATTCCCAAAGACCAATAATTTGGCCTCTAGTTTCTTCGGATAAGCCAACGCTTTCGCTCAAGATCTCATCAATTTTTTTTGCCATCTTGAGTTCCCCTTAAATTTTTAACTCTTGAATAAATCTCTGAATGTCTTTAACAAGCTGTCTCTGTGCAGCGGCTTCCGTTAATGCTTCCCTTGCGGTTCCCATTACTCTCGAGCCACCCTTCATGTTAAAAAGACTTTCATATATTGTCCTAGGAAACGCATTTGGCGCACTTGGTTGTGCTACGATGTCAACAGTGATAATTTCGAAATCCGAAACTGCACCATCATCACCTACGTTTCCAGAACCACGGGAAGATACACCCAACTTCGCTCCCGACTGTAACAATGTCTTTACAATGTTGCCCATCGGAGTTGGAACAATCTTCAACTTTCCGTATCCATCTGCACCATCCATCCACATTTCAGTGATAAGATGGGCCACACGGTCAAGGTTAATCGAAAGCTCTTCCGGATGGTCGAGCTCTCCCATAACTGATTGACCGCTACTTAACTTTTCTGTAATAGAATTTACAGCTCTGGCAATTTCACGAATAGGATAAACACGCTGATTTTGGTTTCTTACGTCACCCTGAATAAAGATCCCTTTCATGCAAAGATCTTTACCACCAGTCTTGTTATCTTCTTCTAGAAGTTGAACGTGTGCCTTGTCGAAGGACAGATACTCGTACAGTTTATTTGCCATGGCCATTATATTTCCTTACCTAGCGCCACTTGGTTTCTTAGATAGTGGAGACTTTGAGAATCCATCACCTGCAACCTTACCACCAGTAAACTTAGCAGTAGTGTCAGCCTTAACTGAAGAATTCTTTGGCTTAAGATTTACATTGTCTGTAGGTGTCTTATCTGCCGCTGTATCTCCATTGTATTTTCCATATTCGCCACCGGATCCACCGTTGCCACCAACCTTAGTTGGCTTTCCACCGTAGTCTTTACGTGCAGGAATATTTGTAAACGAAGACTTGTTTTGTTCAGCACCTAATGGTGAGTCCTTGCCAGTTCCGACTAATTTTGCTGTGCCACGTTGGCCAGTATCAGCAACTTTGTTTAGAAACTTAGTTTCTTCGTCGACTTTTTTGTCTTTGTTTTTATCTTTTGCTTGTGCAGCAACCTTAAGTTTTTCAGCCTTCTTCTTTTCAGAGATTCTAGCAACTACTTCGCCGACAACGTGTTCTTCGCCGCCGCCACCGAAATCAGGTGCTCCACCTGCATCGCCGAATTCATCACCGGCTGGTTCGACTTCGTCTTCGCCGCCGAATTCATCTGCCATGTCTGCGTGTTCTGGCTCTTGCATTTCATCGCCCATTAACTGGTCAAATTCTGCACGGAGTTCAGCAAGTTGTGTTTCTAGGTCTTCTACACGTTCTTCTGTAGTACCTTCGCCGCCTTCATCGTCGCCGAATTCATCATCACTATCTTCGTCGCCGTCTTCCTCACCGTCGTCTTCTTCAGCTTCACCGTCATTCTGGTGATCGCCATCGACTTCGTCTTGGTCGGCGCCAATTTCATCTGTGAAATCTTTGTTAGGCTCACCACCAACTTCATCTTCAGATTCATCAAGTTCGTCTTTCTTTTCTTCAACATCATCTTCTTCATCGACAATGCTTTCATAAATTACACGAGCTTTTTCTACAATGATTTGGTGGAGTAATTCTGATGCCTGATCTGAATCTTCGCTTAATAGCAGATCCAAAACCCTTTCAAGCTTTTTTTGTTGTGACATTCCTAATTTCTCCTAGGTTAAATTAATATATCCAATATACTATTTATTAGTATTATTTGTATTTAACTCGTAGAGGGAGATTGTAGGGAGATATGGCTATAAAAGATGCCATTAATTGATATTTTTGATTCGCAGTATTATTTAGCCTCGTTGTACACGAGATAAACTACTACTTTACATACCAGGTACTGCGCCCATTCCGCCACCTGAATCATCTGGCGCTGCACCGTACATGTCAGGAAGAAACTCTAGATGCTGAGCTTTTTCGTATTTTTCAACGTCACGAGATTTTCTTAACTTTTGAATATGGAGCATAGTTAACCGAGGGCGACGAGTATCATCCAGTTTAGCCTGACCTAGTTGATCATCGGCTGGATCATAAAACTCACATAATAATTCTTTTGCTCTCATATTCTTATTTATCTATTATTGGTTACCAAAGCCGCCTACTTCGGCATCTGTGGCACCAGTATCGCCCGGTGCTGCACCCTCTGATCCTTCCTCGCCTTCAGGTGCCATATCGTCGATACCCGAACTAGTAATGCCTATATCAGATAATCCTGATGGTGCAGAACCGCCAGCTTGCTGATCTGGGGCAAATGTCTTGGTTAAGCGACTACGCTCTTCTTTCCACATACGCTCATTTTCGGATATTTGTTCTTCTGACCAATGTAGATACGTCTTTAAGATATACCTCTTTGATACAAACGGAACATCCATTAATGCTGTAAACGTGTTAATACGTGCTGAATCAAGTTCAAGCTGACGATATTCAGAGAATGATTGTGGAGGTGTAAACTCTATTGCAAATAAACTATTATCAATGGTGATACCACGGAACTTTAAGAATAACTTAAATTCCATATCAATAGGTTCGATAATCTGTTTCTGATAACGTGCTACAACCTTAGAGAATCGGAACTCTTGGATAAATGCTGTACCAACTTTACCATCACTCATTGCTGCTGTTCCATCCTCCGGACCTGTCGGCAAGTACGAACTAGGAACTCCAAGAGCACGAAGCATCTTGTTATTAAAGTAACGCAAGTCATCAATATCGCCTAAGTTCTCACCACCTGGTAATACCTCGACTTTAGAACCACGGCCTTCGCTTGTTACAGCGAAGAAGTAATCTTCCAAGATAGACATAGGATTATATGTAGAGTCTACCACATTAGCGCCACCGCCAGTTCTACTTGGAATACGTTTTTGTTGCACTTCATAGCGAATACGCTCAAGATACTGCTGTGCCTTATTAGGAGGCATAGTACCTACATCGATAAAGAATACACGTCGTTCAGGCGCACGGTGTATGCGATAGATTAAAATAGCATCTTCTAGCAGCTCTTTCTGCTTATAAACCTTGTAAATTTGCTCTAGTATGCTAAGACCGAAGGGCCATGCCGCGTTCATGCCGTCTGTGAGCGACATTTGCACAATATGCTCAGCATCCACTGCTGTGGCGCCACCGTCTTGATAGTTAGCTGTACCTGCTCCGCCGTATCCGCCAGAAACATAATTCATATTGCCTTGCATAGGCGGCGAGAATACAATGCTGTTGGATCCAAATGCTTCGTTTGAAAGTTTGTTTAGTTGATTTGTACCAACCAGACTCTTCATATTAAGGTCGATATCCTTAATAAAATAACTTTCTATCTTCTTGCCATCACTTTCATTTACAATAACTTTTTCAACTTTAGCTGGATCAACCCAATAAAGTTTAAAGGATTCTGGATCGCGTAAGAAAAATTGATCACCATAAACTAATACAGAACGAAACATTCTCCATAGTCTACGATCGATTTTATTAAGTCTGCACCACTGTCCTAACGATTTTTCTAATATCTGAATTTCAGAGGGAGTAGGATCATCGTTAAATTTAATAACAAGTGGAAGCTTAGAGACTTCATCATTTTCTGTTCCGAAATCTGCAATAGTATCAATTGCTGCGCTAATTTCGTGATCGTAATTCATTTGATCATATACGGCATATCTCTGTAGACGATCGGGTGGACCAGAATATACTTCTGGGAGCCAGTTACTATACTTTGCTGTAGAAGCATAGGCAGACGTGCTGTCAACTGCTCGTTGTGCAACGGGTAAGACCGAATTAACGGGCTTAAAAAACTTTTTCCATGTCATATTATGCGTTCATCCTTGAGCTTCTAAGGATATCCTTATTTACTGATATTAAGCTGATTACATTCTGATTAAGCTGATCTAGCAGTGAACTTTGATAGCTGAGTGCAGTATTTATATTAGTCTCGGGGCTTGTCTTCTCTATTCCGGAGCCTGCTGCGGCGGCAGCTTCTTTAGGAACTGCTTGATCTCCACTTACATTCTGGTCTGCTGATACAGCTGAAGGACTATTCAATGTAGAAGACTTGGGTGTCGTCATATCACTCTTACCTGGTGCAGTTGGTGGTGGTAATGATATATTACCACCTAACGCATTTATTGCTCCAAATGCTAATGCTTTTATTGTATCAAGACTATTAACAGTTTCTACTATAGATTTTAAAGTATCTAATCCCTTAAAGGAGCCTAATGTATTTGATAACGTGCCTAAGTCAGTTGTAATTGTGCCTACAGATTTAGAAGCTGTCTCTAATCCTGGATTTAATAGAGAAAGTGCGAATGCTAATAATGATATGCCTGGTGCTGCCATTGCTGCACCATATCCGAATGCTATTAACGAAATTGCACTTATGCCTGTCAATGCACCTATGCCGGCTGCGATACCTATTAGATTATCTCCATTTATCTCAGATAACGGTTTTAGGCCATCAGCTAACATTTTTATACCTGGACCAGACGCTGCTCCAGAGAAGCCGAGTTCCAATATTGATGCTGCACTTCCGATGCTAAATGCATCTAGACCGGATGCTAGACCGACTAGGTTATTGCCGTTTATTTCAGATAATGGTTTTAAGCCATCGGCTAACATCTTTATTCCATTACCAGATTTCTCACCTGCATAGCCAAGTTCTAATATTGATACTGCACTTCCGATAGTAAAAGCATTTAAGCCCTGTGCTAATCCAGATAGTTTATCGCCATTTATTTCTGATAAAGGTTTTAGTCCATTTCCTAGTAACCATAGTCCGAGACCGGATTTCTCACCTGCGAAGCCAAGTTCCAATATTGATGCTGCACTTCCGATAGTAAATGCGTTTAAACCTTCTGCCAATCCTTTTAAATTAATACCGCTTATTAATGCAAGCGGTGCTAATCCATCAGCTAACATTTTTATTCCGTTACCAGATTTCTCACCTGCATAGCCAAGTTCTAATATCGATACTGCACTTCCGATAGTAAACGCTTTTAGACCCTCAGCTAAACCTTTTAGGTTGCTGCCACTTATTAATGCAAGCGGTGCTAATCCTTCGGCTAATATTTTTATGCCTAGTCCTGATTTCTCACCTGCGAAGCCAAGTTCCAATATTGATGCTGCACTTCCGATAGTAAATGCGTTTAAACCTTCTGCCAATCCTTTTAAATTAATACCGCTTATTAATGCAAGCGGTGCTAATCCATCAGCTAACATTTTTATTCCGTTACCAGATTTCTCACCTGCATAGCCAAGTTCTAATATCGATACTGCACTTCCGATAGTAAACGCTTTTAGACCCTCAGCTAAACCTTTTAGGTTGCTGCCACTTATTAATGCAAGCGGTGCTAATCCTTCGGCTAATATTTTTATGCCTAGTCCTGATTTCTCACCTGCGAAGCCAAGTTC
>Ga0214192_1002256_pt1 | contig 10139 bp, 10 predicted proteins | sample TroBogEpilimnion_44_FD_153030 | JGI IMG/M metagenome (GOLD analysis project Ga0214192, IMG submission 153030) | Freshwater microbial communities from Trout Bog Lake, WI - 29JUL2008 epilimnion | ecosystem: Environmental > Aquatic > Freshwater > Lake > Epilimnion/Euphotic zone | place: Trout Bog... | reverse complement strand
CGTCGAGTTGGGAACAATTATTCGATCACGATATTCAGCCCACCTGTGATTTCATCATCAACCGCAGCAAGGTGTTTTTTGATGTTTTGCCGAAAATGCTCAAGGGACTGGAGTTTGAATCGCTCACGCCGGATTGACGCATATTCGGATGGGCAATATGGGGGGTAAAATTGACAGAATCAGCCACTGCCTTTTCGAACCCGCAGGGATGCTCGGAGGGGAACGGGCTTGCGATTTGATTAAAAAGTTATCATCGGCGTGGGACCATGGCTGCTTTTGTTTGGTCGCTACTGTGTAAACAATTAGGTATGCCAAATGAACTAAAAGTTTTCAAAAAGCTGGTTGCCGATTCCTGGCGAATGGACTTTCCATTTCTTAAGCAGGTGGATATCGATGAGGTCCCCCGTGTCGAAAAGGGGTGTAATTTTTTGTGTGATCTTTATGGCGAGTCCAGAAAGCGTTACTATTTCCTTCGTATAAACTTCTCCCCCAAACGGCGAGGAGAATTTTCCGTTGGAATCTCAATTTCGCCATCTCCCGCGCGTTCCATTTTGGAGCACCCATTAGTAAGCCCGGAATTGACGCCATTCTCAATTGGCATGTTCGGAATCTGGAAGTTCCTAGATCTTCCGCGTTTCGACTGGGCACTGGTGGATATTGACTCGGAACAAAATGCATTGTTTTCGAAATTGGGACTTCCCGGGATTAAATCTGGATCGAGGCGATCAGCAAACGTGTGGAGACCTTCTACGTATGATCAACCCTTTTTCAAAATTGCGGAAGAGGCTGTCTCGCATCTCAACTACACACTGCGATCGAGGGTTTTTCCAGTGCTTGAGATTTCCCTATAGGTATTTTTGTCTATTTCAATACCTGAAGGTTGTGGAAGATTTTACTGCGGTGTCCGGTTTTTGGGCCGTCGGAGGAGTGAATCAAAAATGGAACATAAATTATCATTTGCTACCGCAAAGCGAGAATTCGACACCCGTTACTACCTGTGGGCGACCTCTGAGTTTGAGAAGGAGATCGAGGAATCATTTCCAACCATGCAATTGTTCAGGGCTGGGTCGCCTTGGAAGACGCACCAGTTCATGCTGAAACTCCCAAAAACTGAGCAATTAATTTTGGCTCACAGCCTTCTCAAAAGGTTCCACCCCAATGCGGTGAGGAGTTTGGGCGAAACCTCCTCGACCGAGGAGGATTCGTTGCTCTCTCGTCGTGGCGCAGCTTCAAACAATATTGTGAGCCTTGGGGAGGAGATAAGGGCAAGGAAAAGTGCGGGCGAATCCGTCAAACTGGCAAGCAAGCGGAAAATCCGCAAAGTCATGACGGCTCAGTTCAAGTCGGCATTTGGGAGCCAGTGCATTGATTTGGACCGGGTTGATGAGGACGACGAGATGTTGCGATTCAAAATGAAACACTCGGGGTGGTTTGTTACCACATCTTTTTACTTTGGTCGAAGCAAATCGATTCTTAACTATATGCACGGAATTGCCAGCGAAGAGCCGTTAATCTACCGTGCAGGAATTGGACCCATGGTGCTAGGCGCGATGATTTCGTTCAATTCTTACCTTGGGATCGCCAGTCAGACTGAGTGGCATTACCTGACGGAAGAAGAAGTTGAGTCTGCCTGCGCTGCGGCGTTGAAGTTGTGCGCCCACTTTTTTAATGCATTGCCGAAGCTTTTGCTGGGACTTGAGTGTGACAAGGTGACTCCGGATGGAGTTGAAATTCGAGGGTTTTAAACAATGGAGATCGGGGACAATGACAGAGATCAGCTTTGGAAAAACGAATCGATCAAGGATATCGAGCGAAAATTGAATGAACGCTGTCGCAAAACTGCTTTCGATTTCTAGTGAGCCCTTAAGCGGGCAGTCTGCGTCCGTCAACGCCTCCGATTGTGGAAATTTTGCAGCGCTGGGTCATCAGTTGTTGGCAATTCTTGGGGAGAAAAATGGATTTTATGCGTTTGAGTCGGCATTGCATGTTTTTCCAATAGCACGTTACGAAGGCGAAATGACCCTTGGTCGTTGGAATTCTTTCGGTTTGTGGCGTCATGAATATGGAGCCTTGGCTGAAGATAAATTGTTTTTTGCGGAGAACGCATTTGGCGACCAGTTTTGCCTCCATAAGGGAACTGTTTGTTCTTTCGATGCAGAGACTGCAAAGACCAAGTCGATGGGACATACGTTGGAAGAATGGGCTCAAAGCTTACTTCTAGATTATGAATATTTGACGGCGTATCCGATGATGCATCAGTGGCAGTTGAAGATGGGTGTGCTTCCAGTTGGAAAGCGGCTTATACCGAAGATTCCTTTTGTTTTAGGAGGGGAGTTCTCGCTACAAAATCTTTGTTCAATGGATGCGACTAGCGTAATGAAGAGCCGTGGAAATCTTGCCAGGCAAATATCCGGATTGCCAGACGGTGCGCAGGTTGAGTTTCGGATCATTGAATAACTATTAAGAACACCATGGAAAATTTGTTCCTCCATCAGGATGTCGAATTCGAATATCGGAGAGGTTTAAATGAAATTCAATGAAGCAAGATTGGAATTTCAGGTTCGTTATTACTCCTGGGCGAGCACAGATTTTATTAGGGAAATTGACGCTTCATTTCCCAATCTGCAATTATTCAAATTTGGCGCAATTGGGAAGCTCCATCAGTTTATGCTTCAGATTGACAGGGAGAAGCAGATGGTGTTGGCAAGGAGTCTTCTAAAAAGGTTTCATTTGGACGCAGTTAAAACGCTTGGTGAAAGTTGTTCGGAAGAAGAAATCTCACTCCGGGACGATTTCGACGATTTTCGCCGCAATCAATATTGGGCTGAGAAGGAAGCTGTATCAAAAAGATCGGCAGGATCAAAGATTAAACGGGTTATCAAAAGTAAGCTTCGAGAGGTTATGGTTTCCAAATTCATCGAGTCGTACGGGAATCAATGTATAAGAATGGAAATCGGCAAGGAGTGGGACCCACTATTTAAAATGAAATGTTGCGGTTGGATTCTCTCCACCCAACTTTGGTTTGGTCGTCAAGAAAGTTTAATCCAATACAACCATGGCATCGAGAGTGAAACCTTAATCCATCATCCAAAAAATCCAGAAATCACAGGCCCAGCCTATAGATTAGGGCAACGACTGTCTTTTGGCGGATGGCTTGGGGCATGCAGTCAGACACAATGGGAATACCTGCTTCCGGAGGACGTTGAACCTGCTTGTTGTGCAGTGATAAAACTGTGTGGGCATTTTTTCGAAGTGGCGCCGAAGCTGTTAAGCGGATTGGAATATGAGAAGATAACGGGGCAATGAAGGACGGGAAAATTAAATTAGGTTTCTCTCTGCATCGAGACTGTGAGTGTTGATTCACTCGAAGGACTATCCGCCTTCGCTCAGAGCTCCAGCGAGACAAGCTGCCTCAAAGTTCAGGGACTTGGATATAAAATGACTCGGAAATCAAAGATATGACGTATTCACAAGCAAAATTAGAATTTGCAATTAGGCACTACCTCTGGGGCAAGTCAGAGTGGGAAGTGGAACGCAAAAGCGGATACCCAATTTTACGTTCATTTCCTAGCGGTCAATACTGGACCTTTTATCAATACCTACTTAGGGTGAGCGTTGAGGAACAGCAGCTTTTGACTAACTTTAGGCTTAAACGATGCAACACGGAAGGAGCCGAGGCAATCTGCGAGCCCATCACCTCCGAAGAACGTGAGGTTTTTGACCGCTATCGTGATTTTGGCGTTGGTTGGGAAAGGTATATCCTGGCGGATGCCAGTTTGAAGGATCGCGTGAAACATGCTCAAGGGGCCAAGTTTGTGCGAAAAGCGAAAATCCGTAGGCACATTCTTAAGCAATTTAAATCCAACTTTGGCGACAGATGTTTTGACCTTGCTCTGGTGGGTTTGGATCCGGAATTGGAGTTCAAGATGAAGCTCAATGGATGGATCGTCAATACAAACTTTGATTTCTATGTCAAAGGCAAGCAATTCATTTACGGCCATACTATTTTTAGCGAGATAAGGCTTCCTCCAGCAGGAATCCCTTCCGCGATGTTGGGGTTCCCTGGTTTCAATGGCTGGCTGGGGTTGAAGTCTTCGTCGAGTTGGGAGCAATTATTCGATCATGATATTCAGCCCACCTGTGATTTCATCATCAACCGCAGCAAGGTGTTTTTTGATGTTTTGCCGAAAATGCTCAAGGGACTGGAATATGAATCGCTCACGCCTGATTGACCCGTTGCGGAATAGCAGCAAAGCAGAGACCGAATGCGGCAGCGCGAAGTTTCGGATCGAGTGACCCGAAACTTCGCGCCTTCAAATGCCTTTAGAAAGAGCTCTTCGGCATGGCCGTCCAGGCGGCTTTTTTCTTGCTGCTCTTGAGGCAGCTTTCGAGGAAGGCCATTCCGATCCAGCCGTCTTCGATGGTGGCATATTGGGAGCCGTCGGCTTTGAATTTGCCGGTTTTCTGCCAGGTACGGATATCGGCTTCGAAGCAGCGGTGGAGTCGGGCGAAGGCGTCGTGGAAGGCTTCGCCATGGCCCGGGGGGATGTTGGGTTCAGCCATGAGTGTGGCTGGAACGTTCTTGGGCAGGAAACCATCGCCCGGGGTGACGGATCCGCGCCAGTAGACGCGGTCGGGTTGACCGGGCAGGATGATGGTGATGGACTCGGGATTTTCCTGTTTCCAGTGCAAGGTGCCCTTGGTGCCGGCGACCACGATTCCGAGGTCGTTTTTGTGGCCGATGCAGATTTGGGAGGCGCGAACCAGGGCCTTGCCGCCGTTGCTGAGGTCGCAGTAAGCGGTGAAATGATCGTCCAACTGACGGCCTTCCACAAAGGTTTCCAAGTGGGCGGAAACGGCTTTGACCTCGAGACCCGTGACATAACGGAGTTGCATCAGGGCGTGGGTGCCGATGTCGCCGCCGCAGCCAGAACCGCCTGCGAGTTTGGGGTTGGTGCGCCAGGAAGCCTGGGTTTGACCGGAAGCTTCGAGTCGGGTGGCGAGCCAGCCCTGGATATATGAGGAATCCACCCAGCGAACATCACCGAGCAAACCGCTTTGCACGATGTAGCGCGAGAAACGGCTGGTCCAGTGACCGATGTAAGTGTGCGCGAGGGCGAAGGGGACGTTGTATTGATGAACGGCTTTCACCAAGGCGGCGGCTTCCTTCAAGGTGAGGCAGAGCGGTTTTTCGCAGAAAACGGGGATGCCCGCCTTGAGCGCCTTCATGGCGGGATCAAAGTGGACGTGGTTTGGTGTGACGATGAGGATGTAGTCGAGTTTTCCCTCGGCGGGCAATGATTTGTTGGCCTCGATCATCTCGGTATAGGACGCGTAACCGCGAATGGGGAAGGGCCAATTGGCGGCGGCTTCCATGGCGGTTTTGGGATCGGAAGACAAGGCTCCGGCAGTGACCCGGCGTGTGCCGTCGAAAAACACGGCGCGCTGCTGGGGATGAACGATAAAAGCACCCTTGCCACCACCGACAAGGCCGACATTGAGGGGACGCATGCTCATAATTTTAGATAAGGATTAATGTGGCAACAGATTAATGGATGAAAAATGTCGGGCAAGGATTAATTGGAATTTGGGTGGATCAAAATGGTTTTATTCAGGCAAAACTCCCAGCCGAAGCTGCAACTTGAATAGAGGCATGCCGCCCTCCCAAAACTTGTTATTGTTTTGCGGGTTTTCCAAATCTATATTTGCGAGCGCTTTACAAGCGTTCTTTCTGTATCCGAAAATCATATGCCTTTGACAGCTGCCGAAATCGCCAGACACCTGGAAGGAAAAGTCTCCGGAAATCCTGAGCTCGTCTTGACGGGTTTCTCGCCCGCGGATCGCGCGCGTTCCGGTGACCTTACCTTTGCGGAGAACGAGACTTATTTTCACCGTGCCGAAGCCAGTGCCGCGTCGGCCATCATGGTGAGCGGGAATTTCACCTCCCAGACCAAGACAATCATTCAAGTGCTGAACGCGCGGATTGCCTTTGCCCGGGTGTTGCCGCTTTTCTTTCCGGACCCGGTGTATCCGGCTGGAATTCATCCCACGGCCATCATTGCTGCGGGTGCCACGGTTCATGCCTCAGCGCATATTGGACCTTATTGCGTGGTGGGGGAGGGAGTCACTATCGGGGCGGATACGGTTTTGCAAGGTTCGACTCATATAGGAGCGCAGAGTCAGATAGGGGAGGGTTGTAATTTATTTCCCAACGTCACGATTTATCCAAAGACCCAGATCGGGAATCGAGTTCGGATTCACTCGGGATGCGTGGTGGGGTCGGATGGATTTGGTTATGTGATGGATAATGGTTCTCATCGCAAAGTGCCCCAGGTGGGCAATGTGATCATCGGGGACGATGTGGAACTGGGAGCTTGCGTGACGATTGATCGCGGGGCGCTGGGGCCGACGGTCATTGGAAAGGGTAGCAAGATCGATAACCTGGTGCAGATCGGTCACAACGTATCGATCGGCGAGCATGCAATTTTGGTTTCGCAGGTGGGCATAGCCGGGAGCACCAAGCTGGGGAATAACGTGATTTTGGGTGGTCAGGTGGGCGTGGCGGGTCATTTGAAGATTGGCAATAACGTCACCATCGCCGCCAAGGCCGGGGTGATGCATGATGCCAAGGACGGCGAAAAATTACTAGGGGCACCGGCAGTGCCCGATCGCCAGGCTAAACGCCAGTTTATTGCGATTCAACAATTGCCGGACTTGATCCATCGACTCCGGGAAATTGAAAAGAAGCTGGGAATCGATTCAGGGCAGCACTGACGGGTGCGGCATGGGAGACACCCAGCTTAGTCCAGGTTTATGATGGCGGGGTCGCCGTAAAGCGTGAAGGAACCGGATCGCTGAATGCGGACATCCATCAGTTGCCCGCGATGCCGGTCGGAGCCGTCGAACACCACGATTTTATTACAACGTGTGCGACCGCTCATGCGCGATGCGTTTTTCTTACTGGGACCTTCAACGAGAATCTGCGTGGTTTTGCCGATAAATTTGTCGTAATGCACCGCGGCAATTTCATTCACCAGATTGAGCAGGCGGGCGTTGCGTTCCTCCTTCACTTCCTGGGGAAGCTGGCCTTCCAATGCCGCGGCGGGGGTGTCCTTGCGCTGCGAATATTTGAATATATAAGCGTTATCAAATTCAATTTCGCGCGCCATGGATAAAGTCTCCTCGAAATCCTGTTCCGTTTCTCCCGGGAAACCCACGATGATATCGGTGGTGATGCCCATGGCGGGATTCACGCGGCGCAATTTGGCGATGATTTCGGTGAATCGTTCGCGGGTATAACCACGATGCATTTTTTTGAGCAAATCATTGCTGCCACTCTGCAAGGGCAGATGGGCGCTTTCCACCAGTTTGGGAAGCCGACCGTAGGCTTCCACCAAATCATCGCCATAACCTTTGGGATGCGGTGAGGTGAAACGGATGCGGTCGAGTCCTTCAATTTCATGCACTGCCTCGATCAACTGCACGAAGGCGGATTTCCCATCCTTCACGGGATAATCCCGACGTCCAAAGCTTGTAACGATCTGTCCCAACAAAGTGATTTCCTTGACGCCGCGTTGAACCAGTTCACGACATTCGGCGGTGATATCTTCAATCGTGCGGCTGCGCTCTTCTCCGCGGGTATAAGGAACAATGCAGAAGGTGCAATATTGATTGCAACCCTGCATGATGCTGACAAAGGCGCTGATGGACTTGGCACCGCCGTTGCCATCCAGAATATGTTCGCGGATGGTGGAGGCACTGCCTTCCTCCTCCTCGATATCCACTACTTTGTCGCGGCGTGAATTGAGGATGTCGTCGAGGTAATCTGCGGCACGATGGAATTTCTGGGTGCCGAGGACGAGATCCACGTCCGGCAATTTATCGATCAATTGGGCACCGCGGCTTTGAGCCATGCAACCCATGAAGCCGAGCACGACATCGGGACGGTTCTTGCGGACAGCGGCGGCGATGTTCTGCATTTTGCCGATGGCTTTTTGTTCTGCGGCATCGCGCACACTGCAGGTGTTCAGGAGGATGACATCGGCATCCTTCTCGGACTGTGTCATGGTATAGCCCTTGGCCACGAGCTGGGCTGCAACGGCGCCGGAATCCCGCTCATTCATCTGGCAACCGTAGGTTTTGATGTAGACTTTGGGCATGACGATAAAATAACGTCCGCCAAATTAGCCTAATCAAAGGGCATTGGAAAGCTCGAAGACGGGTGAGTTGGGTGGGTTTTTTGGATTCGGAGTGTATCGAATACTAATTTTTTTATTTGCCCTGCGGCAAAGGCAGGGTAGATTACCCCCCGCTTGTCCGATGGTGTAATGGTAGCACATGGCCCTTTGGAGGCTATTGTCATGGTTCGAATCCATGTCGGACAGCCAATTTTTGCAGGGAATCACAAAGCAAAAAGCAGGGGATTACCCCTGCTTTGAACTTCACTCAGGCCGTCGTTTTAATGATGACCACCGCCGTGATAACCACCGTGCCCTCCGCCGCCTCCGTAATGGCCACCCCCTCCATAATGTCCTCCACCCCAACGTCCACCCCAGCCGAAGGATAACGACACTCCTGGATATCCCCAGCCGTAGCCGTAGTACCCATAGGACGGGTAATAATAAGGCTGGTAATCGTAATAATAGACGGGAGCAGGCGACGGTTGAACATATGTGACCGTAGGTTCAGGGGCTGGGGTTGTCACATAGGTGGGCTGCTGAGTGGTGTAGGAAGCTGTTGAAATGTTTGGCGAAGTTGCAGGAGCCGCTGGTTGTGGGGCGGAAACAGCATACTGCGGTGCCGGGGCAGTTGCGGTCGCAGGCTTGGGCTGATTGAGCATGGTCGTTATGACGGTGTCGGAAACGCCCTGCTGTTTCATGTAAATGATCTGCGATGCGTTGAGTGAATAGCTCGTAGGAGAGGCTTTCACGAAGGCGACGATGGTGTCCTCGCTAATCTTGGATTGAGCCAGCTTGACCACATCCTGCACGCCATAGGATAGGGCGGGCGGGACAATGGGGTTGGTGGATGTTTCCTGGGCTGATGCGCCCAGCGACAACATGGCCAGACTTACCGAAAGGACCATGATTTTTTTGAAATTTCTGGTATTCATAATATTGCTTGTTGTTTCAGCGTCATGCTGAAGGGTTGATCTGTCAAATCAGGGCCTAGCGCCAATAACCTGGCTCACGACGCCAGCCATAAGGTGCGTGCACCCACCGGGGTTCCACCCAGACTACATTTGGGCGTGGTCCACGAATCCACCTTCCGGAAACCCAGAACCATCTTTCGCCGTTCCAGACCCATTCGCCTTTCACCCAGACATAATCAGGTCCTGGCGAATCAGCCCATGTTTCCACCTGCGGCGCTGGGGGCGGTTGGCTGACCGTCATGTTGGCGGTGTTGATCATGAAAGAAATCACCTTTTGGCTGACGCCTGAGTTGCTTAAATCGATGATGGTCGCGGAATCCAGATGATAGACGGCGTGGGTGCTATTGATCTGCAGGATAATGTTGTCGTCACTGACTCCCCCTTTTGAAAGGGCTTTGATGTCAGCGATGGCGAGCGGGGCAGGTTGGGGGGCAACATAAACAGGTTGTGGTGGCGGGATGGAACGGCGTCTGGCTTCCTCCTGTTGATCCACGCTGTGTCCGACCAGACCGCCGGCGATCAAGCCTGCCACGCCGCCGATTAAGGCTCCTGCCCCGGGATTTCTTCGATCCGCGACGGCTCCAATAGTCGCACCGGTGGCTCCACCGACCAACGCGCCAGTTCCCGTGTTGTCCGGTCGACCGTTCGAGCTGACACATCCGGTTAACAAACTAATGAGACCAACTGACGTTACTGTTCTGACGAACCATGCTTTCATATATATATATATTTAATATTCACAAAACTACGTTCTTTCCATCACAGGTTAGACTCCAAGGGTCAGAAATATGTTCATGGGGAGCTCGCCACTTTAATATTGTAATCCAAAGGGTGTGCAGAAAATACTTGTAAAAAGTCCTAAAGCCTTGCTGTCAATGACGATAGGGAGCTTCGATTTCCCGTCCGGCTCCAAGGGCTTTGATGAGAGCCACACTGTTCGCCATCCTCTGACCCCTGAGTTGCAGCACGGTTTGCTGGTGGGTGAGCA
>Ga0214192_1002254_pt1 | contig 10140 bp, 9 predicted proteins | sample TroBogEpilimnion_44_FD_153030 | JGI IMG/M metagenome (GOLD analysis project Ga0214192, IMG submission 153030) | Freshwater microbial communities from Trout Bog Lake, WI - 29JUL2008 epilimnion | ecosystem: Environmental > Aquatic > Freshwater > Lake > Epilimnion/Euphotic zone | place: Trout Bog... | reverse complement strand
GCAAATGGTTTACCGTAATCTTTGGAAGTCGAGCTAGGTAGCTGATTCGCTAATTGTTCAGCAGATTCATCACTGCCTTTGACAAACAAATGCACTAAACCAGCAAATAAAATAGCATCATTAGTCCGCCCCATTGCTTGAACAAAGTTAGGATGCGGAGGACAAATAGGTGCACTGCCGCTACCATCAATAATATTTTCCAGCGGAAAATGTAAAGCATGCGCTTTGTGCATAGCCACCTCTAATACGCGCCCGACAACTTGTACACAACCCGCTAAACTGCTGGTTGGGGTAACAATAATAGTCAGTTTTTCAGGTGCAACACCACAGGCTGAGGCAATTTTTTCAACAATTTCTATTGGCGGTAATTGATCATTTTCAATGACTAATACGGTTTGCTCAGCCTGATCACGATAATCAAGTTCCTGATAAAGCTCTTCTACGGGTAAGGTAATACCTTCTTTAACTTTGGTTGCTAACGCACGCGCAGGTCCAGAACCCAAGGCATAATATTTTTCATGCGCCAAACTCCAACCCGCATATTGGCTACCTAAACACGCCAAGACCGGATTACTGGCATGTACATTGACAGTCAACGGCCAATTTTCTGTATAAGTACTTTGTGATAATGTCACCGTACCCATACCGCCCAGACAAATTTCAGTGATAATGCGCCCAGCTTCCAAGCCTCCCAGTGCTTCAATACCCGCATCAATTAAAGTACTGCCATTAGCCAAGGTATGTAGTTTAAGACGTAATTTATCGGCATTATTCAACAATTCATTAACTAAAGGTTGAGATAGTTTATTAACACTCGCTTGATATTCCATAGGGATTAAAACCTGTTTGTAGTTGATCAAAAATAGTCTGTTGTATCTGCTGCAACTGTTCTAAAACAGTCGAAGGCTTTTGATGGTGGGCAATCATACTGCAAATTGGCTGTCCTTTGCGACAGATAACACCGGCAGCCGGTAAATCCATACAAGCCTTTGGCCAACAAAATTGCTCGGGGATTTTGACATCGTATGGCGCATAAACAATCTGATAAGCAGAATACACTAGCAGCTTATTATCGCTGTCAACGCTGTCAAAACTCATTAAATTATGACTAACGTTAATATGTTGTTGCAATAAATTAGTGGCATATAATTGCATACTGGCAGATATGCGTGGATTTATTTCCAGTATCCAACTTTGTTTTTGTTGGTCATTATAGATAAAATCCAAAGAATTTAAACCTCGTAAACCAAAGACCGATACGAGTTTACGAAGCCAAACAATTATTTTTTTACGCTGCTCATTGGGTAATTCAGTCGCATTAATGATCCCAGCAAATAAAAAGGGCTGTTGATCATCGGCATCAATTGTCCACTGACGATTAAACCCGACGACCTTTATTTGCTTACCGTCTGCCAAAAACAATACTGAATACCCAGTGCCCCACTGATATTGTTGCCAATAATTGTAAGCAGCATCAATATGACTATAATTCTCAGCATATCTTATCCCCTCACCCCCAACTCCATGATAGGGTTTTATCAGCCATTGCTCCGCATCATTTGGCGCACAAAAAGAAACTCTCGGATAAGGTATTTTTAATTGCTCTAACTGAGTAAAAAAATTTCTTTTATCAACTACCTTAGCAAAAACAGCGGGCGTATTACCCCATAGGGTTAATCTAGTGCTTAGATAAGCTAAACTTTCGGAGTGATATTCGAAACCGCTTCCGTAAACAGCCTGCTTAACACCATAGTACCCCATGAAAAAATCGACTGCTTCAACTAAATAATCTAGCGATAAAGCCGGAATTTTAAGCCAAGCGCAAGCAATACTCTGGGTATCCAAATCAGCATACAAGTCAATAACTAACGATCTATATCCAGCACTATTAGCAGCATGCGCTAACTGTCTTGCGGAACTGGCAACCACCAAAAGATAGCTGCCATCTTGATTAACATTAATCAGCTTAAACTAACCTAGTGACTGGCTGGCGGGGGTGGAGGAGGAACTCCGGGAGGTGGCGGGGGAGGTGGCGGCAAGCTATTACTCTGAGTTGGTGCCACCACGGGTTGACTGTGGCTACCAGAAAATTGACCACTCACAGGCACCTGATGACCTTTAGCATACATACATTGTATATAAGCAACATCATAACGTTGCTGAGTATCTATTAATGAACTGCCTGAGGTACTCGCTCCGACCATACTTCCAGCAACCAAGCCACTGCCCGCACCAATCGCAGCTCCTCCTCCACCAGCGAAGGCGGCACCAGCTGCCGCACCCACAGCTGTACCCACTGCAGCTGTCGCCACCCCACTATTAATACTCGCTTGATTAGGGGCTACACCACCAATCTGAAAAGTGGCAAACTGTCTACAGATAACATCATCATTACGAAATTGATCAAAAGTTAAACCGGTACCCGGCAAAACCATCACACTAGGACCCTCTGGAATACTGGCACAACCACTTAAAATTAGTAATGGTAGTATCAACAGTGGAAAAACCGGACTTAATCTAGACATTATTAAATCTCCTTAACGACTAGGTGGAGTTGGCTCGACAGGCTGCCAATTAGTTGTGCATTCTTTGACATAAGGATAATAACCTTTAGGATTATTGCAGTAATACCAGTATCCAGGCTGAGTTTGCTGAGCGACTGGCGCAGGAGGTGGTGGTGCTTGTTGAATATACACAGGCGGTGCTACCGGCACAGTGACCACAGCGGGTGGCGCATAGTAAGGATATCCGTAACCGTAACCGCCATATCCATAGCCTCCATAACCATAAGGTCCACCAAAATAAAGACCAACGTTCGGACGTGCATAAAAACCACCGTGATAGCCACCTCCAAATCCTCCATGAAAACCACCACCATAACCGCCGCCAAAACCATGACCATGCGCCCAAATCATATCACTATATAAGCTACTCATAGCGATCACGATAACTGCCAGCCAATATTGTCTTTTCATGACTACTCTCCTATCAACACTAATTATTTGACACATTAGCCATTCGAAAGTGCCGAATTTATTATTTTAATTAGATAACTTACTGAAATCGAAGTGCTTCAATCGGTTTAAGATTAGCCGCTTTACGTGCCGGATAAAAACCAAAAAAAACCCCAACAGCTGCAGCCACTCCAAACGCCAATAACACTGAACTCAGCGTAATGACCACAGTAGCATCATTGAAACGACTAAAAAGATATGCAGAACCAATACCTATTAAAACGCCAATCAAGCTGCCTACTAAAGAGATCATCACTGCTTCGAAGAGAAACTGTAACAAAATATCGCTATTTTTTGCCCCAATCGCCATTCGAATACCAATTTCTCGAGTCCTTTCTGTCACCGAAACCAGCATTATATTCATAATACCAATACCACCCACCAATAATGATACCGAAGCAATCGCTCCAAGCCATGGTTACATAGCCTGAGTGGTACTCGCCGCAGCTTGAGCAACTGCAGCAAGATTGCGTACTGAAAAATCGTTATCTTGACCTTCATGAATACGATGCCTGATTTTGAGCAGTTCAATCATATTTAGCTCCGCTTTATTCATAACATCAGCGGACTTTGCTTTCACCATAATCATGCGCACCATACCAGGAAACTGATTACCAAATAATTGTCTTTGTGCGGTTGTTATTGGAACAAAAACCGTATCATCTTGGTCTCTTCCATCCAGACTTTGTCCCTTAGAAGCGAGCACCCCCATCACTAGGAATGGACTATTTTTTACCCTAACCATCTTGCCGACGGGATTTTCATCACCAAAAAGATTATTAGCAACCGTTTTACCTAGCAAAATAACTCGAGTCGCCGAACGAACATCACTGTCACTAAAAGCATCACCCATACTAACCGGCCATTCACGAACATCAAAGTAAGCAGGCGTTGTTCCAGTTACCTGAGTACTCCAGTTGTTAGATGCATAAATAAGTTGCGCATTATTAGGCAAACTAGGAGCCAAAGCTTCAATTTCTGGTAACTCACTCAGTGCTTGTGCATCCGTCAGAGTCAATGTTGGCACTGTACCCGATCCTTGTCTTATACCACCTGCGGAAGTAGAACCCGACAACACGATAAAAAGATTACTGCCCATTGAAGCAATTGACTCACTAACCATCAGTTGCGCACCTTGACCAATGGCTAACATCATAATAACCGCACCCACACCAAATACCATACCCAACATAGTTAACAAGGTACGCAGTCGATTAGCACGCATTGCATCCCAGCCCTCACCTAACAATGCACTAATAATCATTGCATTTGATCGCTGGCAATTCGACCATCGACCACTTTAATAAGTCGATTAGCATGACTGGCAATGTCTGGTTCATGAGTAATCAATACCACCGTGATTTTTCTTTCAACATTAAGATCCTGAAAAATTTTAATAATTTCATCGCCCGTCTGGGTATCCAAATTACCTGTTGGTTCGTCAGCTAAAATTAATTGTGGATCAGTCACCAATGCACGCGCAATAGCCACACGTTGCTGCTGTCCTCCTGATAACTGATTAGGTCTTCGTTCTCCCAGATGACCCAAACCAACCCGATCCAATAACTCAGCAGCCTTCTGACGACGTTCAGTTTTACTCTTTCCAGCATACAGCAAAGGTAAGGCAATATTATCCAGTATGGAACTTCGTTGTAACAAATTGAAACCCTGAAATACAAAACCAATCAATCTGTTTCGCAAAAATGCCAATTCGTCCGAAGTGAGTGTGGCGGTGTCTCTACCGTCAAGATAATAATGTCCACCCGTAGCAGTATCCAAACAACCGAGAATGTTCATCAAGGTTGATTTTCCAGAACCAGAATGCCCCATAATGGCAACAAATTCACCGGCTTCAATACTAAAATTAATGTCTTTAAGAACCGGAACATTTTCTAAGTAATATTTAGAAAGTTGACTAACACTGAGTAAAGCGGTGTTCATTAAAATGCCTTAACACGAAAATTTCCTTGAGCAGCCGATGCTTTCTTATTAAATTTCGGATCATTTTGATCTTCAATAATCACCTCATCATTCTCTTTTAAATCTCCGCCGACTAACTCGACATACTTACTATCGGCAATTCCCATTATCACGGGCACAGGTACTGCCTGATTGTTTTCCAAACGATACACTACCTTGGGCTGTGGCACATTTTTGGAGGTCTCCTTACTCTCCCGATTAGTATCATTGCTATTAACACTGGGTATCGGACGAAATTTAAGCGCGGCCAAAGGTAATTTCAACACGTCATTTCTTTGCTCAATAACAATACTTACAAAAGCCGTCATCCCTGGCAATAAAATTTCTTCTGGATTATTAACATCAATAACAACATCATAAGTCACAACGTTCTGCAACACTTTAGAATCAAGCCGAATGCGCCTTACACTCCCCTTAAAAATCCGATCAGGATAAGCGTCAACGGTAAAATTAACTGCCTGCCCAACTTTAACACCACCCACATCCGCTTCAGCTACCGAGGTATCAATTTGCATTTGCTGCAAATCTTGAGCAATCGTAAATAAAGTAGGCGTCTGAAAACTAGCAGCAACCGTTTGTCCTATATCAACATTACGTGAAACAACCACACCAGAAACTGGCGATTTAATAACGGTATAACTCAAATTGGTTTGATCGTGCTTAAGCTGACCTCTGGCAGAATCCAACTGTGCCCTAGCGACTTCCATTACTTGCACAGCCTGATCCCAGTCAGCTTTAGCGATGTAATCCTGACTGTACAATTGTCTGGCTCTATTTTCATTGGCTTCTGCCAGTTTTAGAGTAGCCTGAGCATTAGCCACTGCCGCTTTACTTTGCTGCAACTGAGCATTAGTCAAAGAAGGATCAATTTCTGCAAGCACCTGATCTTTGCGTACCCGATCATTGAAATCAACATTCAGTTTATAAACCACACCCGAAATTTGTGTTCCCACATTCACCAGCACAACCGGATCTAAAGTTCCGTTAGCAGAAACCGTCTTAACCAAAGGACCTCTAACTACTTTTTCGGTCCGATAACGGGGAGCAGAATCAATCGTACGCCAAGGATTAAACCAATAGCCTCCGCCTAAAATAACCGCAAGCGTTACAAAAAGTACAAACTTATGCTTCATCAGTTGCAAACCTATTCCATTGAAATCGTATCATGAACCATTCTACTTTGAAGCAATTGTCGAAAAATCAAGACGCCCCAATGCCTGTGCTAACTGCGCTTTTTGAGTCAACCAGTTATATTGCGCCTGAATAACTTGTAAACGGGCATTAGCATGGCTAGCTTGAGTATTTAACAAATCAATCATATTACCCGCACCTGCTTTATAACGCCCCATTGACACCTTTTCAGATTGCGCTGCACTCAATTCCAGCTCTTCACTGCTACTAAAACTTTCACGCGAAGTATTTAAAAGCTGATAAGCTTTCCATACATCCAGCGTGACTGATTGCTCAACCTGGTCAAAATTAGCTCGCTGTACTTCAAGTTGCTGTTGCGCACTACGAATTTGATAAGTCGTATTAAATCCAGTAAAAATAGGTACACTCACCTGCATACCCACTGTCCAACTTTCAGTTTCACTGGGTAAACTGGTACGGTTATACCCATAATTGGCTACTAAAGAAATACTCGGCAAATGACCTGCTTGAGCTGCTTTAACGGTGGCTTCCGCCGCTTTAATAGAAGCTTCTGCTGCCACCAAATCAGGTCTCATGGCTTTTGCTTCCTTAATCAACTGGTTTACATAACTATCCTGTTCTGCATCTGGCTTAGGTATAAAAGGGGTAGCAATATTCAAGCGGTAATCAGCATCTAACCCCAAAGCATTAGCCAATGTGCCTGTCGCTATTTTGGCATCGCCCTCCGTTTTTTGGCGATTAAGTTTAGCTTGAGCAAACGCAGTCTTTGCTAGTAACACATCAGCTAAGGCAGCTGTCCCAACCTCATAACGCTTTTGCGCTGCTTGAAGCGCTTCACTGGTTGAATGCTCAGAAATCAATGCAGCTTCGGCGGCTGATCGAGTCGCAAAAACTTGATAATACGCTTGAATAGTAGCGAGCATAATCGATTGTAGCGTTGCATCATGTGTCCAATTAGATGCTTCCAAGGTTTTTTCCGCACTTTCAAGCTGCGCTTCTCTAGCTCCAAAATTATAAAGCAGATAATTAAGACTAAGAACCGGCGTCAAACGATCTAGCGGCTTGCTGGCTGTACTGGAAGAACTGATGCTAGTGACCTGTAAACTACTACTGGATGAGTTAAGACTCCGCGACATAGACGTATTCAATGTCACTGTAGGTAAATAAGCCGCTTTAGCAATCCCTACTTGACCCGCCTGATAACGTGCATTTGCCCATGCCTGACGGGTTTGAGGATTATGGCAAAGTGCCTGCTCAATAACATCCACCATATTCCACGTTTGCTTGGCATCAATATTTAATAGACATGGATTAGCAGCATCCAGATGTTTATTTCCCTGACTTGAGCTGGTTTGTTGATTAGTCGCAAAAGGGTCAGCAAAAAAATTATCTTGACCCCATGACAGACTCAAGGGAAATAAAGGAGTTAAGAAGAAAACGATAATTTTTACACTAACACGAACTTTAAATGACATGAAATTGCATGGTAGGCGTAGACCTTAAAAGATGAGCGAGTCAATTAAATAAAAAATGACATGACAGAATAAGCTTAATCTTAAAAAATTAAGCAGTTATAATGCCAAAAATAAAAACAAATAAAAACAAATAAAAACATAATCTTAAAGATAACACCCAACAAAAAACAGGTATTAGTGGTTAAATAAACCAAAAAAAGGGTTTATATAACCCAATAAAATTATCATTTTTTGCTAAAAACTCAAGCAACTATTACTGCGAATAAAGAGTCGGACAATCAACTATAATTAAAATTCAAATTATTGAATAAAATTGAAAAATATTAAATAAATTGATTCCATCAGATAATTCATTAAAACTTTACTTTTCAAAAGCAAATGCATTCAACAAATCGCCAGCATTGTCTCTAACACCCGGTAACGGTTCCAAATCAAAACGACGGGTAATAAATTTAATAATCGAAGTCGTATCATAAGCAGTATGATCAACATAGCCGCGTTTAGCCATAGGCGAAATAATTATCGCAGGAATACGGGTAGCTGGTCCCCAGCGATCACCTTTAGGCGGTGCTACATGATCCCAAAAGCCACCGTTCTCATCATAAGTCACAATAATAGCCGTTGTTGACCATTGAGGGCTTTTCTGGATACGTTCAATAATACTGGCAATATGTTCATCGCCCGATAATACATCGGTATAGCCAGGATGTTCGTTTAACTGCCCAACAGGTTTATAAAAAGATACTTGTGGTAATTTGCCGGCATCAATCGCCTGAATAAAATCATCACCATCTTTTAAAAATATCTCACGATCCGCTGTACCGGGAGCAAAACGCGCATAATAATTAAAGGGCTGATGATGCGCCTGAAAGTTCAAAGCACCTTTAGCCGAATTATAAATAACAGTGCGTTTTATATTGGGTGCTTGCTTACCATCGGCTAATGCCTGATTCCAGCCCCCCGCATACCATGCCCATGAGACACCTTTGGCTGATAAAGTGTCGCCAATGGTTTTATTAGTTTGTGGTGGCAAAGGATGTAACGCAGCATCGGCAAAACGATTATCGCCACCCTGCTCTGGTGGATAACGCGAAGGTTGATAAGCAGGCTGCTGAGAATTAACCGAATAACCATCAGGTGTTGTCAGTCCATCCATCAATAAAGGCGGACCTTGCAGTGCGGAAACAGGCGATTCCGGTTTACGCTTTAAATAACCTTGCTGATCAACTTGAGCGGTATACTTGGCGGGTAAACTTAAATCCATCGGTGTACAGGCACAAATCAACCATTGATGATTAAGATAAGAGCCCCCATAGGCTGCCATAAAAAAATTGTCAGCTAAAACATAATCTTTCGCCCAACGCCATAACGGTAATTTCGAGCCATCATAATAGCCCATTGTCAACCCACCAGCGTCGGAAATGGCTGCAAAACGATTGTTTTTTCCGCCATTAATCTGCTCAAAATTTTGGTAAAAACTATGCACTAGATCACGAGAATTAACCGACGGCTGTAAACTAATCGGCGGCAGATCAATTCGAAACGGATGGTTAGGTAACCTAATATCAATAGCCGGATACTCGCCATTTTTACTAGCAGGAATAGTCGGTAAATAAGGAAAAGGTTTGCCATCATGATCAATTTGCAAATATTGTTCTGGAGTCGCCTGAGCAATACCATTAGCCCCCGGGAACAAGCCATACAAATGATCAAAACTACGATTCTCAGCATAGATAACCACAATATGCTCAATTGCCTGCAATCTACTTTGCGGTTGCGAAGCATGCATAGATGCACACCCCACCACACCATATATTAAAAGCAACCAAGATAACTTTTTAGTCATAGCAACTGAATCTTTTATTGGGTTATTAATTAACGGATGGCATGACAGTAAACTTTACCGTTTCATTACCGACCATGACTTCAAACTCACCCGGTTCAACAATACGTTTTAAATCGACACCGATAAAAGACAAATCTCTGGGAGTCAGCGTAAAACTAAGTTGTTGCATTTGTCCTGCTGCCAACTCTACCTTTTTAAAAGCTTTGAGCTGTTTATTAGGGCGAGTAACAGAAGCGGCTTTATCATGCAGATACACTAACACCGTTTCTTTACCAGTTAATGAACCCGTATTTTGCACAGTAACCGACACATTTACCGATTCATCAAGTGCGATCTGTTGCTTGTCAACCGCTAAACCACGAGTGACAAAATGGGTATAACTTAAACCATGACCAAATGGATATAACGGGTTATAAGCATTAGGTGGCGATGCTTCAATCGGTTTGTAATCGTATAAAGTGATACCGCTGGTATCACGTGGATAAGTAATCGGTAATTTTCCATCAGGATTATAATCACCGACTAAAATATCAGCGATGGCAGGAGCGCCCTCCATACCCGGTAAAAATCCTAACAATACCGCTGACGACTGCTCGGCAATGGCTGTAATAACACGCGGACGACCACCGAGCATTAATAAAATAACCGGTTTTCCTGTCGCCAGCATCGCTTT
>Ga0214192_1002253_pt1 | contig 10142 bp, 6 predicted proteins | sample TroBogEpilimnion_44_FD_153030 | JGI IMG/M metagenome (GOLD analysis project Ga0214192, IMG submission 153030) | Freshwater microbial communities from Trout Bog Lake, WI - 29JUL2008 epilimnion | ecosystem: Environmental > Aquatic > Freshwater > Lake > Epilimnion/Euphotic zone | place: Trout Bog... | reverse complement strand
ATTATATTAAATCATTAAAAGATGCCACATTTTATAATTTTTTAATTATTACTCCCGCGCCTACTGAAACAATAAGTCAGTATCAAGAAGTATTTGAATCATACTATGATTTTAAATTACACAAAATTAATTTTATAATAATAAATGATAAATATGAGAAAATAAAAAAACAAATCAAAGAAAATAATCATAATGTATTTGTTGTTTCAATTCAACGATTAAATGGTAAAAAAGATAAAGTTGAACCTGATGAACTTGACGAAGAAGATAAAAAAGATGCTAAAAAATCATCGTCGTCATCTGATAAAAAGACTTCATCATCATCTTCGTCGTCATCATCAGGAAAAAAATCTTCATCATCTGATAAAAAGACTTCATCATCTTCTTCCTCATCGTCTTCATCAGGTGAAAAATCTTCATCATCTGGTAAAAATTTTATTGAATCAACAAAACTTAAAACAAAAATAACAAAAAAACTTTGTGAAATTTGGGAAGAAAATAAAAAGATAAATCCCTTAAAACCAAAAAATCCTATAACTGATTATTCAATTTCAAATACCAGTCCTATTTATAAAGAATTAGATAAGGTTTGTTCAATTTTATTAAAAAAAGGTGGTGGTATCAGTAAAGAAAATGAAGTAAAATTAGAAAAAATAATAAAAAATCATTTTGATAAAATCAAATTTCATATGTTGTTTTTAGATGAAGCACATTATTGTTTATCTAGTAATAAATCAGAATTTATAATAGATACAATTAAAAGCAAATATTCAACTGAAAAATTTAAACGCATATTTATAACAGCATCTTTCAATAAACCAATTGAAAGATATATGATACATAATAAATTATTTTGGGATTTAAATGATATTAATACTTTAAGAAAAATTAATAATAAGTTTAATCATAATAAAAAAGGTGCTTATCATGATTTTAAAGAATATTGTGATAACAATGATGTATTTAAGGAGATTATTGCAAATACGCTAAAAAAAGATTTTAGTATTGATATTACTAAAACAAATCTTGATAAAAATGATAATATACATTTTAAATTACTTATAAATGACTATAAATATTATCCTGAACCATTTTTACTAACAACTGTTTGGAATAATTTAGATAAAATATATAAAGAAAAAGCATTAGCACATGGTCTATCTGCCGATTTTACTATGAATTTATTATTTAAAGTACAAAAAGATAAATTTAAGAATGAAGAACAATTAAAAGAATTATTTTATTATTATTTAGGAGTTCCAAGAAAACATTTTACCTCAAATGAAGGTGATAATATTGATTTAACATATATAGAACAAAATTATTATAAAAAGAATGGTATTATTAAAAGAATTGAAAATATATGTTATAACAATTGTAGAACATTACAATATAAGAAAGTAACTTCTCAATTGTGGTTTTTACCAAAAGGTGATATATCTAATGTTTGTATGTGTTTAATTGACTTTTTAAAAAGATATTTTAAAACCTTTTATGAAGAAACAAAATTTATAATTTGTTTAAGTGCTATCGCTAAGAAAGATAAAGATAAAAAAGCAGAACTTGAAAAAATTGGAGTTGAATTTATAATTGGTACTTCAAATAAAGAAGGCGGGGTTAAAAAAGAAATATCAGATATTGAAAAGAATATTGATTCAAAATATAAAAATATTGTTATTTTAACAAATGGTAGATTACAATTAGGTATATCATTGAACAATGTAGATATTGTTACTTTATTTAATAACGATCAACAAAGTGACCGATTATATCAAATGATGTTTCGTTCATTAACAGAAGTTGCCGATGATAATGTTTGTGATATAAATAAATATTGTTCAAATAAGAAATATGGATTTATTGTTGATTTAAATCCACAAAGAACCATATTTTTTATGGATTATATGGTTAAAACTTTAAAAAGAGACAAGAAAAAAGATCAAGAAAGTGATATACCTAAAATAGAAGAACAAAAAGAATTAGTAGAATTATTCAACATTGATAAAGATTATTTTACTGGTGATTATGATAATGAAGATGAATTAAAAAAATATACTAAGGAATTATTCGATAAAATGGCAACAGATTATAATATTAAATATGATTATATTAAATATTTATTAAAAGAAAAAAATATAATTGATGATGATTTTATAGATAAAAATAAAGATATTTTATCTTTATTTAAAATAAATGATAAAAATAAAAAAGTATTAATTGAAAAACGCGGCGTAGATGATTTAAAAACAACACCAAAAAAGCAAGAAAAAAATGATATTGAAAATGATAAAAAAGAAAGTAAAGATGAAGTAGATTATGATAAATTAAAAACAAGAACAATAGAATTATTATCACATATTATAAACATATCTTTAATATTATTAATGTGTGATAAGAATGATAAATGTTATTTATCACAAGATTATTCAGATGAAGATAAGTTATTTGAAGATTTTAAAAATAATATTGATATCATTAAGTCCAATGAAAATCTAACAGATTTATTTATACATTCTTTAAATAATAATTTATATGATGATAAAAATCATTTTACAAAAGATAATATTTTCACATTAATAACAGAATTATTCAAAAAATTCTAAGATTTTAAATATTGCGTTTATTTTTGTCTTTATATATATTTTAATTCTTCTTATTAGAGTATGAAAATAAATAGAGGAGGCAATGATGAGATAAAAAAAGGCATAAAAGATATTAAAAGTACTTATTATAGTATAAAGAATCCTGATAAACTTTTAGTATTTTTAAATGATAAATTAAAACCCAGTGAAAAAGCTAAAAATGAACGCGGTGAAGTTTTTACACCATTAGAATTAGTTAATGAAATGCTTGATAAATTACCAAGTGAAGTATGGGTTAATCCTAATCTAAAATGGCTTGATCCAGCATCTGGAATTGGTAATTTTCCAGTAATGGTTTATTTAAGACTTATGGATGGTTTAAAATATTTTGAACCAAATCCAGAAAAACGACGAAAACATATATTAGAACAAATGTTATATATGGTTGAATTAGATAAACTTAATGTTTATTTATTAAAAAAAGTTTTTTGTGAAAATGCGTATAAATTAAATATTTTTGAAGGTTCTTTTATAAAAGAAACAAATAACAAAAAAGTAGATATATTATTTGGTGATAAACCTATGAAAAAAAAAGAAAATCTAGAATTTGAAAAAAAAGTAGAAAAAATTAAAGAATTTGATATTATATTAGGCAATCCACCATTTCAAGATACAAATGAAAATGGAAAAAGAAAAGCGCAAAATCATAATTTATGGACTATATTTTTATCATATTCATATCAATTATTAAAAAAAAATGGTTATCTATTATTAATAACACCAACTTCTTGGATGTCTCCTACTTTTAATGAAAATAAATATATTTTTTATAAAAATTGGTTAATTTTTTTAAATATTAATGAATGTAAAAAATGGTTTCCATCAGTTGGCAGTAATTTTAGTTATTATTTAATACAAAAAACAAATCAAAAGAAAGATACATTTGTAATATGTAAATATAATAAACAAAATTACAAATCTAAATTATTATTAGATGATAATATAGAATTTATACCCTCATTATTAACAAAAGAAAGTTTATCTATTATAAAAAAATTTTATAATAATGATATAGATAAAATTTCATTTGAAACATCGAACGAATTACATAGAGATAATAAAAAAGAATTTATTGGAGAATGTAATAAAAAATTTATCTATCCTATTAGACATACTATAAAAAATAAAAATTTATGTTCATCAATTCAGCATACATTATTTAATAAAAATAAAATTTTATTAAATTTATCAGGCGATTTAGATCCTTTATATGATGATGGTAAATTAGGTATAACACAAGCGCAAATGTTTTTATTAACAAATAAGAAAAAATATGTCAATATTTTAAATAGTAAATTATATAAATTTATATTTAAAATTTGTAAATGGAGTGGATTTAATATTTTATCAATATTTAAAGAAATACCTTTTATTATAGAAAATAAAACAGATGAAGAATTATATAAAATTTTTAAATTAACAAAAGATGAAATAAAATTAATTAATGAAATGATTTAAGAAAAAATAAAAAATTATTTTAAGGTTTTTATAAAATCTTCCATATTTTTAGTTCCCATACTTGAATTACAATTTTGACAAATTGGTTTTAAATTAGATACAATCGATTCTCCTCCATTACATTCAGCAATTATATGACCACAATTAAAAGACATTTGAGTAATATCAGTAACAGTACAACACATACATTTAGATTTTCCAATATCTTCTCCGATATTACTATTCCATACTAATCTTTTAATTGTTGCTGAAATTGGCTTTTTCTTTGTTTTCTTTTGTTGTTTTTTCTTTTCTTCTTGAATTTTGATTTCTTCTTCTTGTTTTTTCTTTTCTTCTTCTTGAATTCTCTTTTCTTCTTCTTGAATTTTTATTTTTTGACAAATATTAAAGATATCTGTTAAGAATATATTTAATTCTTTATAATAATCATATTTATCTTGGTTTGATGAAAATGAAATATAATAACATTTTTCAATTAAATCTTTTACACTATTAAATTTATTTACTGCCATTAGTTGTAAAGAAATAACTTTGAAATCTTGATTTAAACAAGAAATATTTGCGATATATTGTTTTTTAAATTTAAAATTATACATATATTTCTTAAAAAAATCATAAAATTCATTATCATTTTTATTATCTATAATTTGTAATAAAAGTGTGTGTATTTGTTTTATCATCATATCATATTTTAATGAATTATCTAATTCTTTATTTTTCATAGAAATAAAATCATAATATAATCTTGACATCTTTATAATTTAAATATTATAATATGAATCATTTTTTTTATGAACAATATTTTAAAAAGAAGAAAAATATAAAGAATTATTTTAAATTAAATTCATGAATATCTTGTCGTGATATATTATTAAAAACAAATAATTGTCAATTATGGCATACATTTCCAAGAATGAAATATCCAATAAGATGTCATTATCTAGAACAAGTAAGAGAAGAATTAAAATAAAATCACATATTTTTGTAATTTAAAAAATTGATATTAGTCTTAGTTAATTATATTTATTATGGATTTAGAAAAGTTATCTAAAAACGAATTGATCGATAAGTGTCTTGAATTGAAAATTACTAAATGTAAATCTAAAACTAAAAAACAGTTGATAGATCTTATTAATGATAATGATTCTTCTGTATTTAAGAAATGTGATATTTTTACACCAGATAATATCTCTGAGTTAATGGCATCTAAGCTATTAAATCATGGAAACTTATTAGATCCAAGTGTTGGAACTGGTAATTTATTGAAGTTCATTAAACAAAAACAATATGATGAAATAGATGTTTATGATATTAAAGAAGAATATTTATCTCAAATAACCACCTCAAATATCAATAAATTTAATTTAGATTTTATTAAAACTCCAATAGACAAAAAATATTCAAATATCATATTAAACCCGCCTTATATCAAAATACAAGACTTGCCAGTTGATTATAGAAATTATATTACAAGTAATTTTCAATTAATTGATGGTGGTTCTATTGATATCTATTATGCGTTTATTATAAAATGTTTAAGTTTGTTGAAAGACGATGGGATTATGGTTAGTATTACACCAAATTCATATTTATATAACAAATCTTCACTGAAATTAAGGAAGTATTTATTCGAAAATAAATTAATAAAAGAAATTATTGATTTTAAAGAAAAAAAAGTATTTAATGATGCGTCTGTTTACTGTTGTATTACAATCTTTAATAAAGAACCCAAAGATTATTTAATATACAATCAGACTACTATTCAATATTCTGATATTCTCAAAAACTATTCTTTATTTAATTTTAATGAAAATGATGAAAAAACTTTAACAAAAATATGTAAAATTACAAATGGAATCGCCACACTAAGGGATAAAATCTATATTCATGATACTAAATTATATGATGAACCTTGTTGGAAGCCAATTACATCTGGTTTAAATAATAAGTATATTATTTATCCTTATGAAAATGGTAAAATCATTGACGAAGACGTCTTTAAATCAAATAATCCATTAACATATAATTATTTATTATCAAATAAAGAAGAATTGGGAAAAAGAGATAAAGGGAATAAAACATATCCAGCTTGGTATGCTTATGGTCGCAGTCAGTCTATTAAAATTTCTAATAAAAAATGCTTATATATTCCTTGTTTCATAGATCCATCTAAAATCGCTGATAATATTTATATAAATCAAAATGTATTACATTATAGTTGTTTATGTATAGAACCAAATGACGAAAAAGACATTGAAATGATTAAAAATACAATAATAAAAAATATCGATTTCATTAAAGATAACAGCTCAAAAAGATCAGCTGGTTGGATTTCTTTAAGTTCTACATTATTATATGATTTGCCTATTTAAGTTAAATATTTAACTCTCTAATTATTTCTGATAGATTACGATAAGGAGTATTTTCATCAAATCCTAATACAGTTGGAATATTTTCGAATTTTTCACCAATCTTATTATTAGGTTCTACTAAGATTATATAATTGATTATATCGAATGTAATTTTTTTTTCATTTAAAATATTATAATTCTTAATATCATTAAATGTAATATTCTCAAATGTTTCTATAATACTTTTATTATTCAAATAAGGCGTTTTATTCATAAAAATATTGATTGGTATAATATGAAGATTATCATTAGACCATTTCAAATGCAATAATTCGCCAGTTAAATTTTCCCAACCATTATTTTTATTTTGTTTATAATTAGATTTAATAATTTTTACAGGAAATATTATATATGGTTCTCCTAATTTCATAACAACTATATCACATTTCTTTTTACCCGATGAATTGTATGATTTAACATCATGTTCTAATAGAACCTTATAATCAGGTTCTTTAAATATTTCTAATAATAAATTTTTAATATGATTATGAAAATACATAATATTTTTATTACTTCTAGCACCATGTTTAATATATAAGCTATATACTTCGCTTAACACCTCTTTGAATTTATCTTCTTCTGTCATATTTATAATTATTAATGATCATTTAAAGTCATTTTTTAAATTTGTATTATTTTTTTATAATTATTCAAAAAAAATGATTATAAACTTGAATAAGTAAATTGTGGTTTAAAACCAAAATGGAGTCAATTGCCGAATTCATTGTCAATAATATCGACATTAATACACAAGAACAACTTCAACATTCGGTTATGCAAAACGGTATTGAGATGAACATGGAATTGATTGAAATGTGCGATGAGTTGTTTAAAGTTATTGACAGAAGTGAAATTACTGACTTAACTTTATATCCTGAAAATTTAGGATTTCAGCGCAAGAAAATCATTACATTCAAGTGGAAAGGAAAAAAATGCAAGATTGGAGAGCACTTCTGTATACACAAAGAGACTATTTCTGGGTTAAAATCTCGCCAGTCATGTAAAAAAAAGAAAGGTTATAAAAAAGTCAAATTGATGTTTTGGCTTTTTAGTTAATGTTTCCTAAAAGACTCAAATAAATTATTAAATTGATCTAGTAGCATAAATATTCAACAATCTTATTAGCTTTATTTAAACCAATTCCAGAGATTTTCATTAATATTTCAATTCTTTTTTCATCTTCTAAAATTGCCAATAATGATTTTAAATTTGGATAAACTTCTTTAATATTCTTAGCAAGTTGTTTAGATATTGTTGGAATCTGTGATAATTGTAATAGATAACACGTATCTTTATCAATATTACTTATTTTTTTCGATTTTATTTTACATACATCAATATATTCAATTGGTTCTTTTGATTGTTTTTTAAAATTCTCAGGTTTATCAACCATTTTCGTAGAAATCAATAAGATTAATGTAATAGTATCTTTTATATTCTTAGTAAATAAGACATTAATATTATCTCTATACATTGAATAATAATAAATACTTGTTAATAATTGCTGGCTGTGAGTATTATTTGAACAAATGACGTCAGTTCCTTCAATGATGTAATTAATATTCTCGAATTTTGATATAAGTCTTGTTTTTTGTTCCTTATATCTACCATCTTTAACAGAACTTATCATATCATTCATAGTCTTTCTTTCATAAACAAAAATAGATTCTGGATTATCGCCAATCTTAATAATAATATCACCAAGTTCCAATTGTTCTTTTGTGATTGTTATTTTTTCTTTATACTTATCTAAGTCACGTTCAATAATATCATTATATAATTCAGTCTCACGATTATCAATAATTATATTTATCATCAGTAATATATATATATTTATATTTATATAATAATAGAAAATGCAGAATGAAGTTAAACCACTCGAATGGTTATTACCCAATCGCATAGGCTACAATGAAAAAATTTATAAAGATTTTAAGCCTTCTAAATATGATGCTTTTTTAAGAAAACCTGCTTGTGATTGTGATGCGGGTGTTTGCCAAGACAAAGACGAAAATAGTATAAACCTATATCCTCAACAAAGACTTGTAAAAGATTATATTCAATTTGATAGTCCTTATAGAGGTGCTTTATTATATCATGAATTGGGTTCAGGTAAATCAGGAGCTTCCATAGCAGCCGCAGAAGGTTATATTGAAAAAAAGAAGATATTTGTTTTAAGTCCTGCTTCATTAGCTGTCAATTATGAAAATGAAATTTTAAAGATTAGTTCAATTGGTCTTAATTTAAAGAAAGATTGGACATTAATTAAAATTACAAAATCTAATAAAAAATCATTAGAAGTTCTTGAAACTAAATATGCGATTACTGATAAAATCATAAAAAAAGATGGATTAGTTTGGGTTCCCTTATATCAAAATGATGTTCCTGAATCAATCATTATAAAGACTAAACCAGAAGATGATGACAAACTTAATATACGCATTACAACATCACATATTATTAAAAATCGTTATACTTTTATAAGTTATAATGGTTTATCATCTAAATTAATAAAAAGTTTAGGATCTTCACCATTCGATAATTCTTTTGTAATTATTGATGAAATTCATAATTTTATTAGTCGTGTTGTAAATGGCAGTGTTTTAGCAAGAACCGTTTACTCTCATTTAATGAATGCTAATGATGCTAAAATACTTCTATTATCTGGCACACCTATGATTAATAATCCTTATGAAATTGCTACACTTATTAACTTAATTCGTGGTTATATGACTGTTTTTGAATTGAATTATACAAAAATGTCTAAGTTAGTGACACCCGATGATTTTAAAGAACAAATACATAAAAATAAATTAGATGTTTTTATAGACGAATATAATATTGATAATGAAAATCGTAAAATACAAATTTCATTATTACCAAAAGGCTTTAAAAGAGATGCCAATAATTACATATATAAAGAAAATTGGGGAATGACTGTAAATAAAGTTATAGAAGTTATTATTGCTAAATTAAATGAATTAAAAGGAATTAAAATTGGCGTTAGATATTCAACACAATTATATAATGCTCTTCCAAATACAAAAGATGGTTTTAATAAATATTTCTTAGATACAACAGATGAAGATAATCCCGTTGTTAAAAATGATGATTTATTCATAAGACGAATTTTAGGGACTGTTAGTTATTATAGCATTAGTGGTAGTGATTTATTTCCTACTGTCTTACCGCCAGTTATTAATTACTTAAATATGACAGATGCCCAATTTAAAAATTATGCCGAAGCAAGAAATTATGAGATTAAACAAGATTTAAATAAAAAGAAGGGGAATGGATTATTCGCTGAAAACACATCTGTTTATCGTGCTTTTACAAGAGCTGTATGTAATTTTAGTTTTCCAGAAGATATTGAAAGAGTTTATCCAAAAGATATTAAGAAATTATTAAAATTAAATGATGATGATGATGAAAGTGAAGATGAAGAAAAAGAAAAGAAAGAAGTAAAAGTTGCTGATGAATATACAATACAATTAAAAGCAATGTTAGATAAATTATATTCAAGTGACGCATTAGATTATGAAAACCTTAAAAAGTTTTATAGTCCTAAGTTTGCGAAAATAATTACTGATATTCAAGAGTCACCTGGTTCTGTTTTAATTTATTCATCTTT
>Ga0214192_1002252_pt1 | contig 10143 bp, 8 predicted proteins | sample TroBogEpilimnion_44_FD_153030 | JGI IMG/M metagenome (GOLD analysis project Ga0214192, IMG submission 153030) | Freshwater microbial communities from Trout Bog Lake, WI - 29JUL2008 epilimnion | ecosystem: Environmental > Aquatic > Freshwater > Lake > Epilimnion/Euphotic zone | place: Trout Bog... | reverse complement strand
GCAAATGGGCGGGCAAAAGGTTGCCAACCGAGGCCGAATGGGAATTTGCCTCCAGGGGCGGACTGAACAACAACATTTATTCCTGGGGGAATGAGAATGTGGATGCCGGTGAGCCTAAAGCCAATACCTGGCAGGGTAATTTCCCGAACAAAAATACGATGCGTGATCATTTTTACGGCGCTTCACCGGTAAAATCCTTTAAGCCAAATGGTTACGGACTTTATGATATTTCCGGCAATGTCTGGGAGTGGTGTGCAGATCTTTATCACGCCAATTATTACAAAGAGAGCAGTTTCCCAGAGGGAATTAAAAATCCAAAAGGTCCTGAAAAAAGTTACGATCCGGATGAACCCTTTGCCACCAAGCGGGTGCTGAGGGGCGGTTCATTCCTTTGCAACGATCAGTATTGCAGTGGTTATCGCAATGCCCGGCGCATGAAAAGTACCGAGGATACCAGCATGGAACATACCGGTTTCAGGTGTGTCGCTGATAAATAGGTTGTTGACCCACTAATCCTTTGTTAAATGAGTTTTTGCAACAGTCCATCTTGCCATTTGCAGAATTCATTAATCTCTAAAAAGTTACCCTAAATTCAGGAATTGAAAAACCGTTAGAGGAAATTCTTATCGAGGTATTCCTGGAACTTCTCCTTGTGGAGGTCGCTGACTGGAATGTAGGTCTTCCCAAATACAATACGGTTGTTCTCGATGATATCAATTCTGTTCAGATTCACGATAAAAGAGCGGTGGACACGCATAAATCCCGTTTCAGGCAATTTCTGTTCCAGAGATTTAATTGAGTTAAGCGATATGATCGGTTTGATATCTCCACTAACATAAACTTTGATATAATCTTTTAATCCTTCGATATATAAAATATCATTGAAGTTAATCCGGCGGATCTTGTATTCTGATTTTAGAAACAAAAACTGGTTATTTGCTTCAATGGAGGTCACCGTATTTGCCTCCAATTCCGCCTGCTTGCGCGCCTTACCGGCTGCAATCAGAAACTCCTCATAACTAAAGGGTTTGAGCAGATAATCAATGGCGTTAAGCTTAAATCCTTCCAGCGCATATTTCTCATACGCCGTAGTAAAGATGATTTTGGGCCCCTCCTCCAAAGTCCGGATAAACTCGATTCCTGTCAGATCGGGCATCTGGATATCCACGAATATCAGGTCTGCCGTCTGGGTGGAAAAAAAATCGATGGCATCCAAAGGGTTGTCAAATGAACCAGCGAGTTCCAGAAACGGAGTCTTACTGATATAATCACATACCAGTCGCAGTGCAAGTGGCTCATCATCAATGGCAATGGTTCTAAGCTTCATAATTGTGATCTCCCTCTGTCAATGACAAGTTCAACCCGAAAAATGGTTTCATCCTGATCAATCTTCAGATCATATCGTCCCGGGAACAAAAGCCCAAGCCGTTTCTGAACATTTTCAAGACCGATGCCCGTGTGCAGATTATTCTCAAACACCCGGCCTTTACCGATACTGTTCCAGGCACTAAACCTGATTTTATCCTCTTCGATATTCAATGTCAGATCGATAAAGGAACGTTCGCGTGAATTTACGCCATGTTTGAATGCATTCTCAATAAATGGGACAAAAAGCAAGGGTGGAAATGAAAAATCGGGAAATTCCGTGGGGAAATCAATGTTTAAATCAACCCGTGGACTCAGCCGTAATTTCATCAGATCAATATAGTTATTCATGAAACTGATCTCCTTACTGATCAATGTCTCACCCTGGTCCGATTCATAAAGAAGGTATCGCATTAATTTGGACAATTTCAGCACCGATTCCTGGGCTATCGGACCATCGATCCCAATTAGTGAATAGATGTTATTCAGGGTATTAAAGAAGAAATGGGGACTGATCTGGTTTTTCAGAAACGCGAGCTCTGAATTCAGCTTCTCCTTTTCGAGCTCCTTTTGCCTCTTTTCGTTCTGTTTCAGCCTATCCATTACGCCGAGTCCGATGGCAAATCCTGATATCAGGGCCGAAGTAAGGATATGGTTGTAAAAACCAAATGCTTTCATCGGCGGACGGAAATGTATATCCTTGCCTGTCGCCTTGTTCATGGCTTCCCAGAATTTCGACTCCTTAACCGGATCAAAAAGGATATAATCGTTGATGTAGACGGTAAGGAAGTAGGTAATAAGGGTTAGACCAATCAGAATGATTAAGTAAGTAATTTTCTTTTCCTGCAGGAAGTATTTTGGAACGAGCCACAAATAGCCAAGATAAAAGATAATACCGGCAGAGAGAAAGTGAATATAGAACTGAATAATCTGGTGCGGATCATCTCCCCCGAATGCATTGGTTAAATAAAGGGGTATAATAATCAGGAATACCCATGCCATAACATGCAGTGATACAATGATTTTTCTGCCGGGAATTGAAAATGATCTAAGCACGGTATCCAGTTTTTACAAAGATATATTATTCGTATCGTAATGCATCAATCGGGTTCAGACTTGCCGCTTTTCTGGCAGGATACCATCCAAAGAAAATCCCAATTGCAGAACAAACCAAAAAGGCCATAACTACCGAAATTGTGGTAATGACTACCGGCCAGTTCAGAATGGTAGCCATAACCTTGGTCGCAATTATTCCCAGCGAAATTCCGATAATCCCTCCAAAAACACTCAGTAAGATCGACTCAATGAGGAATTGCATCATGATGTCATTTCCGCGACCTCCAACAGAAAGCCTGAGACCGATTTCTCGCGTCCGTTCGGTTACCGAAACATACATGATGTTCATAATTCCAATTCCCCCAACCAGCAGGGAGATTCCTGATATGGCTCCCAGAAGTGCAGTCATGATATCACTGATCGAGCTGAAAGTCTGGACCATTTCAGATTGTGACCTGACCTGGAAATCATCCGCAGCTTTATCTTTTAGTTTGTGACTGGTTCTCAATGATCTGGTAAGCTGATCAATGGCTGCGGCATTCAGACTTTCACTGGCCGCAGATGCGGCTATACTCTGAATATGGGTGATGGCAAGTATCCGTTTTTGAACCGTTGTATATGGAGCCATGATCAGGTCGTCCTGATCCTGACCCATTCCGTTTTCCCCTTTCTCTCCAAGAATACCAATAATCAGCAGCGGAATATTGCCAAACCGGACCGTCTGCCCGATTGGGTTGATTTTCCCGAATAAATTAGTGACGACCGTTTTGCCTACCAAACAGACTTTTGCGTAGGTGTTAATTTCGTTGTCTGTAAAGCTGCGGCCCGATCCGATCGTATATTTCCGGATATTAAAGTATTTATTATTGACCCCAAAGATCGAAGTTGGCCAGTTTTGGTTTCCAACTACGGCCTGCCCGCTCGAACGGACTTCCGGAGAAACGTCACTGATAGCCGGGCAATCTTTTTCAATGGCTTCAACGTCGCTTAGTTTCATGCTTTGAGCATCACTGTTTCCCATTCGGACGCCACCTTTTTGTTCCCCACCCGGGAAGGCAAAAACAAGATTGGTTCCCATTCCGGCCATTTGGTCCTGAATACTCTTTTTCGAACCCTGACCGATGGCAAGCATCACGATTACGGAAGCAACCCCGATGATGATCCCCAGCATGGTGAGGAATGCCCTGAATTTGTTCCTTTTCAGTGCATTCAGAGCTATTTTTATTGAATTTAAGTAATTCATTATTAGTGTATTTAAACGGTTTCTTCAATCGGAAGAGCCTTTAGTAATTCCACCGCATTGTTCCTGTTGGTCACTAATTCTTCACGGATAATATGACCGTCGCGGAAAACAATCTGACGGGTCATAAACTTTGCAATGTCCGCTTCGTGGGTCACAAAAACGATAGTTTTACCTTTTTGATTCAGATCCTGAAGTAATGCCATAATTTCGAAGGAGGTCCGGGTATCGAGATTCCCGGTTGCCTCGTCAGCCAGGATGACCACAGGGTCGTTAACCAATGAGCGTGCAATCGCCACCCTTTGCTGTTGTCCCCCGGACAATTGATTGGGCATGTGATGCATCCTGTCTGTAAGACCAACCGCTTCCAGGGCTGCTTCGGCCCGTTCGCGGCGCTCCTTTGATTTGATTTTAGGATTGTAGAAGAGGGGAAGTTCCACATTTTCGAGAGCTGAAGTTCTCGACAACAGGTTATAGGACTGAAAGACAAAGCCCAGTTTCCTGTTCCGCAAGGCAGCAAGTTCGTTTTTTGAAAGTTCGCCCATGCTGATTCCATCGAGAAAGTAAGACCCTGAGGTTGGTTTATCGAGGCAACCCAGAATATTCAACATCGTCGATTTTCCGGAACCGCTGGTTCCCATAATGGCCACAAACTCACCCTCCTTGATTTCGAGATTAATACCTCGCAATGCATGAACCGTGATTTCACCGACATAAAAATCTTTCTTCAGCTGATTAACCTGTATGATTGATTTGCTCATTGCTATTTGGTTGTTTTTCTGTTACTTCCCGGCCTTTGCGGCATAAACGGGCTCTTGGTCGTTCCTGTTTTTGCTTTCGTTTCAGAAGCTCCTGTACTCATGGACAAGACAACTTCATCCCCTTCATTTAAACCCGATAAAACTTCGTAATGAATTTCATCGGTGACCCCAACCTTGATCTTTTGCGGATGTACTGATAATCCTTCCTTTACCCAAACTGTCTTGTCGGCGTTGTCATTTTGTTTGTCCCTTGGACCACCTTCACCCATTTGGGGTATAGGTGGTAAATTACCCCTTCCATTCTGGTTGTATGTTGCCAATGCTTCCATGTCTGGGGTGAACTGAGTTGATTTTGAAGGAACGAGTATGATATCTTTTCGCTCAGTCACAAAGAAAGAAGCGTTTGCAGTCATTCCCGGCATCAATATTTTATCCGGATTTGGTGCATTGATAATTACAGTATAGGTGACTACATTGGCCGAGGTTACCGGCTTTAGCCTGATTTCGGTAACTATTCCCGAAAATTTTTTCAAAGGAAAGGCATCCACCGTAAACTCCACCCGCTGGCCGTTGGCGATCTTACCGATATCGGCCTCATCCACTTTGGCCTCTACTCGCATCTGGGTAAGATCGTTGGCGATTGTGAACAGGGTAGGGGTACTAAAACTTGCCGCTACGGTTTGCCCCTCATCCACTGCACGGCTTAAAATAATTCCATCGATGGGAGAGAAAATCTTGGCATACGACAAGTTAATCTTGTCCTTGTCGTTCATTGATTTAACATTATGCAGGGTTGCCACCGCTTTGTTGTAATTGTATTCAGCAAGGTCATAATCCGATTGTGCAATTAATTTTTTATCTATCAATGCTTTGTAGCGTTCATAGGTGGCTTTTTGGTATTTGACCTCGGCTTCGGACTGATCGACGCTTGACCTGCTTTGAGCAAGCTGAGCCAAAAGGGGTGTTTCGTCAATCTGGGCCAGCAACTGCCCCTTCTTTACTTCAGAGTTATAATCGACGTAGATTTTTGTGATTACCCCCGAAACCTGGGTGCCAAGCTCAACGGTTTTAACCGCTTCAAGAGTTCCTGTTGCAGTAACAGTGTTGCTGATTGTCCCCTTTGAAATTTTTGCAGTTTCAAACGATATGGTTTTGTCTGTGCTTCCAAACGATTTATAAACGAGGAAACCGACAACAATCAGGACTACGGCCGATCCAATGAATAAAAGTTTCTTTTTCATGGTTTTGTAATATTACAATCTATTTCTATTTATTTCTATCTATTTCAGTTTTCAGATTTTACAATGTCAGTGGAACTCCTTTGTAGAAATCAAGCACCTTAAAACTGAAGATCAGGTTGAATTTTGCCTGGAGTAATTTGCTTTCGGAGGTGATTAAACTGGTTTTCTGAACCAGAAAATCTACCGAATTCAGTAATCCGACCTTGAATTTTTCAGTCGTAACATCATACGATTCCTTCGATGATTGCATTTGATCAAGGCTGGCAGTGTATTGGCTCCAGGCTGATGTAACATTGGTACAGGCCTGCTCAATCTCCTTCCGGAGCAGATTCTTTGCATTGATCACATCGAGCTCTGCATTGGAAACGGCAATAGTGGCAAGTCCCACATTGGTTTTAACCTGGTTTTTCTGAAAGATAGGTATCGAGAGCGAAATCCCAACCGATGGACTGAATGTATTGGATAACTGACTGTTATAGGACGATCCGGTATTCAGGCTCGAATAATTACTTGATAATCCAGCATTCATCGAAATCGTTGGAACGAAATCGGCTTTGGCAATCTTCAGATTCAGGGTGGTGCTCTCTTTTGTGAGTTCAATATTCTTGATTTCCGGTTTTATTCCCAACGCCAGATTGTAAATTTCCTGGGAATTAGGGGAAACAAATTGGACGAGTAAACTTTCGAGGTTAGGGGAGCTGATTTTGAAATTTGGATCAACCGGCAATTCGATGAGTTGTTCCAGGGTAACATTATCGGTCGAAAGCTGGCTTTGAGCAGTTGCCAGGGTGAATTTCTCCGTTGCCAGTTCTGACTTGATCTGCAAATAATCAGAAGAGGCAATAACTCCAAGATCCATCCGTTCTTTGGCCAAAGCCAGCTGCCTGGTCGTTGATTCGACCTGCTTCTCGGCATTGTTAACACTTTCATAGGCGTAGAGTACCTGCAAATAAGCATTTATGATATTCAGACCAACCGATTCTCTTACAGCCTGCGAATAAAACTTCCCGCTTTGAAAATTTAGTTCTGTCTGTTTAATCTGGGTGCTAAGCTTTTTGCCATTAAACACCGTAACATTACTATTTACACCATAATTTGTAGCGTTGGAGCCGCTGGCGCTACCGTAACGACCTGATACCGAATCAAATCCTTTGTACCAGTTCATATTCTCGTTTACCGATGCATTCAATCCGGGTAACCGGTTCGATTTAGCCTGATTGGCATTGAGTTGATTTTGATTGCTTGTAAGGTTCGCCTTGAGCACCTGGATATTTTTGCCCAGGGCATAAGTAATACAATCCTCCAGGGTCCAGATTTTGTTCTGTGCCTTGCCGGCATAGCCTGAGAAAATCAAGAGAAGGAAGGCAATTAAAAAATTCAATTGAAACGTTTTCATATACTTCTGGTATTTTCAACCAAAATTATTTTCAATTGAAAACCTTTAAAAATAATATCGACGTTTGGGCTGTTTTTATCGACAGTTAGCGGTATTTTACGCTAATCAGAATCTAAAAACGGGTATTTGTTTTTGAACTTTCTCCCCCTTTTCCCACCCATAACAAATCAACTTTCAATTGTTATGAAAGGTACTGAAGATACGGCTTGGGAGCATACCTGTTTGAGGTGTGTGGCTGATCAATAACCCTCAGCCCAGTTAACCTTTTATAAATGTGTTTTACTACAGATTTTTACATTTTATTTGAGCGATAGCCAATTCACTATATTATTCAAGTACAATGTTAATTGGATTCATAAGACGATTTTTAAAAGATTGCAGATAGTCGAACCAGGCTTTGGATGAAGTAATTTCATTGGCTTTATTCCACGCTGCACCGGTGAAATATATAACCGGCAAATCATTACCGGCAATGGTCTGCATCAATAATTGCCTGTTTGTGATTTTTATTTTCGTGGCAGGTGTCAGCAGGATAGAACCAACTCCAGTGGTCCCATCTTCACCGAATTGTGGCTCCCAGTATCCCATAAATCCTTGTTGTTCATCCAGCAACATAATACCTGGGTTTTCCCTTTTGGCGATGCCAATGACAACAGGAAAGGCAGATTTTTGATCAGAACTAAAAGTAGCCTCCACGCGGCTGAGCTGTGAACCTGCATCAATGGATATTCGCTTTGCAACGCTTACTTTTCTCCCGTTTACATTCCATTCATCATAGCTCAATATGAAGGTTGTCCGCAGCGGTCCATTATCCAGAACTTTCCAGCGCCGGTAATTTTTGGGATAGTAAACCGAATCGTTTACGTATGGTGCAATATCTCCGGAACCTAAGGTATAGCCAACATGGTAATAATCCATCCCGTCCCCAATGTCCTGATGGTAATTTCCCCGTTTGTAGCGTGCATTAAGGATTAATTTATCGGTTCGTTTTACCCAGACATCCATTCCGTAAGCCATTTCTGAGGGGCTTTCTTCAAGGCCTTTGCCATACATCCGGTGGGCAATTTTGTCATTTTCCCAGGCAAAATCATCCTTGCGTTCAGGAACATAACGACCATAGGTTTTAGATATGATTGGAGCCGGTTTACCTTTTAGAATTTCCAGCTTTATTTTGCTGTTTGCGGCGATATCGAGTTGAATCAGCAGGTTTTGAATATTTTTCTCCCCCTTAAATTCCAGTTGCCATGGTAACTCCTTTTTTGTCAGGATGTTGACAACTTTGAAATTGGCTGTATCAATACCGGGGTATTTGGTAAGAATATCATTCCACGGAATAGCCACCAACTCCTCTTTTCTATTCACCGAAATGGGGTTTGAAATTGCAATTACAACTCTGCCGGATCGGGCAGACACCAGTTCGGGTAATGCGGAACAAAGGAGACAAAGAAATATAAATAACTTATTCATAGTATATTGTGTTGAAATGTTTAAAAAATGTGCATAATCAGATAACTTACAGACTGTTCAATTGCTGCCGGAATTGTGTTCTGCTTTGCGGTAACGCAGAAGAGCTTCCAGATAGTAATAATCGGCATAAACCAACGGGACATCTATTTCGGAGTTTGCCGGTTTATGCCCGGTGCTGTGCATGAGGATGAAATGGTTGTTTTCGCCCAATTTCGCACGATAAGCTGGGCTCGAGAGCGATTTAAGCATTTTTGTTGCCATCGAAATGTAATATTTCTTTTGTTCTTTCCCAGAGTACTGGCCCAGCTCCAGTAAAGCTGATGCTGTAATTGCTGCAGCTGAAGCATCGCGTTCTTCGCCGGGTTTGCTATAATCCCAGTAGGGAACCTTGTCGGCCGGAAGATAAGGGTTATTCAGAATGAATGATGCAATCTTATGGGCCTGAGTGAGATACTTAGTATCTTTGGTTTCGCAGTACATCACGGTATACCCATATAATCCCCATGCCTGTCCGCGTGCCCAGGCCGATTCATCGGCTGCTCCCTGGCGTGTTTTTTTCGCAAGCACTTCACCCGACGGCCCATAACAAACAACATGGTAAGAGCTGTTGTCAGTACGGAAATGGTTCTTTAGGGTATTATCTGCATGGTTCACACAAATGTTATAATATTCCTTATTACCCGATACCCTGGCTGCCCACAACAAAAACTCCAGGTTCATCATATTATCGATAATGACGGGGTATTTATACTCATTTTGGAAGAGATCCCATGATTTGATCAATCCCACTTTGGGATCGAAACGGGTAGCCAAAGACTTTGCCCCTGTCAGCAATACCTGTTTGTAAATCTCATTCCGGGTAAGGCGATAACCATTTCCAAACGGGCAATATAGCATAAACCCCAAATCGTGTGTTCGGGTATTGTATTGTTCCTTTTCAACGGCCATTGTCCATCGGTCAGCTGCCTCTTTCCATTTCGGGTCCCGGGTAAATTCATAAATATACCACAGCGACCCTCCGAAAAAGCCGCTGCACCACCAGTCAGAGGTTCGGGTGCCGGGACTGCCGTCTGGGTTGGTTGACTGAGGAAATTGAGTCAGATCAGGATGAGAACTCAACATTCCCTGATATTGCTGCGCTGCAAACTCAAACTCCTTTTGTACATTGATTTGGCTAAAACCAAATTGAGCGAAAAATAAAATAACCAATAAGGTAAAGATTTTTATTTTCATACGTATCCATTTAAAATTTACCAGATCCATATTTCAATTTTTGAACGATTGCCAGACTCTTTCTGCAAGTCTCAGTGATAAAACCAAAATCACCTGCTGACAGTACCTCTTTGGGAAACAATTGAGAACCCATGCCTACGCAATGAACTCCGGCCCTGAACCACTTACCCAGGTTTTCCTCGTCTGGTGTGACGCCCCCTGTCGGCATTATGCTCGTATAGGGCATTGGTCCCATTACCCCTGAAACGAAGTCCGGACCGCCAACGGAGGATCCCGGAAAGATTTTAACCACTTCACACCCCAGCTCGTGCGCCCTGCCAATTTCGGTGACCGAACCACACCCGGGACTCCAGGCAATCTTCCGTTTGTTGCAGATGCGGGCCA
>Ga0214192_1002250_pt1 | contig 10144 bp, 17 predicted proteins | sample TroBogEpilimnion_44_FD_153030 | JGI IMG/M metagenome (GOLD analysis project Ga0214192, IMG submission 153030) | Freshwater microbial communities from Trout Bog Lake, WI - 29JUL2008 epilimnion | ecosystem: Environmental > Aquatic > Freshwater > Lake > Epilimnion/Euphotic zone | place: Trout Bog... | reverse complement strand
AGACGCATTTAGTGAATCTTTAGATAAAGAAAACAATGCTGGTATTATGCATTTAAAGGATGTTGAAGCTAAAAAAGCTGGTAAAGATTCATTTAAATTAGGCGATAAAGAGTTTCCTGTAAAAGAAAACGATCCGAAATGGATTCAACATGCTCATGTTAAAAAAGGCGGTTTACATAAAGCTTTGCATGTTCCGCAAGGAGAAAAAATTCCTGCTACAAAATTAAATAAAGCTTTACATAGCAAAAACCCGCACATGAAGCACATGGCACAATTTGCTAAAAATGTACAAAAAGAAGATGTAGCTAAAGCACTTGCAGAAAATGCTTTCGGGGCAGCTTTAGGTATGGAAGCTAAACCAGCCCATCCACCTGCAGCTAAACCAGCTCCTACCGCTGAGCCATCTGATGATGAAAAATCTCAAGCAGCATGGAACAAATCTTTAAGTCCTAACACAGATCCTGCAGCTTTTGACGCTGCTTCAAACCCTTCTCTCAAACTTGATACAGAAGGTGTTGCTAAAGCACGTGAGTGGATTAAGAAGCTTGACGACATGGCAACATTTATTAATGGTGTTGATGATAACAGTTTAAATGCTCAAATTAATGCATTAGAAATGCGCAACTCTATTCCTTTTAAGGGTATTGTTCGCCGTGAAGAAAAACGTATTACTAAGTTAGCTGAAAATCTTCGCGGTTTAGCAGAGCTGTTTAAGACTGTTGTAACAAGTTCTGGTAAGAAAATTCACGACGCTACCAGCAAAATTACGACTCGTTAAACTGGTCTCTTAATCTGAGAAAACTGTATTAGACCTTTCATACCTATATAGGTATTCTGTGTAATAATAGCGTGGGATACTTCATCTTTGTTTTGTACTATGCAAAGTTCATTTAAGTCTTTGTACCGATTATATTCTTTAGGCCAAATAAACACAGACTCTCCTTTATCTAAGAGTTCCTTAGTTACTTTATAAGAAGTCTTGTCTACCCATTGGTTATCTAACACATAAATTAAATTATGCATAGGGTACGCTTTTTGTAACATTTCAAGCTGTTCTTCAGTAGGGTGTATACCAGCTAACGCTACACTATTACGTAAAAACATAGCATCAATAGGCCCTTCCTGTAAAAAGATGTAATCTATATCAGAAGAAACTTTATCTAAGTTAAACACTCCTTTTTCACTATTTGTTTTAGTAAGATATTTGGCTTTGTCTTCATCCTCTCTGTATAAAGCTCTTGATTGATATGTTACTATTTTACCTTCTGTATTATAGAACGGGAATACCACTCTATTTTTATGAGTCATATCAGTTAGACTGATCCATAATGATTTAGGTCTATTAACTGCGGTGTCTAAACGTCTCTTAGTGATAAACTCAAGAGCATCCTTAACTACCTGGTTCTCTTTATAAAACGATACCTGATTACTATCAAATAAATTAATACTATCGTAGGGTAAAGGATTAGGGTTAGCTTTCTTATAAAAATCTGACTTTTTAATTAAGTCTTCAATAGTATCTGCATGACTGCCTGATTCAGCTAATATTTCACTTACAGACATATGAGTTTGTTCTTTTACAAACTCTAATCCGTTTTTACTTTCACCGCAATTGTGGCAAAACAAATGATCGTCTTCCGGTATATAAAAGAATCTACGTTTTTTACCCGCACTTTTACCTTCGTGGCAATATGGACATTCCCCGGCATACGTGTTAGTAGTCTTTCTGTATGTAGGACGTTTAGTATATTGAAAAAACGTCTGAATTACAAAATTTTGAGGAACGAGCATAAAGTAAATATAGTATATGGGGTACCCTAAAAATAACAAGTGGCACCAGGGAATTTACACACCTATTAATAAAAATAAATATATGGGTACGAATAATCCTGTGTATAGATCTGCATTAGAAAGAGATTTTTTCTTGTTTTTTGATAAAAGTTCAAATGTAACAGCATGGGTTAGTGAAGGTATTGTTGTACCGTATTATAATGATGTTGATCACAAAGTACATAACTATTATGTAGACTTAATTGCAGCAATCAAGGAAAAAGACGGTACTGTACAAAAATATTTGATAGAATTAAAGCCCTGGACACAAACCCAACCACCAAAACAATCCGATACTAAAAAAAGAAGCACTGTACTGTACGAGCATTTAATGTACCACAAGAATCAGTGCAAATGGAAAGCCGCGAGTGAGTACGCGGCTAAAAAAGGTATGAAATTTGTTGTTCTTACCGAAAAATACTTAACTCAATCCTGTCCTTCATAATCGTAAGGATTTTGACTTCCTGTACCGCCAACTACTTCAGGTTCTTCTGGTTCTTCAAAACCTTTTAATGGTTCAGATGAAACCTTGCCTGGTTTTTTAGCTTTAAATGAGGCTAAATTCTTAAGAGCGTTTTTAAGTGCAGTGCTTTTATCAGCTGGAGTAACTTTCATACCCTTAGCTGCCATACGATCTCTAATTGCTGCTTTTCTTAGTTCAGCAGGATCAATTTCTGGTTCCATTTCTCCACCACCACCACCTTGAGCATCAGCAATAGCTGCTTTTACCACTTCTGGGTCAAGATTAAGAGGTGTTTCCTCAGAATTTTGTGTACCAATAGCAGCCATAACCTCATCAGGCGTAGCACCTGGGTTATGTTGTAAGTAAGTTGCTACTGCATCTTTAGTCCTGAGAGTGTCTGGTAATTCTTTATATTTCATACCAGTTGGTTCTGCTGCTGGAGCTGCTTTAGGGGCTGCAGTAGCACCAGCTTTGTTAGCCATTTGACGAGCTTTCCAGTAAGGCATACCTTGAGCTACAAGCTTTTCAATTTCAGGGTTTTTTGGCTTAGCCATCTCTAAATCAAGAGTGTTTTCAGCGATATAGTTAATAGCGTCATCAAATTTCATAGGATATAATACTTACTATAATTTGAACTGTTTCTTATCCGTTAAACCTAATTGATCTGCAAGTAACTGTTGCTCGGCAATATCACCTTTAATTAAAGAGTCTTCTTCTCCGTAAAATTCACATTTATCATTAATGTAAAGTGTAATTTGTGCAATACGTTCTAACGGATTTCCGTATATTGGAATAATAGGCGGGCAGTCATCTCTATCAAAGAAACGAGAGCTACCTGATTCCCATGCTTTATATATACCATCAAACAGAAGTGCAATTTCACCACGATAAATCGGATCAATATCTCTGTTTTCTTTCATAGTAAGCATTACATCGTTTTCTTTAGTTAAAGGAATATAAAATATTACAGAATAAAACTTTATAGCTTCTTTAAGTTGGATAACACATTTATCAATAAATGCTTCATCTACACCGCCCAAGCCTTTATCAAATAACCACAACGAGTATACTAAGTTATCAATAGGCGTGCGGTCAAAAATTAATTTCTTTTTACCGTAATTATGCATCGCCTCATCTACTAAAAAATTAAGAATTTCTTCTTGAGATTTCTTATTACCAGTTTTATTTATCTTGAGTTTTTTCTCTTTAATTAAATCCCTATAAGTTCTCTCAGGACGGCATAACTGCGGCCATTGTAGTATCATATCTTCAATAAGAGTGCTCTTACCGATACATTGAGTACCCATTACGCCGATTTTTTTAAGTTTTGTGTGGCTCATTTATTAAAATTTACGTTTTATACTGATATTAGCAATCTCATTCATCATCTTTAGGTGGTTGACCAGTTTCAACATCTACCCAATCAAGAACACAATTGTCAGGCGGGTTGTAACCTATAGCTTTAACAAAAGCGTTAAACTGATCTGTTAGTTCCTCTAAGTCGGCTTGACCGTCAAATATAATTTCAATTTTACGAGGCACACCGACATTAATATCGTCATTAGTATGTTCTAACGTATATGTAAATTTAATTTCTTGTTTCATATATTATACCATTTCTTCAATAATACCGAGTATTTCTGCTACAATTAGCAATACACCGGTAACCCAGAAGGCACCGAAGCAAAGGCACGTACCCGCAATAATACGGATAATGCTTTTAATAATGCTAATGTTTTTATGTTTTTTAGGATCAGGAATGTCGTTCATATATTATACTTTAAGGGCTTTGTCCCAAACTTGCAAGTGCATTCTGTTAGAGAATTTAAAATTATATTTCTTACATAGTTCAGCCACTGCAGGTCCAACTTCTAATAGTTCTTTACGACTACCACACATTGGCATAATCCATACTTGACTTGAACGTACAGCTACTTCAGGGTTGTTAAGGTAATTCTCTAATACTTCATTTAAGTCTGATTCTTGTTTAGCTACAAACTTGAAACAAGCATCATGTACGGCTAAATAGTGTAATACTTCTGGTTTATAACGTTTATCAGCAGGGTCTCCGTTACTTGATAGTTTAGGCGAAGTAGTGTATGTTACGTGTATTCCAATACGGGACCATTCATCATCCGGCATAATAGTACCGTTAGTTTCAAAGTCTATATGTAATGTAGGCTTACCTACATCTTCCACTGTTAATGTTCTGCTGTAGTTTTGAAACCCCCAACGATCTCTAATAAACTTAACAAACAGTAATAGATTCTTTTGCTGAATAAAAGGTTCACCACCAGTTAACTTAAGTAATGCACCTTCTTTTAGACGTTCATGGTAATCGTTCTTCTCAAATAACTGAGCTACTTCTTCAAATGTCATTTTATTCTTTTTAGACCAGCTAACATAACTATCACAACCGTTTGGAGAGTCTTCACTCTTAAACCCGATGCAGGTCAAGTTGCACATAGCCATTCTCATAAACACTGAAGGGTAACCGATATAACGGCCTTCGCCTTCTAATGTGTAGAACACAAAATCATCTGAAATGAATAAAGTTGTATTAGGATCAATATTAGACATAAAACTATTATATATTAAATTTCGTAAAGTGCACTATTATCTGGGTGTTCCCAAACTTCTACTTTAGAACACCAGCAACGCCCATTAGTTAAGCTATCTACATAATCATTAGCTAATTTGTGACACAGTTCAGCAAAACGTTCAATACCTACTCCGTCTTCAAGCACCACCAGTTCAATCATTTTGCGTTGTTCAAGTTGTTTGAACATATCTAAGTCAGGATCTTTTGCCCAAACTACTGTTTTATGATCAAAGTATTCTTCTAAAGTGTTTTTAAGTTGCTTAAGGGAGCCGAAGTCTACAACCCAATTGTTTTGATCTAATGCATTGCATGTAAACCAGAACTTGGCTTGTAAACGGTAACCGTGAATAAAGTGGCAATGACTTTGTGCGTATGGCTGTCTAAATGCAGCTGATCCTAACGGAATGACTTTAGTTGATGTAAATTTACCCATACCTTATGGTAAGGGCTGTTATAAAAAACTCAACTTAAAATTAAGTTTTTTGTGTGTTTACAAATCCATTCTTCTAATATAACTGGTCTTATATCTGGTGGGGAAGATATAACTGCATTGCTTTCATCTGTAGAGTTGTACACGTATCGTTGTATATCTTTCTTTTCTTCCATTGTTTCCAAGTTAATGTATAATCCAGATCTTTTATCTTTAATAACCGTATTACCAGCAATAGCAAACTCTATACAATCAAGCCTTACAAACGTATTTGGAATGTAGCTTACAAGTATATTAATAAAGTCTTCTTTACTTGATTCATTTTTAAAATAAAGGAACAACGGCACGTCTTCACTGCTGTATTTTTTATTTCTGTATTTTAAAACCACACATTTATTTACTTATTATGTAAATATTAACATGCCTGGTATTAAAAAATTAGTAAATATGATTGAAGCTGTGGATTTGCCTCCTCCACCAATTCATTTTACCCCGCCTGCTATGGTTTCATATCAGCAATACTACGGTAGTCAATTTCAGACAACCCCAGACTTTATAAATTATATAAAAAGCGTAGAAAATAAAATTAAAGCTGGTTTTAAGCATGGGCTTTGGCATCCTCATAAAAGCGTAGAGGGTGGTACTGATACCATTGCATATGGGCATAAATTACGCCCCGGAGAACATTTTGCAAACGGTTTAACCGATGCTCAAGCTACAGAATTACTTAAAAAAGATATACAAACAGCTGCAGAAAGAGCTAAACAAATAACCAATTATAAATTTGGAAACGGTGCGTGGGAACGCTTAGATAACACTAAAAAAGAAATGCTTGTAGATTTTGCCTTTAATGGTGTGTTAGGTAAATTTCCGAAGTTTTTAGACGGAGTAGTTACTGGTAATGATAATGAAGTTAGAGCTCAGTACATACGCCATGTAAACGGTAAGGAAATGTCCGGTCGCAATCAAGCCTTTGCTGATAGATACTTAAACTGAAGTTTTAACTTCGTCTCCAGCTAAATCTTTAATAGCGTCTAATATTCTGTCCTTATTTTGAGCGGTAATATCAGAAGTAAACAGAGCGATTAAATCTGTATCTAATTTATCTCCGCCAACCTTTAATATTGCTCTACACGCTAAAGTTAATAATTGAGATTGCCAGTCTTGTAACTGTTCAGGTGATTTATCAGCAGGTGTAGTAACAGGGGCTGGTGCGTTTACTGGCCCACCATCTTGTGGTAAACCGGCTGCCGGCGGTTGCTGAGCTGCTCCACCCGCTGCAGGGGCTGGTGCAGGTACATCTGCTTCAAGTAGTGTACGGAACACATTATTTGCAATTGAATCAAATTTTTTCATTATGTAGTAGGAGCTACTGCTGTAGAAGCTGTTGAAGTATTAGCTTTAGTTAAATTTTGAATAAATGTAGGATCGCTTAATTTAGATACATCTCCGTTTAGTTCAGGATGTGCTTTAATAGCAGCAAGTAAAGCATTATTAGCTGCAGTAACTGCAGCCGCATTTTGTTGACCAGAAGTTTGTTGAGCGGTTGCAGCTTGCTGAGCAGTTTGCTGTACCACATTAGGGTCATTAGTTGGTGCAGTAGCTGTAGTTCCGTCTTCTTTTAAAGCGTTTTCCAAAACTTTTAAAAATCTGCTTTTTGACTTAACTTTGCTTAAAATAGCGTCCATATACAACATATTTACACTTTTTTGCATATTATCACTTGATTTTTTTTTGCAATAAAGTAATATAAAGTGTCGTCGGTTTAAGGAGTACACCACATACTACATAGTAATATGTTAATGGTTTTGGGACTCAGGAGCATAGCTCCTTCGTCTCCGGTCTTGTCAGACCTTTTAAACGCTCGCTGACGCTCGCTTAATATTATATAATATATAGAGAGAAATCCGTTCATGGTTTGAATGCGGAAAGTAGCGGTTCTAATCCAAATTTAGTGCAAAACCGTTTGATTTTGTTGAAGCTATACTTGCTATAATCAATGGAATAGCGAAACTCCTTGAGCTCGGTAGTTACTTCTGTGTATTCCGCGGTGTTTTTGTCGTTTAATGCTGTTTTATATGGTTTGCTGGTAATATAAAGTAGTATTGGGAAGCATTTTTTTATTTCTTTAAGAAATATTAATATATCCGTATTACAGGTTGTTTTGTCAATCCAAAATATAGTATTCTTTTTGTTTTTTAATTCTGCATACTCTTTTAAGAGAGTAGAAAGTGTAAAATAATGTACAAGCTTAAGATAGTCTTGCTTTGGTAAGCTGTCGTACGTTGTAATATTATATTTTAGTAACTCGGCTTTAAACAAACGTAATATCTCTGATTCAATTTGAGTAAAATCAGTTAGGTATAGGTTGTATTTGAGCGGTTGTACCTGCATTATTAGTTATTGTAGAGTGATTTGCTTCTAATGCAAGCTTTTTTAACAATGCACCTGGCGCTCTACCGATACGGCAATTTATAATACCGTTATAATAACCTTCTTTGAGTAATACATCATGATCAAATTGTATTTTAGCTTCATAATAAGCTAATTCAAATTTACTTTCGCAAAATCTCAATATTTCAAATGCAAATTTATCTTTACCGAGTTTTTTAATATCCTCATTAACATCATTGGAAGAGGATGTATATGTCTTCCAGTCTGTTTCTACGTCAAAGTGTCTTTTATTTTTTCTTCCTTTGAGAGGTTTAAGTTTTTTAACACTTTTAATCTGTTTTTTACCGAAATAAATTCTATTAGTGATGGTGTTAGTAATACGATATATAAACCCGTAAGGTAAATTATTACTATCAAAATTTTCATTAGTTATCCAATGACCTAAATCCATGCAACCTACTTACATCCCGCCTGGAAATGTTCTACGGATTAGAGGAACAGCCTCTCCGTTCATTTTTTTCTTTTTCTTTTTACTTCTTTTAGTATCTACATTACCCCAGATATTACGAGCATCTCCAGGTGCATAAAAGTCTCCAGATTTGCCAACTTGCGCAGGTTGAGCTTGATTAGCACCAAACACACTACCAGATGTCATATCTTCTAAAAGCTTAATATACACTTTATTAAAGTTTTTCATGTAGATTTATTAAAATTATAATATATACTTAGTAAGAATTATGGACTTACTCAACGTAGAAAAAATTATTAATGACTTCCAATCTGAACTCACTAATGATATTAAGATGGATGAACTCTCTATAAAAGAAAAAGCCATGTTAGCTCCTATTACTAAACATAAATGGGTTGCAAGAACCACTCAATATAAGAGTACTTTACTCAAACTGGAATATACTAAGAAGCAAAAAATTAAAGCGAAAACTGTTAATGCACCTGTAGTACTATCTAAAGCAGGTCAAGAGCAGTTAGCTGCAAGCGATGACGAAATTATTTCTATTAACGCTTGTATTGATCAAGTAAAAGTCATTTTAGAGTATCTTGAAAAGGTAGAAAAACTAACCGGCTCGTTAACGTACGACTACAAAAACGTAATAGATTTGCAAAAACTTGAAACAACATAATGGTAGTTCAGTTTCAATACGACCCGAAGCGTAAGGAAGTAAAAATAGTCTCAGACTTTCTTGCTAACATAAAAGAACACTTTAGTGTTAAGAATCCTGGTGCTCATTTTAATCGTTATGCAAGATTTATACCTCAGCGTATATACGCTATTACGGCTTCCGGTTATATTGGTATTGGTTTAGTCCCGGAAGTCTTAAATTACCTTAAAAGTCAGAATATACCTTTTGATATACAGATTGATCAAGCTTATAGAGATGTTTTAAAGCAAATTCACATATTATTACCAGATTTACATACAAAAACTTTAATTAATGAATTTACGCTTAGAGATTATCAACAAGCAGCAGTAGGTAATGCATTAGATAATGGTCATGGTATTATTGAATTAGCAACAGGTGGTGGTAAAACATTAATTATTGCTAATTTTGTGTATGCTGCATTGCATGAAATTAAACTTACTGAAAAAATATTAATTGTAGTGCCAGATTTAGGTTTAGTTGCACAAACCTATAAAGATTTTACTTCTTATAACTTTCCAATGGAAATAGTGAGTAAATGGACAGGCAACACTGAACTTGACCCTAATGCCCGGGTTATTATTGCTAATATGGGTATTTTACAGAGTAAAAACTCAGATATTAGTTGGTTCAACAAAGTAGGTCTATTAGTAGTAGACGAGTGTCACAAATTACGTAGAGGTAATAAAGTATGTAAACTACTTGACAAGGTACCTACATTAAGACGTGTTGGTTTTACCGGTACATTACCAGAAAATGATATAGACAAGTGGAATATTATTAAATTACTTGGACCGGTTATCTTTAAAAAAACTACAACCGAGTTAAGAGAAGCAGCAGGCGGAGAGTATATTGCTAATGCACAATGTTTAGCTATTAAATTAGAATATGACTTTAAACCAGATTATACATCTGTTGCATCCTCTCAAAGATACTTGTTTGAATTAGAGTATATACATAATAGTGGGTTTAGAAATAAAGTAATTAAACGATTAGCTAATAACTTTAAAAATAACTGCCTTATTCTTATAGATCACATTGCCCATGGTGATAATTTATATAAAGAGCTTTCTATTATAAAAGGTAAGCAGGTATATTTTATACAAGGTAGTGTAGAGGTAGAGGAACGCCGCAAAGTACAAGAAATTATGGAACAACATAATAATGTTGTATGTATTGCCATTAGTAAGATCTTTTCTACTGGCATTTCCATAAAAAACATACATTATATAGTGTTTGCTGCAGGCGGTAAATCAAAAATTAAAACT
>Ga0214192_1002249_pt1 | contig 10144 bp, 24 predicted proteins | sample TroBogEpilimnion_44_FD_153030 | JGI IMG/M metagenome (GOLD analysis project Ga0214192, IMG submission 153030) | Freshwater microbial communities from Trout Bog Lake, WI - 29JUL2008 epilimnion | ecosystem: Environmental > Aquatic > Freshwater > Lake > Epilimnion/Euphotic zone | place: Trout Bog... | reverse complement strand
AAAAATATATTAATTAAATATAAAACAGTTTAGGTAATTATTATATAATATCTAAGTTGTAAGTATAATAAAATTACAGTCGCCAATTCATGCTCTGGAAACATCATGAGGCGGTGGCTGATTAAAATAGTCAGGTGCAAATTTGGTAAGCCTAGGAATGAAGCAGTTTGCAAATATACCACCTAGTTATAGGTTCGAATCCTGTCCTGACTACAAAATAATTATAACATGAAACCAATAACAAACAAACATAAAGAGATAAAAAAAGCGAAATATAAATATCCTTGGTACAAGGCATTTGTTAAATTACTTAAAAACCAAAAGCAAAAGGACTTTAAGAATGAGAGAACCATTCACATGTCCTAAGTAATATAGTCAGGTGGCGGAATTGGCAAACGTGCTGACCATAGGTCAGTGGGAGAAGTGTAGAATCGTACGTAGAAGCTTCTGAAAGAATCACCTTACAGGTTCGAATCCTGTCCTGACTACAATTTTTAATTATTAAAACTTAAAAAACTAAAAAATTATGAGAAAATTTGCAATAACAACAACAAGCGAGAGTGGAGACCATTACATCTACTTTATAGAGCATGATAAACAACCAACAGATTCTCAAATTAAAAAGTGGTTAAAGAAAAATGGTAATGATATAGATGACACAAAATGTTATGAATATATTGATGCTGTTAAAGAAATAACATTTTCCAGAATTTAAAAAATTGTAAAAATAAATAGTCAGGTGGTGTAAGCGGCGAAACACAATCCAATAATCGGCAACTAAGATGATATGGTGGACAGTTGCACATACAGGTTCGAATCCTGTTCTGACTACAGATACTCTAACAGGCGCCAACCTGTCTCTATGGCGGAGCTAAGTAGGGTCAATATTTTAAAACATAAAAATAAAACATATGAAAGAAACAATATGGGTACATAATGACCCCAGAATAAAACAAGTAAAACAAGGTAAATTATATAGAAGTATTATGGCTTCTGTTACCATATTGTGTACATCAAACCAAATCAATAATGGTACTTTTCAAGGTGTTGTTGTACATAGCAATAACCAATACATTCCAGTGGGTGATATCAACAATGGAAACGGATGGAATATAGAACATGTCAACGAATATAATCACCCAATTACTATTACTCCAGATCCGGTTGTAGAACTAACGATGGATGAGATAGCATCTAAATTCAATATTCCGGTTTCACAATTAAAAATTAAAAAATAATATGGCAACAAACATTGAAAAAGGTCGTGTATACAAATCTAGAAATACTGATAGAGTGTACCTATGTACCCAAAATCAAACCGATGAACAAAAAAATAGAGGTTGGTTTAGCGGTGTTATAATCGAAGTTGGAAGATCCTTTGGATGGGGTGTAGGCGACCATAGCGATGGTTGGAATGCCCGTGTAGTAGATGAAATAAATGATCCAATCACAATCCAGATAGCACCTAAACCATTGCCTGAGCCGGTAGAGCTAACGATGGACGAAATAGCAGCCAAATTAGGTATTGATGTGAGGTTGTTGAAAATCAAAAAATAAATTTGGCTACCTAAAAAAACAATATTATATTATAGTATTAAAATAAATTCATATGAAAAGAAAAATGAACGCGCAAGCAAAGTTAGCTCACTTTACAGCTAGGAAACAACATGGTGATTCAATTCGTATCGCCGAAGCAACAGGTTATTCTGAATCTCATGTTAGTAATGTATTAGCAGGTCGTAGGTCAATTCCTCAAGATATGGCCAATCAGATGTATAACATCTCACGTAACCGTGTTAAAAACAGTAAATTAGCTATTGCTTAATTTATTAAAAAGGATTAAAAAAAGTTTGGAGTCTCAAAAGAGACTCCATATCTTTAGAGTATAAAAATACAATCTTATGTCTGAAAATAATTCAAGTAATGGGTTAGGGTTAGGGACAATATTATTCCTCATATTCCTTATTTTAAAATTAACCAATTTAATAACATGGAGTTGGTGGTGGATATTTTCACCTATTTGGATACCTATTGTAGTATTAGGATTTATGGTATTACTATTACTAATAAAAAATCTACTATAATGAAGATATTAAGACCAGAGGTATTAAATTATATCTATACACAAACACCAGGTGGTTTATTTCAGATATTTGATCAGATATATATGCAAGCCCTAAACATAACACCAGATGAATTAGATATTTTAGCCGAAAAAATGAATGATGATGAATTGGAAGATTGGTCACGGTTAACTCAAGAACATCTTCCATTCAGTAAAAGAAGACAAATAATCAAATTTAGAAACAAACATTTAAATTATTTCTATGAAAAAAGTATATGAGTACTTAGCAATAGCTTTAGCATTATTTGGTATGTATAATTTATTTACATTAACCGAAGGATGGATACATGGTAAACCAGTAGATGTAGCCAAAGTATGGATATGTGGTGGTTCTACTATCTTAGTATATATAATCAACAAAATATTAGAAAAACAAAATCGTAAATAATATGAAAAAAATGTTATTATTAATGTTGATTTTTATATCAACTAACGTATCTGCTCAAATATTTATACCTAATGCTTTTACTCCCAACAATGATGGTAGAAATGATATTTTTAAAGTAGTTAATATCACTACCGAAAAAATAACAGAATTTAATATATTCAATAGATGGGGAATATTAATATACCATTCTCAAAATAATTCAGGATGGGATGGTACTTATAATAATATACTTCAAAGTACAGGAATTTATTTATATTATATAACTTACTCAAATAATGATTCTACATTTATAATGAGAGGAAATGTAACATTAATAAGATAAAAAAAAACACCTGTTTATAAATGTTTGGCCCGTTTAAAAACGGGCCTTATTTTTATGACACAATTAAAAACACATAAAAATGAGCCAAAAAATTGAAAAATTCGTCGATTTACAAGTTAAAGCTAACCAAGCTATACGAACTTATGGTGATATACCTAACCATATTTTAGAAGAAATAATGGAAATATCAATGGAATTATCGGAAGATGAACATATTGAAGCATTAAATTCATTAGTAGAAATAATGACTTATAATGATGAAATTGCAATAGCAGAATTAAATTAAAACACCTGTTGCGAAATGTTTGGCAACATAAAAATCACATCATAATTTTACGGCACAATTATTAACAATTAAAAAAAAATCAAGGTTATGAACGGAATTCAATTATTTAATCAATTAAAAAACACAGCAAAAGAAATGGGTATCAATGTTAAAGGTCTTAACAAAGTCCAATTAGAAGAAGCAATTGCTTCTAAATCTATTATTAATGAAGTAATAATAGGTACTGAAAGTGCACCTATAGTAATTGAAAAGAAAAAAGGTCGTCCGGTAGTAGTAGGATCAAAACGTCAAGAACATCTTAATAAACGTAAAGAACGTATGGAAAAAAATAACGGAATAGTAAAACGTGGTAGACCGGTAGTAGAAAATAGTGCTCGTCAAACACGAATAATAAAATGGAATGAATTAAAAAACAACGGTGTAGAAATTAAACGTGGCCGTCCAAAAGTAGTAAAAACTGAACAGCCGGTTACAACTGAATAAAAAATACCTATTATAAAATGTTTGGAACCCTAAAATGGGTTCCTTACATTTATGACATAAAATAATCAAGGTTATGGATGAAAAACTAATGATAGATGGGTGTGTTAATAATGATATAAGATCTCAAAATCAATTATATCATAAATATTATCCAATCCTAATTAAAATAATTCAAAAATATACTAATCAAAAAGATATAATTGATGAAATATTAAATATAGGATTCCTAAGGATATACAAGAAAATACATACATATAATTTTCAAGGTTCATTTGAAGGATGGGCTAAGAAAATAATGTTACAAGCAGTATTTAAACATCATAGAAATAATATTAGATATAAAGACAAAGTAATATTAGTTGATAAAGAAATAGGAAATGAACATAATAACACTCCTTTAGACACTATATATTATAAACAAATATTAAAACTAATATATAACTTACCTAAAAATCACCGTGAAGTATTCAATTTATATTATACAGAAAACCTATCACATAAAGAAATAGGAGAAAAAATGAATATAACAGCAGGAACATCTAAGTGGTATTTGTCAGAAGGTAAAAAAATGTTAAGGAAAAATATCAATAAATTAAATTAAAACATCTATATCAAATTGTTTGGCTTGTTTAATTGTGAATCATAATTTTATGGCACAATAAAAAACACAATTATGGATTTAAAACAAGCACATTATTTAGCACTCGAATTAATGAGTAAACACGGTATTACACAAACCGGTTGGAATTTTAAATTTGATAACACAAATCGTAGATTTGGTGTATGTAAATACTACTCAAAGATAATTGGATTATCTAAAAAATTAACATTAATTAATGATGAAGCTAGAGTTAAAGATGTTATACTTCACGAAATAGCACATGCTTTAACACCGGGACATGGACATGATCATATATGGAGAAAAAAAGCAATAGAAATAGGAAGTACAGGTGAAAGATGTTATACAGAAACAAACACTAATACACCCGAATCTAGATATATAGGAACTTGTCCTAAAGGCCATATACATAAAAGACATAAAGCAACATCTAAAATATATTCTTGTAATAAATGTAGTTTAAAATTCAATAAAGAATATATAATAACATGGAAATTAAATCCGGAATATAATTAAAATACCTGCTTAAAAATATTTGGCTCACTAAAAAGTGAGCCATAATTTTATGGCATAATTAAAAACACATAAAAATGGAACACAAAACATTAACATTAAGCGAAGCCGAGGTATTAATAATACAGGCAGAACGCGCAAAGGCAGAAGCAGCTAAATTAGAAGCCGAAGCATATGAAGCGCAACAGGTTAAAAAAGCTATAGATGACAAGCAAAAATATGTAAGTAATAGATTAAAAGAACTTAATGAACAATACCAAGCAACAAAACGTTACTATAATGATTTAAAATCCGAAACATCACAAGTAACATTAATAGAGGAAGAAAGAACGATAGAAGAAATACCTTGGTATTATAGAAAAACACCAGATAGTAAAGAACCAGAACGTGTTAATTTAGAACCTATAACCGCTGTGTATAAAGAAGCCATATTAAAAGTGATGGAGTATCGAATAGGGGTTGAAAGACATGAAATATATAGTAGTCAATGGAGTAGAACACCTTCATCTAACAATTTTGAAATGAAAATAAAAGAGTTATATGATAGTAGGTGGTATAAAAAAGCAAAAACAATCATAACAAAGATAATAGAGATTAAAGCAAAAAAAGAAGCAAAGGAACAAAAAACAAATGCACGTGACGTAGCAAAGAAAAACGCATACAACGATATAACACAACAATATCCAGATGCAGAAATTAAATTGGATAAGGATTATTATAAGGATTATAAGGGAAATTATACAGATTGGGATGTATTGAATATAAAATTTAATGGTAATGAGGTACAGTATAGAATATATGCAACTACACCGACGAGTGAGGATTCAAAAACATATAAATTATCGTTTACAAAAATGATACCTGTTAATAATTCAATCGAGAGTGTAATGGTGGGATTTGGGGCATAAACACGGTAAATTTAAGCGATAAAAACGGGGTCACGAAATAATACGATCCCGTTTTATTATGCAAGTAAATAACAGGATAAGTTGCGCGTATATGGAAAACAGGTGATAGCGGGTGTGACAAAGGTATGTGGAGAAAGATAGTATGTGGAACAAGATATGAATGGGTGACATGCTGTTTTTTGAAAATCCGTAACCCTTCATGCATCGCCCCTTCCTATCTCGTATCGACAAAATATATACACGACAGTTCACATTAAAATAAAACACCTATGGTAAAAGGCTTGGCTTTTTAAATAATTTTTTTTAATTTTACGGGGCAATTTTGCGGGCGTGTTATTTACCGTAACATGAAGGGATCAGAAGTAGACTTGATGTGAAGCAGATTTGGGGGTATAAACAGCCTACCTTTGATCCCTTCACCTCATCCGAACTGTAGGCGCCTGCTAGTGCATCATAAAAATAAAAAAAATAAAACCAATAGCCAAACAAATTTAAATAGATGTTTTAAACTTATTTAAAAAAAACACCTATGGTAGGGGGCTTGGCCTAACCTAAACAGGCACGTATCTTTATGTCAAATTAAAAACACAAAACAATGGCTAACACGATTAATAAAATATATGTAGAAGAATTTAAAGATTGGGTTAACGATAGCCAAGATTTAAGAAATGGCTTATGTGAACAATTAGATGAATTTATATTTTCTGAAATTAAGGGTAAAGAAGGTATGGTAATACCCTTAGATGAATTAGATGAAAGCGAAAATATACCCGATGGTGCAGCTTATCAATATTCAGATAAAGCATGGAAATTAATACAAGAAGAAATAAAAGAATTAGAAGATATTTTTCATAAATACTACCCTGATGAGGGGATAACAATTCGTTCAATATACATAATGGAATAACATGACTAACACAATAGAAGTAACTGGGTGCAAAGAATGCCCATTTGAATATTATGCTCTTAGCAATACTCGATATTGCACACATCCTGAAATTAAGGTAGATGGCGTTATTATAAGTAAAAAAGAAATATTACCCGAATGCCCACTTAAACAATCATCAATCACAATCACACTAAAAACTTAAAACTTAAATTTAAAATAGCCTAAAACACCTATGGTAGGGGGCTTGGTTTAGTAAATTTAATTAATTAATTTTACACCATGATAAAAATAAATAACAATGGCAAAACAAATTAAATTAAACAACGATGTAAAGGCACAAGAAGCCGCTATTAAGGATTTAAAATCTGAATTAGGTATTGATGATTTAGACATCCAGGATATAGACAACGATAATTACTTTGATGATGATGATGAGTGGGATTGTTAAAAAACATCTATAATAAGATGTTTGGCTTAATAAAAATTAAATCGTATCTTTATAACACAATTAAAAACACATGACACAGAAAAAACAACTAGTTAATGCTTTAAAAGAAGCACTAAAAATTGCAGAAGCAAATATCAAAAATGCTCATAACATCGATTTAGAAGATATGAGCCAGACTTTAGAAAGTTATATTGATGATTTAGATCAAATAGACGACTTTGAAATATACGATGAAGATTTTTAAGATATGTGTTTTGTTTTGTATATAGTATTGGCCGGAGTAAACCCGGCCATACTATGTACGTACGTACAACATAGATAATAAGGGCCCATACGCGTTGATATCCATATAATATGTGTATATGTGAGGCGGGAATGTGATGAAGATATATAAACCTTATAACTTTTACACATCGACAATATATACCTATATAACCCACGTTTTCGAAATTACCATTTTTATCTAAGTTCACGAGATGTAAAAAGAGGATCTTTTAAAAAAAGTTTGGCTATAACAAAATATATACTTATATTTAGGAAATAATAAAATTAAATATGAAAAAATTCGATTTACAAACAGCATTAAATCATCCCGAAAAAGTAACAGATGGTTGTAACAATAAATTTGTGAAATTCTATCTTATTAAAGAATTAAAAACACAAACCCAATTAATGGGAATACAAGAGGATGGTCATGGGATGTGGTATACTGAAAAAGGAAAATTGGGTTATGGCACATCAGATTTTGATTTATGTATGCGCCCAGAAGAAAAAGTGAGTTATGTAAATGTTTATGAAAATAGTGAAACGGGGTCAAGTTATGATTCTTTAGAATTAGCTAAAGAAAATGCTTGGAATAAAGCATTATGTGTTTTAAAGATCACTATCACAGATGGTATGGATGTAACTACAGAAATCGTTCACAAATATTAAAACTAAATCATATGATAGTAACATCATTAATTGCCTTATATATAGCAAGCGTTTTGTATACGAGAAATTGGGTTAAAATAGCTCACTCTAAATATGGAAAGTATAGTGCTTCAAATATAGATTTTATAGATTTCTTTTATACATTTATGCCTGTATTAAATACGTTAATGTGTTTTGCATTTTGCGATGATTCACCTTACAAAAATAAGCCATATAGAAAACCGATTAATTATAATAAAATTTTTGGAGTTAAAAAATAAAACCATATGACAACACTATTAGTAATCGTACTGTATGTTTTAAATGTACTATTGAATCGTTGGATGTATTTTGTACTGTGTAAACACGATGATACTTGGTATCCGAATCCGCCTTTTGTATTTGCCCTGTTTCTCGGACCTTTTGGAACAGTTGTAACAGGCGTGCTTTTATTAGGTTCTACAAAAAATTCATTTTTTACACCACCTCACTTAAGAGATAAAAAATAAAGTTATGAAAAATACCATTATATATTTAGTATTGTTTTTTGTAATATTATATCTGTTATTTGCTTTTGTGATTAATGATTTTAATTTTGCAAAATGGAGTGAAGAAGCAAGGTTTGGTGTAGCAGCAATTTGGGCATGTTTTACTCCTCTTATAATTGCTTTTGTAAAAGACCATAAAAAATAAAGTTATGAAAAAACAGACAAAACTAATGACAGACTGGGAATGGCTTTCGTTAAGGATCATTACACTATTTGCTTTAGCAATGTTAATATCATTTACACCCGGATTACTTCGTGGATTTTTTGGTGATGAATTATATGCTCCTCAAGGCTTATTCAGTTCTAATAGTAGTAGTTTTATTGACGATAAATGGGTATGGGGTTTTAGACATTATCTGTACTTCTTCATGTGTATTGCTTTGTTTATAGTTCAGGCTATCAGAATAGCTAAATGGATAGAAAATCGATCAGATGATTCTGACTCATTTCCAGTATAAGTTTGGAAAATTAAAAATATATAATTACATTTATAAAATAAAACAATAAAGTTATGTCGATTATTAAACAAGGCAGTCAATACACATTTGCTGATATCACTGCTAGCTACGAGTTACTGCCTAAGGGAGTATATTTGATGAAACAGGACCAACAGGGAAACTTCTACCTAACACAGAAAGAGGATTTCGTTATGCCTAAAAAAATCTATGGCGATCATTCCATCACTAAACGTTGGTTGAAGTCGTATAATGAGAACTCTGAAAAGAATATGGGTATTATCTTATCCGGTATTAAAGGTTCGGGTAAAACTATCACTGCACAACAGTTTTGTATTCAATCAGGCTTACCAGTTGTTATTATTAACGAACCCTTCTCGGGACAGAATTTTATTGACTTTTTAACAAACCCTAAACTTGGTAAATGCGTTATTTTCATTGATGAATTTGAAAAGATATATCCGGATAATGGTAGAGATTCAACTAACGCAAACGAGTTGTTGTCTTTGATGGATGGTAATTTTCCAACACGCCTTATATTTTTGCTTACTGTTAACGAATTCAGGATAAACGAATACCTTGTAAACCGATTAAACCGTATTAAGTACCGTAAACACTACGAAGATTTAGATGACAGTGTGGTTAGTGAAGTGATAGAGGATTTGCTTATAAACAAAGCACATACCGACTCCATATACCAATTCTTTGATAGGATAAATATGTGTACTTTTGATTTGCTAGTTAATATAATCAAGGAAATGAACTTATTTGGTGAAGATGCTATATCATGTGGTAAACATCTAAACCTAAAAAGCGAAAATAAGTATTACGAGGTATTTGAAATATTTAAAGGTAAAGAATATCAATGCAATACTATAACTATGTGTGCTGGTGAAACTGAATTAGAAATTGAAAGAACAACAACTAATTATCTACCAGAACCTGATAAAGATTACCATTATATAACAATATCATTGATAGATTATCCACTTAAGAAATTATCAAATAAAACATTTATATTAAAAGCTAAAGATGTTGATGGTAAAGATGTGGAATTTAAATTAAAAGTACGTAGTTTTAATACTATGGTATTTTAATAAGAATAGTCAGGTGGCGGAATGTTAGACGCTATTAATCTTTGTTTTTAGTTCAGACGGAGAGGCAAACGTAACATAAGACAGTGGAATATATTCTAGGATACGAAAGCCAAAGTTACTAGACAAACTGTTAAAAAAAATCTGAACGTGT
>Ga0214192_1002247_pt1 | contig 10151 bp, 9 predicted proteins | sample TroBogEpilimnion_44_FD_153030 | JGI IMG/M metagenome (GOLD analysis project Ga0214192, IMG submission 153030) | Freshwater microbial communities from Trout Bog Lake, WI - 29JUL2008 epilimnion | ecosystem: Environmental > Aquatic > Freshwater > Lake > Epilimnion/Euphotic zone | place: Trout Bog... | reverse complement strand
TCATCAATTGATAAAGGCTCACCACTTAGCAATTGATTAACAGCCAAAGATAAAATAATCGAATCAAATACCACACGATCAAAGAGTTCATTTTTATTAAACTTCGGCGGTTTCTTACCTTTCTTGTAAGTGACTCTAACAGGCATCAAATCAGCTAAATCCATTCCGACCGCTGCCACAATGTCACTGACCGAACAGCCCGAAAAACAATGAATTAAAATTTTGCCCTCATCAGTTTGCTTGATGCTCAAAGAAGGCGATTTATCATTGTGAGCTGGACAACATGCAAGCCATTTACCACTGCCGGTATTGCGTACCTTATCCAATTTTGAAAGTAGGGTATCAATCATAAAGACCACCCTATAAAGCCAAAAAACACTAACAACTTAACTACTGCGCTTTTAATTTTGATGATAAAATCACCCTGTTTTTTTGAATCGCCAGCCGCGCCGCCCGCGCGGTTAGTATTCATGCTTCACCACCGATTAGCGGTATTATTGACCGCCTTCTGAGATTTACGCGCTTTAGGTTTTGCTTTGGGTTCTACTGTCTTATGTTGCGATGCAATCCAATCAGCGAACTTGTCACCATCAATTAACACTTTCCGACCCACACGAACGACCGCGCCCGATTCTGCAAGACCGTTTGAGTTTTCATTAAAAATTAAATGACGCAAGCCGCCCTGAGAAAATGCGGGATTCTCATCAGCGTATTGGTTAACCGTAAAATATTTTATTGCCATTTTTAATCATCCTTTCATAATTGCCCTTGCTGATTGCTCAGGCTTGTGATGATTAAAACAAGCAGATAGAGTGGTGTGTAAACAGTGGCGACAGTGGTGTATTTTTACTCACTACTGTCACCACTACTGATTTTATTGATATTTTTCTACGTTTTCCATGCAAACTAAATTATGCGCACGCGCTACTTTCCATGCTTCAATAAAACCACTGTCGGTAAATAGGTCTTTACACTTAAGGCATTCAGCCTTAATAATTTGTTTTCCGCCTTCAGGGATAGCGAGTAAATCAGGATAGTATTGTTTTGCAATCGAAACAATTTTATTAACTTGTTTGTTACGTCTGCCAGACTCATTATCATCATTAACAGAATTATTCACCACAAACTTTAACAACGGTTCCGGTAATCCAGAAAAAACCGGATTAATAGCCGCCCACAAAAGAAAATCTTTAGTATTAACCTTGTCCGGTGTAGCAGGGTCAACTAAATCAGAAAGCAAAACCGACTCAATACGCTTAATAAACTCTGTTCTATGGAGTCCGTATGGGTTTCTGTTAAAAGTACAAACAGCATCACCAATACTTTTTATAGCCCCAGTATGCGGATTCAATCCCATTGTGTAAAAAATAGCATCGGTTAAGAACCATTTAGGATTAAAAAGAATTTCATCCCAGTTAGGCGACCTTCTAGAATACTCAAGCTCTGAAAGCGTCTTATCATCAATAGCTCTCTCACCCATCACGCACCCCCAAAGATCTTAGCGTTCATACTAGCGACCACATTACTAACATGACCATCAGACAAATGCGCGTAACGCTTAACCATACTCAGCGTTTTATGTCCTAAAACTTCCGCTATTTCTGCCAGTGTTGCCCCGTTCATAGCTAAATAAGACGCTGTACAATGTCTCAAATCATGCCAGTGAAAATCATCAATACCTGCCGCCATTACCGCTTTTTCCCATGCTTTCCTTAACTCAATCGGTTTCTGTGGCGTTCTGCTACTAGGGAATAAAAGTGGCGTATCAATGCGCCTGACTTTCGCATGCTCCTTTAACAACTCTAACGCCAGACCTGATAACGGTACGCGCCGCCGATCACCATTCTTAGTTTTATGCAGAATCAAATAACCCTCATTAAGGTTTACGTCCTGCCATTTCAGCCCGAACAATTCCGCTTGTCGCATACCTGTTGATAATGCCAGTATCACCGTCAGATACAGCCATTTATTAGATGCTTCACGGCAAGCTAACAATAAACGCTCGCGTTCATCATCATCCAAAAATCTCACCCGACCATCAGGCAATTCAACACTAGCGACCTTTTTCACGGGATTATCACTTAGCCATCCCCAATCCCTAACGGCGATAGTAAAAGCATGAGATAAATTCTTAACGTACTTATCAACCGTTGCAGAGCTTTGAGTCATCGACTCTATATGCTCAGTAATCAAAACCGGTGTCACTTCGGCTAATAAAAAATAGCCTATTCGATCATCCCACCAGCCCAACCGGTGCAAGCGTTCTTTCTGCTCTTTCTCGCTATAAACCTTTTTCTTATTTTTGGGCAAATACTCAGAGCAATAGCGGTTAATCAAATCACTAACCGTATGCTTTTTAGCCTCAGCCGTTTTAAAGTGCCGTCCTTCTCTAATTGCTGATTCAGTATCCTGAATCCATTTTTTAGCGTCAGTTAAACGATTAAAACTTGCTGTTTGTGCTGGATAACCTTTTAGCCTGATTTGCGCGGTATAGTAAATCTTGCCCGCTAATGTTTGTCGTTTAGTGATGGTTGCCATAATTGCTCCTATAGGATAGCAACCGGCAATTTGATATGATGCTGAAAGCCATTGCTTAACCCTGATTTTAAGTGACTGGTTAGGGTTAGATGGTGTTGGTAGCACCTTCTAGCCCGCTCTGTATCTAGGATTGCATTATACTCTCACGTTGCACTCACGTTGCAATTGAATACAAAAAAGGGCAAAAACAGGGGAAAAACGACAACAACGAAAAACATCAAGTCATTGATTTATTTATCATTGATTGTTGCTGTTTATGGTGGTTTTTGAACTACTGCTCTCTTTTAATGCGATGGTCATGCGTTCGAATCGCATGCGACCCACCACTTAACATCTTGGTTTACAAAGCATTTCAACATGATTGCCCGTCGAGTTGAAGCAACATAACCACAGTAAGGCGCAAATTTAGGCGTAAACTGTATTATTTGCTTAATGAGGTGGCGTAATGATCACAAAAAAAATATTCAAATCAGTCAACATTCTGACTGGTATTTATTTAGTCCTTTTTGATAACAATTACCAATCTGTTGTCAATTATTCCCAAAAAAAATTAGTTCTCACATTTTTCCTTCAGCGATCTGATGTACTTAACGGCTTTCCTTTATTGATGAGGGTAGCATAATGGCCCACATTCGATCCATTAGCCAATGGCCATTTTCGTGCGGATGTTCGTATGAAAGGCATTAACAAAAATAAAACCTTTCCTACGCTATTACTGGCTCAACACTGGGCAGAAGCCATCGAGCGAAGTATTAAATCGATACCCAATCTGAGTCAAGAGCAATTACTGGCATTGTCAGAGGCCGATATTGACAGCATGGGCGGTGAAAATCTATTTAAGCAATTGGGGGTTGATTTATTTGTCCTCAAAAATCAAGCTCGACTAGAAGCCATTAATGCCCTGAGTAAAAAAGAATTGCTGCAACTGACACCGCAAGATATTGATCGCATGGGCGGTGTGCAATTATTTTTACAGGCAGGTAAACGCATCCGCTATAAAACTTTTCGCGAAGTGTGTGATGAATATCTATTGCGTTGGAATAAAAAAGACTATCAAGGTCAAGTACAGCGAGTTAATTTTTGGTGTGAGCTGTTTGGTGAGCGCATCATGACTGATATCGATATTTTTGATCTGCGTGATCAGATTGACGCGATGATTGATGAAGGACAGCGAACCAGCACTATTAACCGTAAGAAAGCCGTATTGTCGAGCATATTTAAATTTGCACTGAGTCGCGGTTATGTGGACACTAATATTGTTCGCAGTGTTGTCGTTGATGATGATACTCGTCGCCGAGATCGAGTGCTGAATGATGATGAGCGACAACGCCTGCTAAAAGCTTGTCAGGTGTCTCAATGGAAAAAACTCTACCTACTGGTGCTTATGGCAATGACTACCGGTGCTCGCAAAGGCGAATTATTAAAGTTGCGCTGGTGTGATATCAATTTTAAAGATAGCACCGGATATTTGGGTGACAGCAAAAACGGCAGCAGTCGTGAATTGCATTTTGCTCCCGTGGTCATGGCTGAGTTAAAGCGTTTTCAGGAAATCGGTATCAGCTTACTGTTTCCATCCGATGAAAAACCTGAGCAGGCAATGGATTTTCGCAAAGCCTGGAGCAAGGCCTTAAAACTGGCCAATATTTCCGAAAAAGATAGTTTTAATGCCGATGGTAGCATCAAGCTAGAAAAATTTACCTTCCACTGCCTGCGGCATGGTTTTTGTTCTGCTTTATCGGATTCCGGTAAAGAAATAAATCAAATTGCGAAACTGGCTGGACATAAAAGCATACAAACTACGCTGCGTTACATTCATCAAGGTCGTGATCAAAAACGCCAGATTGTGAATGAATTAGCGAGAGCGTTTAATTTGTAATTCTTTCTGACTCATCAAGAGATGTCGTTTTTGGATGGGTCTTGATGAGTTAAACACCGCTGAAACAGAATCTATACTGCATTTTCATAATAAACGCATGAATTTCAAAAAATCTTTAATGATTGCGGCTTCTCAATTCCTCGATTACCTTTGTCATTTCAGTATCTTTCACTTGACTAGTTTTTTTAACAGAATCTTGGCTATAACTGAAGCCATGATTATTAATCAACGTCATAATGTCAGGCAGTAGCTGTTTTTTTAATTTATTTTTGTGTTCTGGTGAGCTTTCGTACTGCAGGCACAACAGTGTACAAATATGTTTTAAAATGCTGCCCTTGTCAGATACTGTTATTTTTTTGTAAGGGTTTTTTATTTTACGATCGAGGTTAGCAGTATTCACCTCTGTTTCATACTCTGGACTTTGACCGTAAGTTTGCGCATAAGAATATATTTTATTACTGATATATCGTTGGTAATTACGCAGCCTATTGGCCAAGTTAGGTAGTGGTTTATCATAAGGAAGCGTCATTACCAAATGGTTTTGAACTGTTTTTCCATCGATAACAATCGGAGTAGTGGTTGAATCAAATAGATACCTCTGTGACCATTTCTTTTGATTAAAAAGAGAATACATATAGCTGATTTTTTCGTCCAGAATGTTTTGGAGGGTTAAGTCAAGGGTCTTGCTACTAGACTTATTGTTGATTGATTTATAACGACCGTCATTTACTAGCTCTACTGAATTAACGGCAGCATACCATGACAGTAAAACACTATTATCGTGTTGACAATCTGTAATCATCGCCCATGAATAATATTTATCAATATCTAGTTTGATCTGTTTTGCGCTAGAAAAAAAACGCTGTGCCGCTTTTTTAAGGAAAATATCCTTCGCCATTCTAACAAATTCTTCAAGGGCTTCTTTAAAATAATGTTTAATTAATTGCTCTGAAGCTGCGACTTCTTGAAATGTATTTTGTTCAAGTGCAAAACTTTTTAAATAATGCTGATGAATCTTAGAAACCAGTAAGTCTCGATAAATCGGCATCGAATATATCTCTTGATCTTCCCTAAAAGTTTTATCAAATATTACGCCCACCTGCTCGACGGTCACAAATGGTTTTAATTCCTTGCTTAAGGATTTATTCAACTTAATGCACACGTATATCACTAAAATAATATATTTGTCAAACATTGAGTTATGCTTGGTATCGAGATAATGGCCTCCCAGTTTTTTAGGCTTATTAAGCCAAAGTTTTTTCAAATCAATGGGGGAAGGGCAATGTTCATTATGAACAGCATCACTCAATATATTCAATACGGAGAAACGTGCTCTTTGTTTTTCTTCAGCAGTTACAAATAATACAGACACATGAAATTGTTTATTATCTACAGAAGATACACAAGATATTTTGTCTCTTTTTTCAATATACAATGAAATTTCATCACTTAAGGCTAATAGCTTATCAATACTATCGTTCTGTAATTTTTGCCACTCACACGCATATGAGTAGGTAATAATTTGATCAAAGATATCAATACAATGTTCTTCTTCAGAATCGATTCTTGGCATATTTAGTTTAAAGGTAAGATTGGTACACGCCAAAGTCCCCCCAAGATTTAATGGCTATGTTATTCAGATTTTATTCAAATATCACCGAGATTGAATAGAAAAATTGAGTAAATATATTATTAGGGGGTAATCCATGCAGACTAATACATCAACCACACTGGATGATTTAATTCCATATCAGGATATTCCTGAAAAATTTCCTCACTTATTTACGAAGAAAAGTTGGCTTTGGGCCGCCAAACAGCGTCATAACAATGGGCTGGGAAAAGCTTTTCGTAAGGTAGGTAAGAAACTATTTGTCAATAAGACCGTTCTAGCTGCTTGCATTGATGCACAAACTGAAACCAGATAATAGCTATTAATTAATAAAATGAGAAGTACCGAATGGCATATAAGCGCATGACCAAACTTTTTTTAAAAGTCTTCAACTCGACGGGCAAATCGAATCCGGCATGCGTTATTCAAGTATTTAATAAAAATAGATGGAGGTTACAATCTAGAAGTAATAAGTCGGTTAGGTATAGATTTTTTTGTCAGTTTAATGAGTAAGAAAACAGAGCAGTAAATTTTGATCTTAATAACTTGGAGAATGATGTCGAAAAAATGACTATATGAAATCCAAGCTATTTAGAAATAGGAGACGATAAAATTTACACGATGTCTCAAATTTATAAAGAGAGTAGTGATTAATTCAAATAAAAAACATCTAACTTGTAAGCTATTAGATGACGGAAAAAATGTACAGACTTATCTTTAAACGCGCTGTTTATAGGCTTTAAAGTTAATGTTTTTGAGAATGAACGAGTATTAACAAAACTCTGTAGCAGATCCATATAGATCAAAAGTAAAAGCGAATGAGGGTTGTTAAACGTAGACCGCTGTGCTGAAGCACGGTAAATTTTCCAGTGAAAATCGGTTGTATTTTTAGATTTTCGAATACTTAATGTAGGACTTTATGACAACACCCAGTAAAAATACGAACAACACCCACGATTTTTTTAAAAGTATATGGCATCGAGGAAATTACCCAGTTCTGAATAATTGCAATAATACAATTGATTGGCGAACCAGCCAAGATTTGAAAAACTTACAATGCAATGAACTAATCGAACATTTTGTCGATCGGGTCGCAAAATCGCTTGAATACGCATTTGACTTTGAAAGAACTTTTTATGAAACACGACTAAAAAAACAAACTCAAATTGGTAATTTATTTTACAAATTGTTAGCATTGCAGAATGTGCATTTTAACCCTGACATGAACAGTATGATGTTTAGAGTTGAAACTATTCGATATGAATATTATGAAATCAGCGAAAATGCCAGAGTATTAATGGACACAGTCATCTCGCTTAATTTGCATAAAGCACGTTTTTCGGGTGATCCATTATTAATAATAAACGCTGATGGATTGCTTGAAGGTGAATTAATCAATACCTTAGTCATTCGTTTACGAGAAGCAATCAAACAAAAAAAATTTAAAACTAGATTCTCTGAACGCAAAAAAGAAGCGACTCAGCGAATAAAACACATTAAAAACTATATTAAGAGGCTCTGTGATAACTATCCTGATTTATGGTATCAAGAGTTATTCTTTTTCTATCGAATAAATGATTTTGGAATACCTTCTGTCGGCCTAGCTGAGTCAAACGTTCATTTCAGCAAAATATTGACAGTTATTCATTCGAATTCCTCAATATGCTGGGATAACCCTGTTGGCTGGTGGTGGAAGCGTGAATACCTGACAGAAATTGGTTATTACTATAACGTGAGTCTTATTTTTAAAGGTCCAATTGAACATTATGATTTAAACGCGATGGAGAGAGATTTTAGTTATCAATGGCATGAAATGACTAATAATCTAGGTGGCTGTATAGTAGTGCAATCTACGCAAATACAAAAAAAACATTTTAATAATGGGTTAGATGTTTTTTTAGCAATTTTTCAAAACAGATTTATGGGAGATGTCTATCTTAGACTTAAACCTTTTGCAAAGTATGAAAATTTTGGTAAGGGGGTATTGCCAAAATTAATGGTGCAATCCCCCGTTGTATTAAGAAAAGTTAGTTGAGCTAGTCGGTAGATTAGATACAGAGGAGATTACTGTATGTATAGTTCTAATGACCAATATCAATCCATATTCAATGATGGTGAATATGGAGAGCTAAAATGTGCATCGAAATTTTATGCGTTTCGCCTGTTCCGTATAGAAGCTTTTGTTAAGGAATTAGTAACAACTGATGAAATGCCTTTTTTGCCAAGTTTCAGTCGTAATGCATTAACCGAATACAATTCGAGTCGACTGTCCGGTAGCTATTTTGTTGCTATTCCAGAATTTATTTTGGTTGTTAATATGCTGTCAGCCAGATTTGAATACAGTGAATGGATTAAGGTTTTTAAGAACCACTGTGAACAGTTAAGTATAGTCAATGCAGATCTTGAGTGGAGAAATATTTATACTGATTCCAAAAAAATAGATAATCTACGGGGAGGTGTGCCGGCTGCTGAATTATTCAATGCTTTAGTTCAAAGCATACGTAATGAATGGAAAACTAACAATATTCAAATCAGAATCAATGCCAGAACTACAGAAGCCAGTAAGCGTTACTTCAATTATTGTCGTTATGTTGAGGCACTGAAGCGTCGTAATAAAGTCTTAAAAGTGCTATCAATAAAACTATATTATCAACAGGCAGTTGCCTATACCGTGAATAGCGCATAAATCATTGCTGATTTTAATCAACTGTTAGCTAATAAACGCGGTAATACGCTTTTTGAATTGATGAAAGGGTACATCGCTATGTTGGACTATGATCCAGATAAACAGCTTTGTTGGCGGGTGCTGTTTTTCTTTGATGGTTCGCAGGCTAGTCACCACTATTCTCATATGCCAGAACGTCTAGGGGACTGTTGGCAGATAACGGCAACAGACGGTTCTGGTGATTATGAGCTAGTTAAAAACGGTCCTAGTCAAAAAAATATGGAATCGTTTCTTGCTAGTTTTTTATGCGAAGTCAATGAAACTATCAAACCGCTCTGTACTCCCAAGATGAAACGCTTTCGTCGCGGTAATTTTCCAAAATTGAATTAAGGTTGATATCAGTCTTAGCTGAGTACGACAACCAATTAATTCAGGCAGCATGAGTCATTAAACGATTCATGCTGTCTGGGTCTACCGCGTTTACCTGTATAGCCGATGTTAGATTGCTTGATAATGCCTTTGCCAAAATTACGATGAATGCTTTTCGCAGACAATCTGGCAAAATGGTCGATCTTAATTAAGTAGCCGGCGGCTCTGTTCAGGTTGTTGCGTAACTCGGTGTCATGATGATTAATCATACCAATCCCAAGGTACTTGTATTCGTGCTTTTTGGCATTGCAATTAAAGTACAGCTCTCGACCCTGAGTAATGATGGTTTGCCAATACTCCCCTATCTGCTGGGCTAAGGTAATGTCTTGTCTGACCTTAGAGCCATCAAAGAATAAAATCAGGTGGTAATGAAAACCTTTTTGCAGACCGTACTCCAATTTCCAGACATGACCCACCAAATACTCAAACAGACGATTGCCTTTCTGGTTATTGACAAAATGCTGGTAGTCTTTTTTGGCTTGCTGATACTCGGTCATTAGGTCTGCCTGAGTCACCGAACAACGGGGCTTAAGCCGATAACCAAAGTCTACTCTCAATACCAGTAAGCGGGCATGTTGTTCAAAGACCCGATGGATATAGGACAATAAACTCTTATGGTTTTTAGTGAGTAGACGGTTGGCATTATCGATTATTTTTTTAAATGCCGGACTATGGGCTTCAGCTCTAAGCGCATTAACCCAGTCATTGAGTAAATTTAGCAAGGACTTTTTTTCACTCAGGTTCTGGCTGGAGCCAAAAAGAGGCTTGAATTGCCATTGTCGTTCTTCGGTAAAGTGTTTGAAGAACAGTTCAACATAGGGATTAAAGCGATGAATCGGAAAACTGGCTTGAATTAAGCGGCTATGGTCATGTTCTATCAGCTGTTTGAAGCTATCCAGAAGAGCCTGATGGCTAATGATTACTTTACCGTTGCCATTATTTTTTACCTTGAACAAAATCGTTTTGTCCTGAATGAGCTGATGTACCAAACCTTCAATCTTAACGATCTGTAAGGCTTGATGATTTTCTCCAGT
>Ga0214192_1002242_pt1 | contig 10160 bp, 9 predicted proteins | sample TroBogEpilimnion_44_FD_153030 | JGI IMG/M metagenome (GOLD analysis project Ga0214192, IMG submission 153030) | Freshwater microbial communities from Trout Bog Lake, WI - 29JUL2008 epilimnion | ecosystem: Environmental > Aquatic > Freshwater > Lake > Epilimnion/Euphotic zone | place: Trout Bog... | reverse complement strand
GGCGACGTTCGCGTGCAGATGGCCGATGACGGACTCGGCGGTGACGGCTTCCTCTTCCACTTTCCAGCAGTCGTAGTCGGTGATCATCGCGAGGGTGGCGAGGGCGATCTCGGCCTCGCGGGCGAGTTTGGCCTCGGGCAGATTCGTCATGCCGATGACATCAAAGCCAAGCTGCCGGTGCGCATTGGATTCGGCGCGGGTGGAGAAGGCGGGACCGTCCATGCAGACGTAGGTGCCGCCGTTGTGGACCTTGCGGCCCTGGGCCACAGCGGCGTCATGCAGCAGGGCGCGGAGGCCGTTTGAAATGGGATCGCCAAAGGCCACATGGGCTACGATGCCTTTGCCGAAAAAGGTGTGTTGGTCGCGGCGGCTGGTGCGGTCAAAAAACTGATCCGGCAGCACGATGTCGCGGGGGTGGTACTGCTCCTGCAAGCTGCCCACGGCGGTGACGGCGATGATCCAGCGCACATTGAGGCTGCGCAGGGCCCAGATATTGGCGCGATGGTTTAGCTCGGTGGGCAGGATGCGGTGGCCTTTGGCATGGCGGGGCAGGAAATAGACCCGGCGGCCAGCGAGTGTGCCAGTCACGAGTGCATCCGAAGGGGGGCCAAAGGGGGTCTCTACGATGATCTCTTCGCGATTTTCAAATCCTTCGAGATCATACAGGCCGGAACCGCCGATGATGCCGATGGCAGGGGGTAAATTTTGACTCATCTGGGCAGGGTAGAAGGCATGGAGTCTGCTTCAACTGACATCATTGTGACGCTTTAAAATATGACATCGCTTAAGGATGAACAAAATCTCCGAAAGTAGCGTCTCAAAAGTGTCGTTATTTCCCCATCCTCCGCCATGAATGCCATGTGCCGTTTCCTGCTGATCCCGCCCGCCATTATCCTCGTTTCCTGCTCCATGCCGAACATGTTTGCGTCTTCCACGCCGCACAAAATCAAGCTCAAGGACGGACGTGAGGTGCCCTGTGAAGGAGCACCGCAATATCAAGAAAAGACCGGCTACTACCGCTACCGCACACTGGACAAGCGCGATGCCGTGATCCGCGCGGATGATGTGGTGACCATCGTGGAAAAGCGGGCGTGAGCATGCGCCCCCTCGTGCTGGCGTCTGCCTCCCCGCGCCGTGAGGAGCTGCTGCGCCGTGCCGGATTCGACTTCGAAATCGTCCTGTCGCAGGTCGAAGAGGCGCATGATGCGGCACTGACGCCTGAACAGCTCACGCTGGAAAACGCCCGGCGCAAGGCGCTGGCGGTTAGTCGCACCCGGCCCGAAGCACTCGTTATTGGTGCTGACACCTTGGTTTACGTGGATGGCGATCCGCTGGGCAAACCCGCCGATCTGGACGAGGCGCTGGCCATGGTCCGCCGACTGTCCGGCCGCACGCACGAGGTCTGCACCGGAGTGGTGTTTGCCAGTGATGGCAGCGTGGCCCGTGAGCTGCATGTCATCACGCATGTCACCTTCAAACCGCTGACGGACGAACTGATCCGCAGCTACCATGGCAGGGTGAACCCGCTCGACAAGGCAGGTGCCTACGGCATTCAGGAATGCACCGACATGGTGCTCGACCGCATGACGGGATCGTTCACCAACGTCGTCGGACTACCGGTCGATGAGGTGACGGCGGCGCTGCACGAACTGCTGCACTGAGCAGCCTACTTCATTTGAAGAAATCCTGCCCTTTGATGACCTTGCCTTCGTCTGTGATGACCGTGAAGGTGCCGTTGTTGCTCCTGGCAAGCGCGTCCATTTCACGCGCCGCATCTATCTGGGCGATCACGCTGGTGTGAATCGCAGCCATGGGCAGCTTGCGTTTGTTTTCAGCGTTGACGACATCGATCCAGCCCATCTCGTCCGAACGATTGCCATCGGTCATGAAAAAGATTACATCGGGCTTGGGGTTGGCGTTCAGCGCCATCAGGAGTCCTGAGCCCCAGTTGGTGCCGCCAGGATTGTCCGACCCTTGGATGATGTTTACGCTGTCTTGGATCGAAAACGGAGTGGCCTGGATGTACTTGAAGGTGGGAATTTTGACCTGCTTGTAATCTTGCGACGTCACCATCCAGCGGAATTTTTCCATGGCAGCGGAGTTACGACTGTCCACTTCGTTGTGCGGCCAGGCGAAGTCGGAGAAGTAGATCACTTGATAGGCGGTGCCCATGGGAAGCTGCTTTACCGCCTTGATCAGCTCCTTCTTCAGCAGATCAAAACGGCTCATCTGCTGATTTTCGCCTTTCAAGCGTTGCGACATGGAGCCGGAGACATCGACGACGAATACCACGCGCCGCCCGGTGGCGGTCTGACCAATGAAGTTGAATTTGCCACCGCGCCCGATGCCAGCACCCAACCCACCGCCCGCACCACCTAGGCCCATGGGCTGGCTCGATCCCGAGGTGGGTGCCTTGCTCAGATCCATGCGGTTGGTGATCTTGGACAACTCCGTCATGTCCATGGGGGGCATGTCCGGCAGGACGACGTTGGCAGACAGTGACTGCACGGTGATCTTGCGCTGCACCGGCTTGGCCTTGAGCCAGGGATTCTTTTTGGTCTGAACCTTGTGTGTCAGTGCCTCAGAAGCGGCCTGCGACTGCGCTGAACTGCCGCCAGGCAGGAAGTCCACCTGCCGGTCCATGACCTGGCTCACACCGATGAAAGTGGCGATCAGTAGCAGGAACAAATGCACGCCGACACTCATGCCCAGGGTGCGGAGGCCGACCTTGTCCGCCAGCTTTTGCCAGTACAGCTTTTTAGCTTCATCGGGATCCAGCGGTTCCTCCGGCGCAGGTTTCGGGGCGATGAATGGCTTGGCGTCTTTGTCTGGCGGGGCTTCTGTGTCGCTCTTGGCTTGGTCAGATGACGCGGCAGCGCTGCTAGGTAGCTCAGGGGATGCAGGTTCCGCAGATGGCTTTGCCTCGGGTTCCTTGCTTACTCGTGCCGCCTTTGGCGCACGCGGTATGAGCAAGGTGGCCCCGTTTTCCTGGTTGGAGAGGGCGGCGGATTGCTGGAGCGTATGAACCTTGGCAGCCGGAGGTTCCGGTTCTTGGGGCAGTTCCAGGCTGGCCACTTCATCCTGCGGGGCCAAAGGCGCGGGGTCTTCCTCGAACACCGGCACCTCCTCTGCAGGCTCTGATGCCTGGACAAAAACGGGTGGCTCTGAATGTGACTCTGCTACCACTTCATGCACCGGGGTCTCAAAGACCGGCTCTTCATACACATGCTCCTCATACACCGGCTCTGCGTGTACCGCCTCTTCGTACAAAGGCTCTTCCGCAGGAATCGGTTCTTCCAGCGCAGCATACTCTGGCTCAGGGATTTCCGGCTGAGGCGGGTGTTGTTGGGAGTGCTCCGGCCGTTCTCTCGGCACGATCTCTTCGTCCGTCGAATCGACGGTCGGCAGGAAACTGAAATCGTCGTGATCGTGCCTGGACATGGCCGGGAGATTCTGGCGGTTAAACCGCCCGCGTTCAAGGAAGTTCCTGCGCTGATAGCAAACCTTTGTTTCGAGTGCTTGACCCCGGAAGCCTTAGATTTCATTTTAGGCGTGCTCCAGCACCCGCCTGCACCCTCAAAAACCACCACGACGATGAACTCAGCGACGCCGACGGGAACTCAGGACAAAATCGAAATCCGTGACGGCCTCTACTTTCTGATCATCGTCCAGAATGGCCAGGTGACTCACTGCACTGCCAACGTCTCACTTTCTCACATGGACTTTGTCAAACGATCCGTCGGCAAGCTGCCAGCAGGCGCATGGGTCGGCTCGGTCACGAAAAACGACGGCTACCTCACAGCCATCAACTCGTACACCTTTTATCAGAACCAGCTTCCTGCATCGCCTGAGATCCAGAAAGTTGTCCACGACAAGTTCTGCTGAGGCTTTGGCTCAAGCCAGTTCCGCCCAGGTTCCGCGCGTGACTCCGAGTTGGCTCTGGGCTTTCAAATCGCGCCAGATTTCGTCGCCGTCGCGCTGACCGGCAAGGAGTTCCTGGTAGGTGCGAAGGACGATCATTGCCTCGTCGGCATTTTCTTCGAGGAGTTCGACGCGGAAGCAGCGCAGGCCGTGCTCGCGGAGTTCGTCGAAAAACTGCGCGCCGGTTTGCGCCACGGCGTTGAACAGCGTGTTGCGGCAGCCGACGTCGGCCTTGAGCGGGTGCTGCATGCCCACGCGATCCCGCAGATGCACGCGGTGCTTGTCACAGGGGCGGCCGCAGTTGGTGAAATCGGTGCCCTTGCTCAGGAACGCGGCAAAGGCGCAGTGCTCCATGTGAAACATCGGCATGTGCTGGTGCAGCGTTAGCTCGAACCACGCCGGCGGCGCGGCTGCGAGGAGATCGACGACCTGTTCGATGTTGAGGTCGTAGCTGATGGTGAGGCGCTCCAGGCCGGACTTTTTCAAGATCTCGGCAGTGAGTGGATTGGCGACGTTGAGGGAAAAATCTCCCGTCATCGGGATGCCGGCGTCCTGGAAGAACGACATGGCCCCGAGATTCCGAATCAGCACGCCATGCGGCTCCGCACGCTGGATGAGCTTGAAGAAGCCGGCTTCGCCAGATTTCTGGATACGCGGCGTGGCCAGCCAAACCTGCGCGGTGTCACTGCGCTCCTTGATTTGCTTCACTAGGTCTGCGTAGAGCCGGATATCTTCGAAATCGAGGTAGAGACGTGGCACGCCGAGCACTAGCGCTGCATCGATATGCGCCTGCGTGCGGCACAGCGCGTGAAGTTGCAGAGGCAAGGAGTCGTCGGAGGTCCCTCGCGATGGCATCAGCGATTCGAGTGTTGCTGTGATCGGCGCAGCGGGGGCTGGCGACGCAGCGCCTTCACTCCATGCAGCGATCAAATCACGCCGCATGCGGTTGAGCTCGCTGATGGGCAGCATGACCTCGCCGACGACATCAAATTGCACTTCACCGAGTTCGAACTCCGTGCCACCGAGGCGGTTGAACTGCTCGATGAAGGCCCCTGGCGTGAGCGGGCGCTTCATCGCGGCCTGTAGCGGCATGGTGGAAGTCACTGCAGTGGCACCGGACTGCACTCGCAAAGGTTCGCCGACTTTGCCGGTGACGTGGAGGTCGAGTTTGCGCTGCTTGCGAATGGGGATGTCGCCTTCAAACGACTGGCGCAGGGCGCGATTGAGCGCGGGATCGCTCGTTTTGAAGACGCGCATGCCGAGCTGCACATCCTGCATGCGGAGAAGACCATGGCGGAAGCTCAGGGCACTGCCGCGCATCTCATACACGCTGCCGCCCTGCTCGTAGTTGGTGTCAGAGAGGTTTTCAAACACGACCCCATCGCCCGGTTTCATGGCGATGTGCAGTTCGTCGAGTTCGAGGGTGTCGGCATCGATGATGCGTGTGACCTGCCCGACAAACGGACCGCGTTTCTTGCCGTAGTAGGCTCCTACCAGCTCCTGATGATTCACACCATGCATCCAGCCGGGATACAGGCCGCGTGAGAAAGTCATTTCGAGCGCGTAGCGGTCCTCATCGCTTGCCGGTGCAGGTTGATTCGCCAGAGCGCGGTCAATTGCCTTGCGATACACCTGGGTGACGCCCGCCACGTACTCGGGGGTCTTGAGACGACCTTCGATCTTGAAGCTGCGGATGCCGAGCTCGATCAGGCGCGGGATTTCATCCACCGCCGCGAGGTCCTGCGGCGAGAGCAGGTAGCGCTTGTCGCCGAGATCACGCGGTTCGCCATCGACGATCATTTCATACGGCATGCGGCAGGCCTGCGCGCATTCACCACGGTTGGCACTGCGCCGGCCCAGCGACTCGCTGGTGAGGCACTGCCCTGAGTAGGCCACGCACAAGGCACCATGCACAAACACTTCGAGCGGCACCGCCGCCGCTTTGAAGCGCTCCAGCTCCCGCATGGAAAGCTCCCGTGCCAGCACAGCTTGGTCGATGTTGAGTTGCTTCGCGAATTCGAGTCCCTCCGGGGAAGTAATCGTCATCTGCGTGCTGGCATGCAGCCGCAGCTTCGGCGTCAGCGCCTTCACCATGCGCGCGAGGCCGAGGTCTTGCACGATCACCGCATCCACGCCGCTGTCTTCGAGCAGGTGCAGTTGCTTTTCAGCATCCGGCAGCTCCTTGGTGAAGATGAGCGTGTTGAAGGCCACATAGCCCTTCACCCCATGCTCATGCAGGAACTTCATCAGTTCCGGCAGATCTTCCTCCGTGAAATTGTCCGCCCGCATGCGTGCATTGAAACGCGGCATGCCAAAAAAGATCGCATCGGCCCCATTGGCTACCGCCGCACGGGCACAGTCCCAGTTACCGGCAGGGGAGAGGAGTTCTGGTTTGGGGAGGGTGTTGGAGGAGAAAACAGACATTTGAAAGGCTAGGGCAGAAAAGGGAGCATCAGGGCTGCTGAATCAGAGGGTCGCCGACACGTGAAAGCTGTTGGAAGTCGTCCAGGTTGAGTGTGCAAAGTATCGTGGCACCCGATTTGCGGGCGGCTACCAGATGCATGAAGTCATAAACGGCCCCTCCACGAACGCCGTGTCGCCTTGCGGTCTGGAGAGCCTCCACAACCTCCTGTTCGTCCAGATGCACGACACGAACACGCGGGAGCAATGTTTGCTTGATCAACTTCGCCACAAGATCCGCATCAGCTTTGGCTCCAAGCCTGCCTCCGGTCAGCATGGCAAATGTCTCAAGGAAAGCATGTTGATAAACCAGCGGCGTTCCACTCATCAGGCATGCCAGGCTTTCTACGTGCTTCTGTTCACTTGGCACCAACGCTGCAATCAAGATGGAGCTGTCCAAAAAGACGCTCATTGCTCAACATCCCTTTGGACGGATCGTTCATCGCGCTCGGCACGAAGTGCGGCGGCGACGTCCACCGGGAAACCAAAATGGGGCAGCACCAGCACGCCATTTTCCAACACGCCTTCCTTGATCTCTGGAAGTTCGTCTTCCTTCACGATTTGCAGCCGTCCTCCCGACACCTCAGCACGCAGACGGGTTCCAGGGACGGCACCCAAAGCACGCTTGAGCGCGGCAGGCAGCGTAATCTGCCCGCCTTCGTCCATGGTGATCGTTGCGGTCATGCGGGAGCATGCCATCCAATGACCGGGTCTGCAAGCCTGCCTTGGGGCCTTCAACCCCTGCCCCAGAAGGCATCCAGAGTGCTCTCTACCCAACGATAATCCCCTTCGCCTTGCGCTCTTTCTCGCGCTCCAGCAGTGGGATCTTCTCGGTGGTTTCGAGGACTTGCAGGCCTTGGTCGCCGATCTTGGAGAAGGTGAGGCCGTTCAGGGCGGGGACTTCGGTGCTGAGGCGCTTGAAGACGTCTTCGATGGTGTGGATGCCATTGGAGCCACCGCAGGCGACGATGAGGTCGCGCAGAATTTCCCAGGTGTCGTGGGCGTTGCCGGGGGCTTTGACGGCCTTGTGCAGGCGCTGGAGGCGACCGGTGACGTTGATCATGCTGCCGTGCTTTTCAGCGTAGGCGGTGCCGGGAAGGACGACGTCGCTGAGTTCGGCGCTGGCGTTGGCGAGGATGTGCAGGGAGGCGATGAACGGCACTTTTTCGAGGTCGCGCTGGGCGAAGCCGACTTTGAGCAGGTTTTCACCGAGGGCGAGCACCACACGCAGGCGGCCACGGCTCATGAGTTCGGTGATCTCGGCCAGTTTGGCACCGGGTTCGATGCCGAGGATGAGCTTGGCACCGTTGGTGTTCGGATTGAGGTCGTCGGCGCGGAGGTAGTTGTCGGCACCGCCGGTGCGTGGAATGACATCCACGTTGGTTGTGCCAAGCTGCGCGGCGAGGTGCTTCACGAAGAAGAGTTCTTCATTCGTCATGCGGGCGCTGGCGATGATGGCGATCTCTTCGCCCTTCTTGCCGGCGAGAGCGGTGGCGATGCTAGCAAGCGCAGCCTTCCACGTGGCGATCTGGTGTTTGCCACCGGACTTGATCATCGGATCGGTGAGACGGAACTCGCTGTTCACGAAGTGGAAGTCGAGACGGCCGCTGTCGCACATCCAGGTGGAGTTGACGTCGTTGTTGTCACGCGGAGTCTGACGGTAGATCGTTTCGCCACGGGCGCTGATCTCCATGTTGCAGCCACGGCCACAGCCGGTGCAGATGCTGTTGGTCTCGTTGAGGAACCAGACGCGCTGCTGGAAGCGGAAGTCGTTGGAGGTGAGAGCACCCACCGGGCAGATGTCCACGGTGTTGAGCGAGTAGTTGTGCTCCAGGCGCTTGCCAGGATGCACGGCCAGCGTGGTGAAGCTGCCGCGTTCGGTGAAGCCGAGCACGGGCTCGTCGGCGATCTCGGCGGTGAAGCGGATGCAGCGGCTGCACATGATGCAGCGCTCGTCATCGAGGCGCACGCGTGGGCCGATGTCCACATTCTTGGGCTTCTTGACCTTGTCTTCGCGGAAGCGGCTCTCGCCTTTGCCGTGCTCGACGCTGAACTCCTGGAGACGGCACTCGCCGGCTTGGTCACAGATGGGGCAGTCGAGCGGATGATTGATGAGGAGGAATTCCATCACGCCTTTGCGACACTCCTGCGTGAGGACGGACTCGGTGCGGATGCCCATGCCTTCAGCCACGGTGTTGGCGCAGGCAATGACAGGGCGTGGCATCCAGCCGATCTTCGGCATGCCATGCTCGTCTTTTTCAGGCTCGGTGCCTGGAGCTGGACGTGGGGGCATGCCCATCTCGACCAAGCACATGCGGCAGTTGCCGGGAGAGGAGAGTTTCGGGTGGTAGCAGTAGTGCGGGACTTCCTTCTTGGCCTGCTTGCACGCCTCGATCATGCGGGTGCCTTTGGGGAACTTGAGCCAGACACCGTCGATCTGTACATTCACGAGATCAACAGGCGGTGGAGCGGCGACAGGGGCGGGGGCTTCGGCGGGGGCAGGCATGAGCGAAGGGGAAAGGGGGCTAAGCGCGATTATCGGAGCCGCTCGGAGAGGGGCAACCCGATTTTGTGAAAAGTTTCACAAGCGGCCTTTGCGGCCCGGTACGAGTCCGAGCGGGTGCTCTGCGTACGTTGTTCACGCTTTAGCGTGTCTGGGGGGCCTTCGACTGAACACGCTGAAGTGTGAACAACGAACTCAAACCCACGCTAAAGCGTGAACAACGTACAAATTTGTGGCTGGCATCAAGACGCCAACGTGGCATGAATGCCGCCCCTCATGCCCATACCGGTCATTCTCAACCCCGCCGCCCGCAGCACGAAGGCTGCCAGCCTTGAACATGCCCTACGCAGGCTCTCCCCGGAGCCGGAACTGCACCTGACGAAAGGCCCGGCGGATGCCACTGCGATCGCTGAAGAATTAGCGGAAAATCATGAACTGGTGGTGGCTGCCGGTGGCGACGGCACGATGAACGAAGTGCTGCAGGGCATCTGCCGGGCCAACGCCCGCCGCAAGCCCGGCGAAAAGCACACGGCGCTGGGTGTTTTGCCGCTGGGCACAATGAATGTGTTTTCCGTGGAGCTGAAGCTGCCGGGGCGCGACATCGAAGGCTGCTGGCGGGAAATCACGAGCGGCAAGCGCCGCGAGGTGGATCTGTGGATGGCGAACGACATGTATTTCGCCCAGCTTGCTGGGGTGGGACTCGACGCTCAGATCGTGCAGGAGACCTCCTGGGAGGCGAAGAAAAAGTACGGTCCGCTGAGCTACGTCATGAGCGCGGTGAACGTGCTGATGCAGCCCCCGCCGACGCTCAGTGTGAAAATTGACGGCAAAGCACCGATGATCGGCACGGTGGTGCTGGTGGGCAACGGCAAGCACTACGGCGGACCGTTCCCGCTGTTCCGCGATGCTTCCAACGCAGACGGCAAACTTGATCTCATCATCTTTCGCGGCCTAGGCGGGATGGAGTTCATCCAAGTGCTGCGCGGCATGATGCTGGACGGCTACCACGAATGCGAGGATCTGGACTACATCCAGACCAGCGAATTTACCGTGACGGCGGACCGCGGCGAGGCCCCCGTGGAGCTGGACGGCGAGCTGGCGGACCTGACCGGCCCCGTGGTTTTTCGTCCCGCCCCGTTTCGCCTGAGCGTGAGCGCGGGCTGAAGGTCTTGGACTTGGGCTTGAAACGGGAAGGCTTGTCTTCGGAGAACCGGCTTGGAGGGCCGCTCTTTTTACCACGCGCAGGCTTCTCTTCGGAAAAGCGGGCCGTAGGGCC
>Ga0214192_1002237_pt1 | contig 10170 bp, 9 predicted proteins | sample TroBogEpilimnion_44_FD_153030 | JGI IMG/M metagenome (GOLD analysis project Ga0214192, IMG submission 153030) | Freshwater microbial communities from Trout Bog Lake, WI - 29JUL2008 epilimnion | ecosystem: Environmental > Aquatic > Freshwater > Lake > Epilimnion/Euphotic zone | place: Trout Bog... | reverse complement strand
AAAATGCCCGTGATGGCAAGCACCACTATCGCCCAGATACGAACTTCAATTTCTTCAGCGGTTAGTTTGTGTTCTGGGTTGTTGCTGAGTAGATTCAACTTGTTTCTCCAAAACAGGGGCTACTAAATAGTCAGGGCAGGTCTGCGTAAACAAACACCTTGGACGCTGACATTCAGGGTCTTGAAAGTGGTCAAAATCCTGGCAGGTATATCGATACCTATCAGAGCAACCACTAAGAACGATGATGCACAGAATGGCTATTTTTCTTAGCATAATCCACAGATTCTTGAACAAACAGATAGCCAACGTAGCCAAGAACAACCACTAAGACTGCAATTAAAGCAGCCAGCATAAATTCTTCTTGCTCTTTTTTCTTGGCTTTGGCTCGGTCAGCAGCAGCTTGCTCGGCAAACTTGTCGGCTTTGTCCATTTGACCGGCACGTTCTTTAATCTTGTTCCACACGTCAACCTTGCCAGCTTGCATGAACAGCATCTGCATTTCTGATTCAAGCTCACGAGTTTGCTCCAGAGCCATTTCGACTTGGATAGCAATACTCATATTGCTGGCGTTGCCAGACTTCTTAGCCGCATCAACGGATTGAATGGCCTTCTCTTTTGCAGAAAAGAGATTGCCCAGTACCGGCCCAAGAGACGCAACATCGTCCACAGTTTGGCTGGCCTGTTTGACCATCTTGACTGCTTTTTGGATGCCCGAAAGGGCAAGGCCGATGCTTATTGGGTCAATCATTTCACGTTCATGAAGTTATGAGTTAAATAACCAACGATAGAGCTAATAGCTGAAACAATGGACATACCAACCCAAAAGCCGCCTTTTGACTTGTTAGCCAGTTCCAGCAATTGCTCCATGCCATCCTCTAGCTTATCCACCTTTTGTGTCAAATCTTCGACTTTTTGCCAAAGCTGACCATACTTAACCAGATCAATATCGCTCATGATTTTTGAATGTAAGCAAGAGCGTAATAGAGAGGTAAGTTAGTGCCTGTGCCGCTAGTCACGCTGGAAGTGAAACCACCGTTGTTACCCACGCCGTATGTGTTACCAGCGCCAACAACGAACGAATCTTGCAAGTTAGGCGTACCGTTCTGACCGTTGCACAAATAGTAGCCAGAAGGAATTGAAGCAATAGAACCCGACCACATCAAGATACAACCGCTAGGCACTTGGTTGCTGCTGGTCAGGGTCGTGGGAATTCCATATAGGTTATCGTATGTTTGCAAGATTGAACCTGTGCTATCAGCAAGGACAAACTTGTAATTTGTGCCAGAAGGCAACCAGATTTCTTGTGGAGGCCGACCATCTGTGCCAAGCTGGATAGGGTTGGTGTTAGATACGCTGCCAGACGATGTGGTGTAAGTCGCAGCAGGGGTGCTAGAACCAGCCAAATAGGTGTAAAGATAACCGCCAGCCAAAGGCAAGCCAGTAGTGGTAAAGAACTGAGCGCCGTTACCGATAGGGGCTAATAGATAACTCATTTCATGTCTTTCAAGTCGTTAAGGGACGTGCCTAACTTGGCGTTTTCTTTCATTTTTTTGGTAAGTTCTTCGGCTTTTTTAATTTGTTTTCTCTCAGTAGTCGCTTTTTGTACCGTTTCACCAATCTTTTCACCAGCACTTGCTGCAAAAGGAACGCCAGTTGCCGCACCAAGTTCACGTCCTAAAGTTGGCAAACGATTCATAATCGGGCCAAGTCTTTCAGCTTGCAAAGCAGCACCTTCGTAACTATGGACACCAGGCATCAAATGACCGCCATAGTTCAAAGTATGGAAAGCCCGTTGTTCTTCTGGGTCAAACGCATATTTAATTTTATTGGCTCGAGCGTTCAAAGTCTTATTGACTTCGTTTTGATTCCAAACACCAACATTTTTAGCCCCAGCTTGATGAATTTCACGGGCAATATTGCCTTTCATTTCATTGATAGCTGCTTGCGCTGCGCTTTGCAATTGTTCTGGCACTTTCAGACCATTAAATGTACCTTTAGACAATGCTTCTGCCGTATCATAAATATGCCGCCATTCGTCATAAGGCATACTGTTTAGCTTTTTAGGAATCTGCTCAAACGGTGTAGTAGTTTGCACACCATTAGGGTCAAGGTCACCAAACAAAGTTTTAATGCCCTTAGAACCATAAACAGTTTGTTCTAATTGATGCAAAGCCCGAGCGTGTTGATACAAACCAGGGCCACCAGCTTGTGCTATATCTTCATCAATAGCTTTAACAGCTTGACCAATTGCATACTTGTTTTGTGGCGACCATTGTGCGTTTAAAGATTTACGCAATTTTTCCAAACCAGCCACACTATTAGGTGCTGTTCCAGCAAAACCTTCTGTTTTATGCAATTCAAGCAAATCTTGCAGACCGCCAGTAAAGTCCGGCAATTGTTTTAATTTCAACTCAGCTTTAAATTGAGGTGAATTAACAAGTGAATCAATGCTTTTAGATGCGACAGGGTTGTCACCAACTTGCTGTTTAGCCAAATCGTAAAGCTGTGCTTTTTGGTCTTTCAAGAATCCTTTAAGACCTTCTTGGCTGTCAAAAGCATCATTAATTTTTTGACCACGCTCATAGTCGCTAACTAAGTTTTGACTAGCGCCTGTGTTTTCCACACGTTTTTGAGCATAGTCAGACAAGGCTGTTTGCTCATTGGCAATTTGATCTTTAAGAATTTGACCTGTTGGAGTTTTGTTAACTTTAGCTTCTAAATACTCATTACGCAATGTGTCCTCATTTCCAGTTTTGACACCTTCACGCACCAAACCTTCATCGCCAAGAATCTGTTTTGCAATTTGCGCCCGAGTTTGTTGCTCTGGTGCAGGAACATCATTGGCTATCTTAGATGCTTTGACAACAGGAAATTCTCCTCTAACGGTTTCTTCACCTGTAAGAGGGCCATAAGGATTCATGTCCGACTTAGCAGCGCCCACACCTTTAAGGTCAGATGTTGTCGCTTTGCCAGCCAGAGTATTTTTTAATTGATCTGGCGTGACATATTCAATTTCTGGCAATGCCTTGCTAACAGCACCACCCGCAGCTTTAGCACCTGTTTTCAATGCACCAGCAACTTCTGGCGCAAGGAAAGGCAAGATGTTCCCAATGTTACGAATGTCCTCAACAGGCTGACCAGTTTTTTCAGCAAGTTGCTCGGGAGTAATGCCCAACACATTGAAAAAATGATTCAATTGTTGTGCCAAAGGTTCAGTAGCACCGCCTAACGGTTTTTGATAAGCTTCTTTTCCTGTAATACCAGTCAATCTACCCAATGGGTTAGAAAGGGCTTCAGTAATTGCTTGACCACGTTTTTCAGCAGCTTGTGGCCCTTCAATACCCAATGTGCGTTCTAAGAACTGAGTGCCGCCACCAATAGCTTGTGGAATCGCATTTAGCAAAGTATCAGCCGCACCAAGCACTCGCTGTGGAATTTCTTGTTTAGCTTGAAATGCCTTTTGCATGGCAGTAGTTGCCGTAGCAGGTGCAGGAGCTGGCGCTGCTTCTGTTGTAGCGGCTTTGGTAACTGGTGCGCTTAAATAGTCCTCTAATGGGTCGCTAGAACCTTTGACAGATTGCACATATTTAGTAGGGTCAGCAGTCTTAAACCCACCGTAAGCAGCCAATGCTTTGTCTAAGCTGCCTGTTTGGTTGTAAAGTTGAGTTAGGTATTGACGAGCAGCTTCACGGGATTGTTTTTCGTCCATTGGGTCAAACTTAATACCCTGCTTGCCAAGCATTTCAACTGTGCCAGGCATAAACTGGTAAGCGCCCATTGCCCCGCTAGTTTTATTGACTGCTTTCGGGTTGCCGCTGCTTTCGGTTTGCTTTAAACGATCAAGCAAAGCCTCAGAAATAGGGGATTCAGCCGTTCCGCTGCTTAAATACTGCTCAAGAGCATCCATCAGAATTCCCCTGTTGAAGTCAACTTTTTAATGTTGCGCCATTTTTCAAGGAAGATTTTACGCTGTGCGGGGTCGCTTGGCATGATCTTATCCAACTCTGCTTTTTGTTGTGCGGGGTTTTGGATGCTGTTGACAATGCTTGCAGCTTCAAACAATCGGCTGTCTGCATTTTTGCTCCAGTTTTGTTGGAAAGCAGCCATGTTGTTATCGCCAAATTTGCGATAAAAGTTTTGTGCCGCAGTAGCTTGCATATCAATACCCGTCAATTGGGCATCATTACGGCGAACAATATTACGCAACACACTTGGGGGATAAGTTTCATCACCAGAAGCCAAAGCCGCCAAATGCTTGCCAGCATCAGTTTTTAACTGAGCATCGTTCATTGCCGACAATTGTTGATTGGCAATGTCTTTAGACAATTGAATATATCTTTGACCCAATTCAGTACCAGCAAATTTATTAAATTTACGAGCCACTTCACCTGTCCAACCAGTTGCTTTTGAACCAAGTGCATTTTCAATTTCATCAACGGTTTGCAATGTTTCTTGATTGTTGCGTTTAGCAGTAACCAAATTGGATTGCGCCCCTAACAAACCTTGACGATATGTAGTGCCTTTAGCTGTGTCATCAGCTTCTGTTGGATTAGGAATATAAGGCTGTCCAGCAGAGCGAACCGGATGCGGCAATGGTGTAGGTGCGTTATGGTCAAACGCTGCGCCCATTTGAGCGCCTTGCACACCTTGAGGCTGTTGAGGTTGTTGGAAACCTTGAGCAACACCAACGGTAGCCGTAGGTGCTTGACCTGGCATATTCTGCGTAGTAACAGTTTGACCAGAAGGTGTTACTTGAATTTTAGGAGCAGTAATTTCTTGTGCGCCTGTTGGCGTCAACATACCAACACCAATCTTTCCAGCAAGTTGAGGCAACATCGCTGGTTTCTTAACCAAATCAATTGAATTTTTGTAAATTTCAGCAAGGCGCTTAACGTGTTTTGAATCGTATTGCTCTGCAATATCGTCAAGCGACTTTTTATATTCTTCTGGGTCGGTAACTTTGTTGTTAGCTTTTTCCAAGAATGTTGCGCCAAAAATGCCACGTTCTTGAGTGGTCAATTGATTTTTTGCCGATGCCGCCTCAGTCTGAGACTTAGCCAACTTAGTCAAATCTTCAATGTATTTTGTTCCCGTCATGGGAGCAAGGCCAGGAATAGCTTTGTTGATTTTTTCTTGATCTACTTCGCCGTTAGTCTGAAAGTTCTCAGGATTAGCCATAAATGCTTGCATAGCCAAACGTTCTTTGTTGGCCTGTTGCAATTGACTAAGATCAATTCCACCTTTTTCAGCAGATTGTTGCGCAGTTTGAACTTTTGCTTGAGCTTCTTGCAAAGCCAAAGGGTTTATTTGCTGTGCTTGTTGCAACTCAAGTTGCGCTTTTTGTAACTGTAAAGGCTGTAACTGCTGCGCTTGTTGAAAGTTTTGAATTCCAGAAGCGGCGTTAACCATGTCAGCCAACGATGTACGTTGCTGTGGTTGAGCGTAATTTGTAAAAAAATCAGCCATCTTTAATCCTTAACTTCCTTTTTGACCAAGCAAAGTAGCCAACGTAGCAGTATTAGCAAGGTTGCTAATCGTGTTTGATGTGTTCTGCGCTTGACCCACCGTAGCGCCAGCGTTAGCCGCAGCAATACCAGTAGCCAAGTTTGTTGCTTGATTTCCGTATTGTGAGCCAGCAGTAACAGCTTGTTGGTTAGCAGAAGTACCTAAACCAGCAATACCCGCCAAACTGTTATAAATGTTATTGCGCTGTGACTGATAGTTATTGAAAGCGTTTTGGTATGCATTGCCAGCGTAATCTTGCGTGTATTGCTGCAAGCCCTGCAAGGTGTTACCAGACAAAGCACCGCCGCCAACGTTAGCTGCACGTTGATTAGCCATCTGGCCTTGCTGCAATTGGAAAGCGTAATTAGGTGCTAACTGAGCGTTAAGGTCTTGGTTGTTAAATTGGTTTTGGAAGTAACCAAGATTGTTTTGCAAGCCAGTTAAGCCTTGCTGACCTGCTGCTTGATAAGGTGCAAGTTGATTCTGCAAGCCAGAATAGATACCAGCCAATGTGCCTTGAGCTTGACCTGCTGCGGCTTGTTGTTGGGCTTGTGCAGAACTGATTGCATTGCTGTTAATAGCACCAGTAGCAAGACCAGCAGCGCCACTACCAAGAGCGGCTAATTGACCAGCAGTAAGACCTGTGCCTAATACGCCAGCACCCGCTGCACCAGCAGCACCTGCGGCGGCAGCGCCAGAGGTAACAGCAGGGCTTAAAGCACTTGCTGCTCCAGCAGCACCAAGAGCGCCAGCGCCAACAGTTCCAGCCGTACCAAGGTTAATAAAGCTATTTGGGTCACCCAAAGTAGCTAAACCAGTTGGCGTGACACCAGCAGCACTAACAAGGCCTGTGCTTCCAGCAGCACCTAAACCAGCCGTATTGATAAAAGATGTTGCGTCACCCAAAGCTGTTGATGCTGGAACGACAATACCTTGAGCGCCGCCCATGCCTTCCAAGCCTGGAGCAGTAGCCGCCGAGCTAATTCCTTGAGCGCCACCCATGTCAGCCAAACTTGTTCCGGCTTGGTTAGCGTAAGCAGATGTTCCAAAATTAGCAGGGGCTTGGATACCTTGCGCCGCATTAGGGGCTGTACCAGAACTAAGTAAACTGCCATCAGGCCCATAAACAGAACCATTGGCAGCATAAATGTTGCCTGTGGTTGTATCAACAAATGAGCCAGCACCGTAATTTTGACCAACTGTTGCAAGGTTTGCTGTGTTAGTTGCAGCAAGATCACTCAATGATGTAGTTGTTGGCGCTGTTATAGCAGTAGGCGTAGCAGCCGCAGCATTAGCCAAACTTGTAGCATCAGCAGCTTGTGTTACCGCAGCAGAGCCAGGGGCAGCAACTACACTTCCATCAGCGCCAAGAATTGAACCATCGGCAAGAACTGTTGAACCATCAGCCAAAACAGCGCCTGGGGTAACCGCCGCACCAGAAGCCAAAACATCCGCAGCCGTTCCAAGAGCGGAGGCATCTGTTGCTGCACCAACAGCTGCCGCAGCAGCATCAGAGCCTAAAAAACCAGCAGCCGCAGAATCAGCCAAAGCGCCACCAGCAACATCAGCCGCAGCAGCTTCACCAGCCCCAGTTAAAACAGCGTCAATAACAGCAGAAATGCCCATAAGTTACCCCAAAACTATTGAATAAGTCTTTTCAAAATAATGACCACCCAATCTCTCAACCAAATGCCCATAATCAAGAAAAGGCTTCATGTGGAATAAGATTCTCTGTGGTGACCGATTTTTAATTTCTTCAGTCGTCCACTTTAGAAACCTATATCCAAGCAACCCCTTTCTGTAATCAGGGTGAATATAGAGAATGTCTGAGCTAGCCGTGACGCTTTTTTTATAGTGCAAGTGGTTTACCACCATCCATAAACTATAACCAACCAATTTGCCATCATCTCTTGCTGTGTGAACTTCCAAAATCTTGGCGTTTTCAAGCGTCTGATAACGGTCTAAGTCGGGGTCAAGCTCTATAACATCAGTTCGTTCTGCAATTTCTTCATAATGCTCTTTAAAAAGGGCCAATGCTTCATCAACAAATGGAAACAATGGCTCTTTTTGAAAAGTTATCATGGGCTGTAATATGGTACTTTGAAGGGCTGACCGTTCACCGTCACGTTGATAAATCCCACAGGATTGCTAGGCAAAGTTGCAGAACCAGCAGTCGCTGTGGTTGCACTACTGAAGTTTAACAAATTAAGGAAGAATTGTTGCCAACTTCTTGTTGGTCTTTGCGTGTTTCCATCCAAAAAAACCGATTGTGGATATGGATTTAACTGCTGTGTAGTAGAAACGCCATTAGCCATTAGTTTTCTCCCACGCTAGATTTCAAGTTAGCCGACACAATCACGCTGTTTACAGGGTCAGTAAAGACCACTTCAAACACCCTGTCCCGTGACCATCCCAAACGCCGCCAGATAGCACGATTCTTGTAGCGACCAAGCTGACCAATAGAAACCCAATACTCCCGTGACCATGTAGAGCCACCATCATTAGACCAGCGCAACATTGCTTGCGGGTTAGTGGTCGTTGAAATGGTTGTCAATGCGCTATCAGAGCCAATCGTGTAAGTAGCAATAGATTCAATAAAGAAACTTTGATTTGGCGAAATCGTCAGCGTGTTAGGATAACTTGTGTTTACAGGCTGCGTAAACAAACCCGTTGTACCTGTGCCAGGCTGGAACTGAATCTGCATTTCGTCAAAGTATTGACGTTGCAAGTCAGTCGTTAAATGAGGCGTTCTACGCAATCTGCGGATAGTTTGACCGTCATCTGTGTAGTTCTGCGGGTCAAGTTCGTAAATCTTGCCATTAGCATAGTCGCCAACAAGCACCATGCCTTGAAACAAAGCAGCGCAATTAGACAAATGGCGGGTGTATTCGTTACCATCCCAATACAGCCATTTGTGCCACATCTGGGTCGTTGCGTCATAACACCAAGTCAAACCATTAGCACCAATGCTAGGGAAAGTCACCACATAAACTTCGTGGCCCTCTAGCTGGTAAGTATAAGCAACAGCATCACTAACTGTTTGATTTACAAGCGTATTTTCAACAGCGTGAGTAGATATGCGGGTTGGGATATACCCATTCATCTGCATGATCTGTGCTTGCCCACGGTTGTTGCGGGACACATAAGCAAACGAATTACCCAATCGATACAGCGACTGAGGGGCGGCAATACCATGTTGAGTGGATGTGCCAGGGATACGCTGGAAAGGGAAGGGAATAGCGCCCACATCTGTCCACACTTCGGAGGACACTTCACCCATCAAATAAACTTCACGATGGTCAGCGACTAAAGCAACTAGCTTATCAGGGGCTGCGTCTTTAAACGCATAGGACGTAGAGCTAGAAATGGGTGAAAGCAGACCAGAAGCGCCCCATTGTTGCGTCCCTGGATTGTTGTAAACAAAGTAGTTATCCACAATGTCAACAGACGAACCACCAGAAAACGCACCATCAGTAGAAGGCAAAGTCGTGAACTGAATAGCGTAAAGCGTCTCTGAGCCAACAGTAGCCGTACCGCTGACCGTGTATGTGCCTGTGCCGCCAGTACCAGTTCCAAGGGCTGTAATCACTACGTTGGACGAAATGCCAGCGCCGTAAATGGTCTGTCCAAGATGCAAAGTGCCGCTTGTAACGGCTGTGACTGTTAGCGTATTACTAGTGATAGAACCAGTAATAACAGCGCCAACAGTAGACGAACCTAGCTTGCTAGAAGGTACTGTTTGAGTTTGGTTGACTGTGTATGTACCAACCCCGCCTGTACCCGTTCCTAAAGCTGTAATAACCGTGTTGGCAAGGACAGCAAGACCATTCAAAGACTGATTAATGCCGATAGTGCCAGAACTGACGTTTGTAACAGTTAAGGTCGTCCCGCTAACCGAGCCAGTAAATACAGCGTTCGCAGGACTAGAAATATACCAAACGTAACGATGAGCGCCATCGACAATGTAAACGTTGACGCCGTTATCGCTGATCTGAACTTGACCAGCAGCCGTATTCAAAATGCCAATAACGTTAGGCACTAGGTTGGATGACAGCACATAAACGTAAGCACCGCAAACAACGATAAGCTGATTGCCTCCAGAAACCGTGTGCATACCACGCACTTCAGCAGCGTTTAAAACCGCTTGAGTGGTAAGTCCTGGCGTAGGATAAAGCGCAACCACCCCACGGTTGCCAGGTTGCTTTAAAGGGTCAATCTCAGGTCGCCAATTGATGCTTTCTTGTGTTTCTTGATAGATACTTGGAGAATCGTAACTCGGCCCCACAAATCCGAAATCAGCCATATTTGGCTCCTTTTTTCAGATTGTCTATTGCCCACAAAGGTTGTTGATTTGTGTAATGAAACGCTTGTTTCTGTTGCTCTGGGTCATGCAAATCAAATGAAGCCAGAGGGCGAATATGATCTATGTGCCATTCACCCATGTTATGCCATCCCATGTTTTCAACAAACTTTGCTTCAATGTATCCACGGAAAAAATCATAAGAACAGCCCAGCAACGTTTCAGTCCGAGCAGACTTTCTTTTTCCTTTTAATGCTTCATAAGCCCTGTTTTGCTCTCTACGTATCAAAACAAAGGTTGGGTCAACTTTTCTTCTTGCTTTAGCACGCTCGTTATTTTTCTTGTAAAGTTTTGAAGCATTGGCT
>Ga0214192_1002235_pt1 | contig 10176 bp, 11 predicted proteins | sample TroBogEpilimnion_44_FD_153030 | JGI IMG/M metagenome (GOLD analysis project Ga0214192, IMG submission 153030) | Freshwater microbial communities from Trout Bog Lake, WI - 29JUL2008 epilimnion | ecosystem: Environmental > Aquatic > Freshwater > Lake > Epilimnion/Euphotic zone | place: Trout Bog... | reverse complement strand
GGAGCGATGGCAACAAACACAAATAATGGCTACCGTATCGGATCGGTGTGCTTTTGAACTTGCCCCGATCTAGCGGACACTCGGCTAATAGCGTAATCTCTATTTCCGAGGAAAACTATGAAAACCCAAAAGAAACAAAACCAGCTATTGTCCGCAACAAATATACAGCCCAGTTTAAAGAACAAGTTTTGGCGCGAACTGACATTGATGGCATTGCCAAGGTTGCAACAGATTTAGGTCTTGCCGTGTCAATGTTGTACAACTGGCGAGCCAAACGTAACCATACGTAACCATACGGGACAACCTTTCGAAGATCAAAAGCTGCAATAAGCTGAAATGGCAAGGCTTAAACGAGAAAACGCTCGACTTGAAGAGGAAGTAGCCTTTTTAAAAAAGGCGGCAGCGTACTTTGCCTAACAGCCCAAGTGAAGTACGCCTTGATTAATACCCATTCCGAACAATTTACTGTGGGTATGATGTGCCGGATGCTTGGGGTTTCACGTAGCGGTTTTTACAGCTGGAAAGATAGACCTCTTTCCAATAAAACACAAGCTAATCAATTGCTTGTCAATGATATTAAGCGTATTTTTGATGATGAGAAAGGACGACCTGGTTCACCTAGAATTTCTTAGAGACTGCAAGATGAAAGTAAATCTGCTGGTAGGCACCGAGTGGAGCAATGGCTGGAGAGCGAAAGCAGCAAAGAAATACAAAGCCACTACGAATAGCAATCATTCCTTACCTGTAGCTCCGAATCTATTGGAGCAAAATTTCAAAGCAGATGCTCCCGATCAAAAATGGGTATCGGACATTACTTATATTTGGACTGAAGAAGGTTGGCTATATTTAGCCGTTGTACTTGAGCTTTATTCGCGACGGGTGATCGGTTGGGCCATTGCCGAACGGATGACGGCAACATTGGTGTGTGATGCTCTTATCATGGCATTATGGCGCCATAAAATGCCCCGAGGGGTCATTGTTCATTCAGATCGAGGTAGCGTATTGTTCTGCTGCCTACCAAAATCTATTCACTAAAGACCAATTAATTTGTAGTATGAGCAAGAAAGGCGACTGCTATGACAACGCTGCCATGGAAAGCTGGAATCATAGCTTCAAAGTCGAAGCTATTCATGGTGAGCGGTTTTTAACCCGTTCAGCAGCCAAATATCAAGTATTAGAATATATCGAATTATATTACAATCGCAAACGGCTTCATTCCAAATTGGGTTATGTTAGCCCAGAAGCTTTTGAAGCTAAAAAGTCGCTTAGTTGAGTGTCCGTTAAATCAGGGCAAGATCAATGGAAGTCATGCCAGTTTTAGTGGGCATACGCTAACGTTGGTTTAAGCTTAAAAAAACCACCTCTGATTACTCTCGGGTGGCTTTTGTATTGGTGTTGCCATCTAATGGATTAACTGTAATTGCTCTACGATTGGAATAAGGCTCGTTGCTGGGCTATTGTTATCGCTTCATGAAGGTTGGAAGTGTGATATACAATATTAGAGTAGGAATAAGCTCCTATAACATGAAGAACTTCCTGCCAACTACGAAATCGTTGTTTAAGGCTATAACTTAATTGATAAGTCTGTTTTGAATCAGACGCAGCAGTCGTTGCTAATTGGAGAGTATCTTCCGAGGGTGTATTCAAGAAAGAAATAATGGCTTTATTAAATGTATTTAAATGACGCAGATGAGACCGAGTAGCCTCTCTGCCGATCTGTTCGTTAACTTCTTGGAGCAATAAGTGTAACTCTTTTAATGCTACGCTATCTAATTTCATGACGATTTCTTTATCGTAAGAATTGTTTGCGAATCCTGCAAACTAGGTTTTCGGATTGTTTTAAAGCGGGTATTGATTGCAACCGTTGAATTATTTGGTTTATCTTCAAACGTAGAGTCTTGTCGGAAGCGAATGATCATTAATTGTTCGAGTTGATCCAATTTTGAATTAATTTGAGCAAATTCATTTTTTATCATCAATGAAAGCTGATTCAATAATTCAAAGGGTGAAAGTGAATACACTGCATTTCTTGAGTGTGCTTCTGGAGAAATAATCGTCTTTCTTATTGACGAGTTATTGATATCGGAAATGGCACTGCCATTATTAGAAATTGCTATTTTAAGAAGTCTTTGTCTAAACATATGAGTACATCCTGTGCTCGGTCTTTAAAATCCATTTCAAGAAATTTTTTTCTGAAACATAAGTCTTAATTTTAATTGTAACTTATTAAAATAGCAAGTCTTTTTTGAATGACTTGGTTTGACTTGAGCGTTTAATTTCTACTATAGTCTCAATGTTGGATAATTGGATATTTAAAAAAATAACTTCCACATCATCAAGCTCAAATAGTTCCGCATAGCTTGACAGTTCAATTTGATGATAGGGCTTCTGACTTAGTTTTATTGACCAGATTGTTTGGGCTTAAGGTATTTCTGTGATATTTGTAGCTAGCAGCCTTTTATATCCATTACAATTACGGACAGCTTCTTTTTCTCCACCTACGTTAGCTAGCTCAGATACATTGATACTGTCGCCTTGTCCAAATTTCTACCAGAATGACTGCTTCTGGCAGGTACTTTATCTCTGATCTTGTACATCGATAATTGGTTCTTTCGTCTAGATAGTGCGTTTACTTCTGTAGATAACCGACTACAATCAAATGCTTCGTATTGAAGCTTAGATTTTAAAGTTCAGTGAGTTGCGCTGTTGGAGTGGGCATGTTTAGGCAACCAGTTAGTACTGTTGTCGTCACAACGGAAGTAATGATTTGTCTCGTTAGATATTCCGTTATAACTAAGTAGAGTGTACAACCAACTGAAGCATAGTATAAGTAGTAATGTTTTTTGATGTGAATACGTATTGATTCGACAATTAACTTGCAATCCATCTGACCACATACTCTCTGCTGTTGACGGGTAGTCATAAGAAAGCATGGATTGATTGCAAAGGCAGGAACCTAAAAATAAATATTATGTTCTAACTACGCTGTCTAAATTTCAATTGTAACTCTAGTTTCAATCAAACTCTCAACCTCGGAATATATATCTATTGTTTCATCAGGGACATCAATGCTAACGATAAGACTATAGCGAGTTTTATTTTTCCACCGATCTTGGGCAGTGCGATATTTCCACCATCCGCCGACAGGAAACACGGCGAGGGTATGCATATCTGCAAGGGCTGCCGCTGAACCTGTCCAAATGTCGGCATGCAGAGAGCCGCGTGTCCGCATTTGTGGTCCCAAATGCCAACCCTCTGCATCGCCCTCAGGACCATCATAGTTTTCTATATCTGCAAGCTTGTTGATGAAGGCACGAAAATTCATCACTGATTGTCCCGGTCTAATGACCTCAAACCGCAATCCATGTGATTGATAGCTGAAACGTTGTCGATATCCACGACGCCCTGGATTTGGCTCGACGAAGTATGACAGAGTGACGCGAAGTTTGACTTCTGTTTCCGAGGGGAGTTGTTGTAACGCTTCTATCGGCCAAGGAAGCGTATAAAGCTGCATTTCATTTAATTTTGGATCGGTAGAGCTACTTGTGCCTGCATTTTTAGCAAAGGGCTGAAGATGGTCTTGAGCAACCAAGGTCAAAACATGATTCGCGCTGTAGAGAGCTCGCTCCAGATTAGGAACGCCGTAGCCTACACATCTAAGCATTGTTTGTTTGGCAATCTTATCGCTGTGTTTGCTCTGAAGTAGTCCGAATCTCTGCCACATAAGTGCAGTCCAGTTCGCCGAATGCACTAGCAAACCACGAATAGTTTCGGGCCAGTAGCTTGGATATTCACTCATGAGTAATGCTGCCTGTCGGGATACCAAGGCGCATGCTGCGCTAGTATCTGCGGTTACTTCGAATAACTGACCGGTTGTGCGACCAGATGTAGTCAATAAAGAGACAACATCTGCATCAGAAATCTCGGTTCGATCTGGAGATAACAGTCGATTTCCACCTTCTGCGACAATATCAGGCTTATATGGGGCGTGTTTACGCCATGACCAGTTAACAGAGGAACGCGATGTAGGTGCAACATCACCGGCACGCGCTAACGGTGACCAGCCGTCAAAACTGGGGTCGTCGTTAGTCGTTTTTTCTGTATAGGCACCAACAGTTATAGCGTTCCATGACTGGGCTGGGTCTTCGATTTCGGCAAGATGCAATTGCTTCCAGTGATCAATATCTGGCGACAAGTTACGATTATTACCAGCAGAAATAACGAAAAGCCTCTGTTTTCCTTCCTCAATTCCTGAAGCAGCTCTATCGATTTCGGCAGACCAAGATGAGGGCTGACCTCCCATGTGTTCGGGATCAACTGTTACGGCCAGCGAGTAAACTCGATTCCACTCTGGTCGCTCAATTTCAAGTTTTGCTGCAGTTCCTATTGTTATCGCACCATATAGCTCTGGATCGTTTGATCCGGTTGGCGGCAAAATACGACCTGATTCGATTCGATGTTTTAGGACAACGACATCGTTACTAACTATGGCTTTGTGCAGGTCCCCAAAAGCGGCAAGTCCAGCCTGTCTAGATCCGTGATCGCAGTATGGTGTGTGCATATGGTTGAAAGCGTCGAATAATGGCCAGTTTAGATTCCATCGTTCAGCCTGTGCAGCGTTACAAACACTCGCAAGCAATGGGTGCTGAAAATTAACGCCGTTATCAAGGATGGTCACGACAGTGACCGTAGTGTCATCCAGCTGGATACGTTGTAGCAAATCATTTATCCATTGCTGCTGATCAACGGGCGAAGATTCAATTAAAACATTCGGCGTTTCTTTGGCTCTGCGCAATTCTTCGAGACACGCAATCAATTCAGGAGCTCGCTCCAGTTGATGTACAGAGGCCTGAATAAGAACGACTACGCTATCAAAAAAACTGAGAGAGGTATTTCCCAATCGACCATTGATGCGATCGGCAAGCTGTTGAGCAATATCGATTGGATTCTCATTGGGGCTTCGCCGTTTTAGCCACAATTCCCACCATGCGATTTGATTAAAATCAGCAGGAAAATAGTCTGGATTATCAGTCCAAAACGACCTCAAATTTGCAAGTTTTATTTCTGCGATGCTGTCAATAAGATTATGGTTTCGTGGACCACCTTTGCCATCTTTTTCAGGATCAAGGTATTGATTTAACTTTTTTTGAAAAGCATCACGTTTGGACTCTGGTATGAAAATTAACGCAACTTCGTGATCATCAACTTTACGGCATGAACGAAGTTTGAAATCACGACTTGTGTCTAGGCTTTCAAGTGGTAGCTCACAATTTGGCATTCCTATTATTTCGATAAAGATTCCAATATCCTCTGTTATGGGATTTGGACGCTGTGTTCGTTGAGTATCATATTGCTTTATAAGTTCTTCGTAGAGAAGCGATAGGTATTGTCCGTGTGCTAAACGGTCTTGCAAAGGAATTATAGGATTTCGCCCCGGTCTTTTAGACTGAAAGTCTTCATTCGAGACAAAACCATCAATCAGAATATGCGGCTTCCGTTCTTGCATTAAATTTCCTTATTTATTACCGGCATGCCGTCGCTCAATCGCCTTGATGATAAGTGATGTAGAAATGAGACCTTTCTGGTGAAGAATAGCTTCCTTGGCAGCATCCTCAGATGCTTGAGCTACCTCTGCAGCACTGAGACCTTCTGCTACAGAACATATTTTATCCCATGCGAGAGGAGCTGTTTCAAAGCGTGCCAAACGGTTTTGTACTAACTCCCTGATTTGTTCTTTGCCAGGTTTTTCAAATCGGATGATGTCGTCGAAGCGACGATATAATGCTTTATCGAGAAGTTCAGGGTGATTGGTTGCCGCGACAATAACGCTCTCGGAGTGATCCTGTTCGACGAATAATAGAAATGAGTTAAGTACTCTTCGAATCTCTCCAACATCATTTTCTGCCCCGCGCTGAGTGCCTATAGCATCAAACTCGTCAAATAAATAGACAGCACGTGTCTGCTGAATATGATCGAATACCAATCGAAGCTTAGCTGCCGTTTCTCCCAGAAACCTTGTAATAAGGCTATCTAGGACAATGGTGTAAAGCGGGAGTTTGAGCTCTGTTGCGAGTACTGCAGCGGACATTGTTTTACCAGTACCTGGTGGTCCAGTGAAGAGCAGTTTTCGTCGCGGAAAAAGATCAAACTGTGCTAACTTGTCTTTTTGCCGTTGTTCGAGAAGAACTTGATCAAGACGCTCTCTAACCTCTTCGGCCAAAACTAATTCACTGCTTCGTACTGGTGAGTTAGTGATCTTCAGTAACCCTTTTAGGTCGCCTTGGGGTTGCTGTAATAATAGTGTAGGCTTAGATGTAGCGAGACTAAGAGTTGCGGTTTTTTGAGATTTCTCGACCAGTGCTTTAATATCACTAGCGAGTTTGTGATGTCCTTGTCGAGCTTCCTGAGCTGCCATTTGCAAAGCAATAGAGTGGAAACGCTGATCATCTCGATCAACGTGACTTCTCAATAATGATTTGATTTGTTCAGCTGTTGCCATTCTTACACCTATATTTCTTCCTTACATGATAAACGATCCTGCTTAAAACCTTAATAAGTTTGATCTTGATCATGAAAAATTATCATTACACTGACTTGATTTTGGATAACTTGATGTAAATTTGACCAGCAATTTTGAAAATAAAAAACTATCTAGTTTCTATGTAAATCGATGGGTTTTTGGCTGTTGCCAATATGTATTTCTCCAGGGTTAATCGCAGTGAAATTTTCACTGTTAGTGGGTACTGCTTCTATAAGCACTTTGCCAAGGTGTTTTAAAATGAACTCAGCGGCCCTGACACGATGATCTATAAAGTGGCTATGGAGCTGGCCTTTTAGTATATCAACGGCTTGGGCAATCATGCCTTCGAGTTCTTGGGCCAGTAGCAGTTCTATATTGTTGCGTAGATTAGCAATGGCTAATCGTCCTTCATCCGATCTGACCAAATGACAGGCATAGGGTATTGAGTAATTGGCTTGTCTGGCGGCTTCAGTTAAGGATAATCCGGTTGCCAGACCTTGATAGAGTCTGATGTGTCTGGCAGAGATTACCGGCATTTGGCTTTGATCATTAAGATTCGTTATCATTTCCATATATTTAAAGCTCCATTGGTTTCTAAACTCACATTTTGTGAGTTGAGTATTTTATATAAGTTATTGTTATATAAGTTAATGTGAGTTAGGTGAGTTGAAACAAGCACCCAGCCCAACTCATATAAGTTATTCAATTTATATAAATATTTTTTTATTCTGTTCCAAAAATCAACTCACTTAACTCACATTTATCTATAAGTAATTGATCTTTATTACTTATAATCTGTGAGTTAGCTTTAAATCAACTCACTTTTAACTCACCCAGATACACATTCTAATTGCCAAACGACGGCTCTATGTAATGTGCCCGTTTTAATAATACGCATTCCGTCTACAATACGACCTGAGAATTTACTCAATATTCGACCGATCTTTCGTTCCGTTACTCCACCTCGATCATCGAATTCTGATCGAAACCACTGACCAGTCACTGCGCTATTCATAAGCTCTCTAGCTGTGCGACTAGAAAACTTGATTTCTGCTTTCCATAGGTGCAGTAGTTCTCCTAAACCGGCAACGCCATCGTCAGCGGTTGCTTTCGCTTGTCCTAATGCTGGATCAACCAAACCCAACCACACTAAAGGGGCAGCCAACTCATCACACCATTGTTCAAAGGTGCCCAACCGAATATTGTTTATCTTGGGACTACCTGCTGCATGATAAGCTTCTAGAATAGTCAACAAACTTGAGAGGATGGCTTGGCGTTGTTCAGAGCAAGTTTGTAGAAAGTTTTTGTCGAACTTTCTTAATTCAGGTTGTTCACAGCGAGCATCCAAGTTTATTATCAGAGAACGTCGAGTAATATCTGAGTCTAACTTCAGATTATTGCCGGTTGCTATAAATAACGAGGCCGTGCTGACTTGGCGAATACGTGAAAAGCCCAATTCTCGATCCGAGTAATTCGCTGAGCTTAAGATCGCACACAGCGCATCACCGCCTAAAGCCACACCTAATTTAACATTATCAATGATGATGTGGGGAGAAGCGATTAACAGCGCTGACATCAACATTTTCGCTGTTTCCGTTTCATTGTCTTTAAAACCGTGAACTGCTGGTTTGTCGCCAGAAGCAATAGAAGCTACCCCACATGCTAGTTGGGTTTTTCCAGTCCCTGGTGCGGTTGCGGAAATGCCGAATAACGGTGCAGTTTCAAGGGTCGGTCGTTGTATCGCCGTTAACATCATCGCTATTGCTACTGACTCATCGACTGCTGTCAGAAAAGGAAAGCCTGATAAGAGATTACGTAAATTTAGAATAGCGTCTTTAGCCGCTTCATAAGAAGAATTTTTAATACTGCTAAAACCATCAAAATCTCTTGTTAAAAATAATCCAGATACGTGATTGAAACCTCTGGAATGCACTATCTGGTCATTATAAAAATAGGGATTATGAAGGATGCCTTGCAATTGAGGGATTTTCCAAGAACCTTGTTCCAACCAAGCTTTACAAAGGCGGTCTGGAAATAAAGCTTTGGATTCGACCCACTCTTTTTTTAATTCTTTGGTTCGGGTAAATTGAATGAATCGACCGATGCTAATAGGCGCAGTGATTGCTGTTAACGGTCTTATGTTGCCATCTGAACCTATAAACACTAAGGCTCCTTTAAAGTCGAAGATATCCGGATAAACACCGATACTCAGTATTTGTTCGATCAATTTAAATGTCCGCTCTGCATTGTGAGTATCTAATTTAATACTTACTTTGTCTAACTTATAGTTTATTCTGCCGTGCCGAAATGAACTGATCAAAAATTGATTTTCGTTATCAAAGCCTTTGGCGCGATAGTGTGCGCTAGAATCGCCTGTCTCATCAGGATCAAGGCAATCACATAAATGAAAGCGATCTGGATTACGCAGTATGTCTGTGACTGTCACGAGCGGATAATTTGCAAATTGTATGAGGTGAGCACCGGTAAGGATTCCGTTCTGAGCGTTAGTGACTTGAGCAATAGCGGTACTTTTACTGATACCCGAGGTCACCAGACGGGTGACTGCTTGTTGGCTATAATTATCTCTGGTGAGATCCGCTTCTGGCTGTCTAATGGTTTTAGCCGTTAGTTTTAAAGCCTCTATTGTTGTAGCCATCTCGATGTTAATAGCATTGATGTTAGCCGTTTCTAAAACACCACCAGACCAGTGCTGAAAAGCTCTAGGTAGCTGCTTAACACCCGCATCCAGAATAGGCTTGGCTTCAAATATTAATCGTTCTGGCGAGTATACGGAGCTGTCAAATAAGCTTCGGGACAGTAGCGATCCGCTTTTAGAAATATCGAAACGACCATATCCGTGCAACCAACTACGATCCTCTAGGAGTTTGCCTATTAACGGGATTTTACTTGCATCATCGACTGAGCAATACAAATGACATCCGCCCGTAAAGGTCTCCGGTGGTTTGTCTTCTGATTTATAAAGTCCTGCAGAGGTAGATCCCAAAGCCAGTATTTCGCAGTTCACCAGTTCAGGCATTAATTCAAGTAACTGCTTGTGAATGTTGTCTAAACTTAGAGCAGGTGAATGGGGTTGTGGATCATAATCGAAAACGATGAGCGCAGGTTTTTGCTTGAATGTAAAAAACGCTTTTGAGCGACTGATTTGCCCTGCTTTTTCCAAACCTTTCTTTACAACGCGAACCGATTGTAATTTGTCACATTCATCGGAAGTGCCTAAAGCAATGGCTTGGGACTGGTTGAGGCTATCCAAAAGTTCTTTGAACGCTAAGAGGTCTTTAATTGATATGGTCTGAACAGACCCATTAGCCATTCGGCACTGAGAACCATCTTTGATAATCTCGCCATCAATTAACCGAATGTCCTTGGTTAAAATACCGAGGTCTTTTGTAAAAACTGATAAATCCATTTTAATCTCCGTGTGGGCATCATGCTCACATTAATTTTTAATTAATCAATACGACTAAGTTGAGGCGATTGTCTATCAATTCTCTCTGAAAAGCAAATAAATATTTGTTTTTAAATAATAAAAATTGATTTTTTAACCTATAAGAGTTTTTTACCTACAAATGAGTTTTTTATTAAAATGGCTGCGGCTTTATAATGTAGTAAGAATAACTAAGGCAAACTTATAATTT
>Ga0214192_1002234_pt1 | contig 10178 bp, 8 predicted proteins | sample TroBogEpilimnion_44_FD_153030 | JGI IMG/M metagenome (GOLD analysis project Ga0214192, IMG submission 153030) | Freshwater microbial communities from Trout Bog Lake, WI - 29JUL2008 epilimnion | ecosystem: Environmental > Aquatic > Freshwater > Lake > Epilimnion/Euphotic zone | place: Trout Bog... | reverse complement strand
TGAAGGCGTCCTGCACGGAATCCGTCACCTCGCCCAGATCTGACAACCGCACTGCCGCGCCGTTGATGTAGCTCACGATGACCTGTTTGTAATCGGCGGCTTTGTCGATCTGATCGCTGGCCAGCACCTGCCAGCGCCGGTGCTCATCTTCCACCACGCCCTTGGGCCGGTTCACGTTGGCGGCGGCAATGGAGTTGCGCACATCTTCCATCGTAAGATTGGCCCGCGTCAGCGCAGCCATGTTCATGGTGGCACGCACGGCAGGCAAAGAACTGCCACCGATGCTGACATTGCCCACGCCATCGACCTGTGAAATCTTCTGGGCGATGATCGTCGAAGCGACATCGTACATCTGCCCTGGCGTGGCGACGTCCGAAGTGAGCGCCATGATCATGATGGGCGTGTCCGCCATGTTCATTTTGCGGTAGGTCGGATTTCCAGGCATGCCGCTGGGCAGCAGACTGCGTGCGGCATTGATGGCGGCTTCCACATCCCGCGCGGCGCTGTCCACATCACGGCTGATGTCAAACTGCAGACTGATGCTCGTGCTGCCCGACGAGGAGGTAGAAGTCATCTCGGTGATGCCCGCGATGCGGCCCAGCGTGCGTTCCAGTGGAGTGGCCACGGTGGCAGCCATGGTTTCCGGGCTGGCACCTGGCAAAGAAGCTGAAACGGAGATGGAGGGGAAATCCACCTGCGGCAGGGGCGACACCGGTAGGTGCGTGTAGGCCAGCACACCCGACAACGCAATCGCCAGCGTGGCGAGCGTGGTCGCCACGGGACGATGGATAAAGGTGTCCGTAAGACTCATGCAATAGAGGGGATGGCGGACGTGGCTTGTTCCCTGTGCTGCGGCACAAAGCGGTCAAACATCAGATAAATGACCGGCGTGGTAAAGAGGGTAAGCAACTGGCTGACGAGCAAACCACCCACCATGGTCAGTCCCAGCGGATGTCGCAGCTCTGACCCTTCCCCGCTGCCAATCATGAGCGGCAGCGCTCCGAGCAAGGCGGCCAGGGTGGTCATCAAAATGGGGCGGAAGCGCAGCAGGCAGGCCTGATAGATCGCTTCACGCGGTGGCATGTTGTGCTCTCGCTCTGCCTCGATGGCGAAGTCGATCATCATGATGGCATTCTTTTTCACAATGCCGATCAGCAACACAATGCCAATGATGGCCATCACTCCGAGTTCGGTGTCGGTCAGTTTTAGCGCAAGCAATGCACCCACTGCGGCGGAAGGCAGCGTCGAAAGAATCGTCAGCGGATGAATGAAGCTCTCATAGAGGATGCCCAGCACCAGATACATGACCACGACGGCGGCGAAGATGAGCAGCAACTGATTGTTCAACGCGCTTTGAAACGCGAGCGCCGTACCGGCAAAGGCGGTCTCAATGCTGTCGGGCATGTTGATGGCATTTTTGATGCGTTGGATTTCCGCAACAGCTGCGCCAAGCGAGGTGCCAGGGGCGAGATTGAAGGACACAGTCGCAGCAGGAAACTGATCCTGATGCGCAATGGCCAGAGCAGCAGGCTCTTCGACGATTTTGGCAATGGTATTAAGTAGCACTTGCTGCCCGGTGGCGGAAGGTACCCGCACTTGATCGAAAGCGGCGATTCCCGCCTGGAATTCATGATCATGCTCCAGCACCACGCGGTACTGCCCGCTCTGGGTGAAGATGGTCGAGACGAGCCGCTGCCCAAAGGCATTGTAGAGCGCCGCATCAATGGCAGCGACCGTGACACCGAGACGGCTGGCGGTTTCGCGCTCAATCACCACACGTGCCTGGAGACCTTTGTCGAGCAGATCGTCGGCCACATCCGCCAGCAGCGGCGATTTCCGCAGTTCATCCACCAACTGGTGCGTCCACGACTGCAAGGAAGCCATGCTGGGCGATTGCAGCGTGAATTGAAACTGGGTGCGGCTCACACGGTCCTCGATGTTCAAATCCTGCACGGGTTGCAGATACAACTGCACTCCGGCAAGCAGGTTGGCTTTGTCCTGCAAACGACGGACAACCTGACCCGCCGTCACATCGCGATCATGCCTTGGCAGGAGATTGATCAGCATGCGACCGCTGTTGGGCGTGGTATTCACGCCATCCACGCCGATGAATGATGAGACGCTTTTGACAGCGGGATCATCTAGGATCATGCGTGCCAGCTCCCGCTGACGCCGCCCCAATTCTGCGAAGGACACATTCTGCGCACCTTCGACAAAACCCTGAATGATCCCGGTGTCCTGCGAGGGGAAAAAGCCCTTGGTCACGCTTTCATAAAGCACCCCGGTGGCTACCAGAGTAGCAGCAAAAACCAGCATCATCGTGGCGCCATGATTCAGCACGACACGCAGCACGCGTCCATAGAGCGCGATGATCGCGTCAAAACCACGGGCTACCATCTGCGCAAGCGGCCCTTCCCCGCCGTGCTTCAGCAGACGCGCGCACATCATCGGCGTCAATGTTAGCGAGACAACCGCCGAGATGACAATGGAAATGGCCAGCGTGATGGCAAACTCACGAAACAAACGGCCCACCACATCCTGCATAAAGAGCAGCGGAATGAGCACGGCAATCAACGAAAGAGTGAGCGAGATGATGGTGAAACCGATCTGCCGCGCGCCTTTGAGCGCTGCCTGCATGGGGTCCTCTCCATTCTCAATGTAGCGGGCGATATTTTCGATCATCACGATGGCGTCATCGACGACGAAGCCGGTCGCGATGGTCAACGCCATGAGCGTCAGATTGTTCAGACTGAAGCCACACAGCCACATCACGGCAAAAGTGCCTATAAGCGAGAGCGGTACGGCGACGGCCGGAATCAAGGTCGCGCGCAGACTGCGCAAAAAGACAAAGATCACCGCGACCACGAGGCCGATGGAGAGCAGCAACTCATACTGCACATCCTCCACGGAAGCACGAATGGTGGTGGTGCGGTCGGTGAGAATCTGGACATTTACGGCCAGCGGCAGATTTTCACTCAGCTTGGGGAGGAGCGTTTTAATCCGGTCCGCGACTTCGATGACGTTGGCACCTGGTTGGCGTTGCACATTGACGATGACGGCGGGCTGCACGTCTGCCCAGGCGGCCAGACGCACGTTCTCGGCGTCATCCACCACGTCGGCCACATCACACACGCGCACTGCAGCGTTGTTGCGCCAGGCAATGACAAGATTGCGGTAGTCATCAATGGAAAGCATTTGGTCGTTCGCATCGACCGTACTGCTGCGCGTGGGACTGTCGAAACCACCCTTAGGCTGGTTGACATTGCCAGCGACGATGGCGTTGCGCAGATCCTCGGTGCTGAGTCCGCGCGAGGAGAGAGCCACTGGATTGGCGCGAATACGCACAGCAGGCCGCATGCCGCCGCTGAGAGAGACAAGTCCGACACCAGAAATCTGGGAGAGCTTGGGCACCAGTCGCGTGTCGGCGGCATCCTGAACTTTGATCAACGGAAGCGTTTGCGAGGTCAGAGCCAGCGTGATGATGGGCGCATCGGCAGGGTTGACCTTGTTATAAATCGGCGGATTGGGCAAGTCCGTGGGCAGCAATGTTTGAGCGGCATTAATAGCCGCCTGCACGCTCTGCTCTGCAATGTCCAAGCGCAGGCCGAGAATGAAGCGCAGAGTGATGACAGAGGAGCCGCCGCTGCTGACTGAATACATCTGCGCGAGACCTGGCATCTGACCAAACTGGCGCTCCAATGGGGCGGTGATGGAGGAAGTCATCACTTCCGGTCCCGCACCGGGATAAAGTGTGACGACCTGAATCGTCGGATAATCCACCTGCGGCAGTGCCGACACAGGCAACAGACGGTAAGCCAGCCCGCCGACCAACAGCACCGCAACCATCAGCAGCGTGGTGGCTACGGGGCGCTCGATGAAGATGCGGGAGGGATTCATGCGTCAATCTTCATGCAGGTTCCGGCCATCAGGGCATCGGCGCGCCTTTGCCGCTCTTGCCTTCGCCTTTGGGTTTGCCCCCCTTGGCACCATCACCGGGAGGAGTCTTGCCCGGGGTGATGACCTCGACTTTGGCACCATCACGCAAACGATCGACTCCCTGTGTAATGACTTTGTCTCCCGGCTTCAAGCCATCCATGATGAGCACACGTTCACCCTGAGTGGGGCCGGTGACGACGTTGTGCAATTCCACGGTACTGTCTTCCCGCAGGACATAGGCATAGCCGCCTTTGGCCCCGCGCTGGATGGCCGTCGCTGGAGCCACGGTTGCGTTAGTTTGGATGTCCACCAGCAGCCGGGTGACAACGAACGAATTCGGAAACAGTAGTCCTAATGGATTGGGCAACTGCGCCTTCAACTTCAAGGTGCCGGAATTCGTGTCGATAAGATTGTCAATGCTCAACAACTGGCCGCTGCTAAGCAGTTTGCTCATCTCTTTGTCCACCGCTTCCACCTTCACTGGGCTACCGCTCTCAAAGCGCTTGCGCACGGCAGCCACACGTTCTTGGGGAATGGAGGAAATCAGGCCCATGGGGTCTATCTGCGCGATGATCACCAGCCCGTTCACATCTGAGGCACGGATCATGTTGCCGGCGTCCACCTGACGCAGGCCGACTCGCCCCGTGATCGGCGCGAGGACCTTGGTGTAGTTGAGCTGCAGCTCCGCGCTGGCCACGGCAGCACGATCTGAGACGAGCGCGGCTTCATACTGCCGCACCAGGGATTTCTGCGTGTCCACCTGCTGCCTAGCGATGGAGTCCTGCTTCAGCAGCTCGGTGTAGCGGCCCATGTCTTTGTTCGCATTGGCCAGCAAGGCCTCATCCTTTTCGAGCTGACCTTTGGCCTGATCTAAGATGACCTGAAATGGACGCGGGTCGATCTCCGCGAGCACATCCCCCTGCTTGACCATCTGGCCTTCCACGAAGCGTACCTTGTCCAACTGCCCGTCCACGCGGCTGCGTACCACCACTGTCTGCAGCGGCGTGAGGGTACCGGCCAGGCTGAGCCATTCCTCGAAGTCCTCCTGCTTTACCTCTCCCACGGTGACTGCGGCAGTACCGCCACGCGCACCTCTGCCACCTGGAGGACCGCCAGCAGCGGGTTGAGGCCGATGCATCCATAACCAACCACCACCGGCGAGTACGAGTAGGATGATCACAAAGCAACCGGCACGGCCTTTGGGTGACGGCGGATTGGAAGAAGGGTTGGTGTCGTTCATGTCAAAAATCGAATCGCGCGCATGTCACTTGCACACTTAACATAGTCGCACGCAAGACTACGAATCTGGCATGCGCTTAGTAGCAATGTAGCAACTGTACGGCGGAAGAAAAAAAATTATAGACGCCCCAAATACCAACGCCAGCGCATTTCATAATGCTCCAAGTATTTGGAGTGTAGCGGCTGCCGCGAGACAAGGATCAGCCCAACTCTGACACCGGTCTAGGCGTGAGGTCAGCAATCCCTTTTGGGAACATGCGATCACGGGCTGTCAGAATTTCGGGTTCATCGGCTGTGACGAGAACCACATGCTCAAAGTGAGCGGAGGGCTTGCGATCCGTGGTGACCACGGTCCACTTATCTTCAAGGATACGCGTCTTGGCGGTGCCCATGTTGATCATGGGTTCGATAGCCAGAGTCATGCCAGCTTTAAGCCGTGGGCGTTCGCCTTTTTTTCCGTAGTTAGGCACCTGCGGTTCTTCATGGAGCTTTCTACCAACACCATGACCTACGAACTCGCGCACCACGGTGTAACCATACTGGATGACATGGTGTTCAACACTGTGGCAAAGATCGCCAAGCATCCAGCCATCACGTGCGTATTTGACGGCATTGAGGAGTGATTCTTCGGTGGCAGCAAGGAGATGCAGCGTTTCTTTGGCGACATTGCCCACAGGCACGGTCAAAGCGTTGTCCCCTACCCAGCCGTCGAAATAGACACCCACGTCAATTTTGACGATGTCGCCATCTTGAATGACACGCGGACCGCCGATGCCATGGACGACCTCTTCATTGACGGAGACACAGATGTTTCCTGGAAATTTGCGGTAGCCCAAGAAGGCACTGGTGGCACCAAGGGCCTTGATCTCAGCGGCGGCAAAGCGGTCCACCTCAGCCGTCGTCACACCTACGCCAACCTGTGAGGCGGTTTTGATCAGGACATCGCGTGCAACTTGGCAGGCCCTGCGGATGCCCTGTTGCTGCGCGCCGTGGCGGATGGGGATATTCCCCGATTTTACAAAAGCCATGACGCGTTGAGTGAAACTCACTTGAGAGCCAGTTTGTAAACCACGCCAATCAAAACCATGATGGCGAGAGCGACCCAAATCCAAACAACGGTGGTGGAATCCACTGCGCGTGCGCCCTGCTGGATGCGGTCCACACGACCACGGATGCGGCCCTTCTTGAGGAAGCCGTCATAGTGGCTCTGCAGGAGGTGAGTTTCAACCTGGCGCATGACATCAAGCACCACGCCAACGAGGATCAACAAGCTGGTACCACCGAAGAACTGCGCAGCGGAGCTGGAGATTTTCATCGAACTGCTGACGATACCGGGCATCACATAGAGGCCGGTGAGGAAGATCGCACCGGCGAAGGTGAGACGGCTCATGGTGAAGTCGAGGAAGTCAGCAGTCGGCTTGCCTGGACGTATGCCGGGAACGTAACCACCACTCTTCTTGAGGTCTTCGGAAATTTGCGTGGGCTGGAACATGGTGGCGACCCAGAAGTAGCTGAAGAAGAAGATCAACAGCGAGGAGGCCACATAATAAACCCATCCGCTGCTAACAAAGAGCGCCATGCGCTGAATCCAGTTCACATCTTTGAAGAGTGAAGCCAGAATGGTGGAAGGGAAAAGCAAGATGGCCTGAGCGAAAATGATGGGCATAACGCCGGAATAATTGATCTTCAGCGGCAGATACTGGGTCTGGCCGCCATAGACCTTGCGCCCAACGACACGCTTGGCGTAGGTGATGGCGATTCGTCGCGTGGCTTGAGTGAGGGCAATAACACCCGCAATGACGATGATCATGAAGCCCATGAGCAAGACAAGAGTGAAGGCGCTAGCGGGGCTGGCCTTGACGCTGCCGACGAAGGTGGACCAGACCTGAATCAGGGCACCGGGGAGGTCGGAAACGATGTTGACGCAGATGAGGATCGAGACCCCGTTACCGATGCCACGGTCGGTGATCTGCTCGCCAAGCCACATCATGAGCATGGTGCCAGCGGTGATGGTAATGACGCTGGTGAAGAGGAAGCCATAGCCATAGTTTGGCACGAGCGGCCTGCCGCCGAGTTTATCAATGGCGTCTTGTAGGCCGGCCATAAGGTAGTTCTGCTGCGGATCTGCCAGCGACTGAGCAAGAAGCCAAGACTGAAACACGCAAAGCACAATGGTGGCGATGCGGGTGTATTGAGTGATCTTCTGACGGCCACCTTCTTCACGGGCCAGCTTGCTCAACGGAGGCCAGACGGCGGTGAGGAGTTGCAGCATGATGCTGGCGCTAATGTAGGGCATGATGCCCAGGGCGAAAATGGCGCAATTTTGCAGGCCACCACCGCTGAAGATGTTGAGCAGTGCGGCGACTTGAGCGGCACCGGAGGCATTGTCCCCCGCTTTGTTCTCGATCCAAGCATTCAGCACGGTCGCATCAACGCCAGGAAGGGTGATGGAGGTACCGATACGGACGATGACAATCATCGCCAGGGTGAAGAGAATGCGCGAGCGCAGTTCGGGGACTTTGAAGCTGTTGGCGAAAGCAGAGATCATGGGGAGAAGACTCTAAGCGAAGATGGGCCTGCTTCCTGACAGCATCTGCTGCGCGGAGACCGGCCCATCTAAAGAGGTTGGTTGGGTCAGGGAAAATCAGGCAGCGATGGAACCGCCGGCTTTCTCAATCTTTTCACGGGCAGAGGCGCTAACTTGCGCGCCCTGAACGGTGAGCTTACGGGCGAGGTCGCCGGAGCCGAGAATCTTGACGAAGTCGCAATTGCGGCTGACGAGTCCGGCTTCACGCAGTGCGGCTTCAGTGATGACTGCGCCGTCCTCGAAGGCTTCGTTGAGCTTGCCAACGTTCACGACTTCAAAGACGTCTTTGAACTGCTTATTGTTGAAGCCCTTCTTTGGCAAACGGCGATGCATCGGCATCTGACCGCCTTCAAAGCCGGGGCGGATGCCGCGACCTGCACGGGCCATCTGGCCTTTGTTGCCTTTGCCGGAGGTTTTACCGTGACCGGAGCTTTCGCCACAGCCGATGCGCTTGCGGCGTGTCTTAGCGCCGGGGCGGGGTTTGACGTCTTGGAGTTGCATGAAAAATTAAAAAGGGAAAGAGGGATTCAATCAGAGTGCCTTGCGCTCTTTGATCTCCTTGCCGCGAGCGCGGAGGATTTCATCGGCAGGACGCAGAGCGGTAAGAGCGGCGAGGGTGGCACGCACGACGTTGGCGTGGTTGCTGGAACCCAGGGATTTGCCGATGACGTCTTTGACGCCTGCTGCTTCAAGCACCGCACGGGCACCACCACCAGCGATGATGCCGGTACCTGGAGTTGCAGGCTTGAGGAGAATGTGGCCACCGCCATGGGCACCCGTCACTTCATGAGGAATGGTGCTGTCCTTGAGGCAGATGGAGAACATGTTTTTGCGGGAAGCTTCAGTCGCCTTTTTGATGGCGTCGGAGACTTCGTTGGCCTTGCCAAAACCGCAGCCCACTTTGCCCTTGGCATCGCCGGAAACGACGAGTGCGCTGAAGCTGAAGCGACGACCACCTTTGACCACCTTGGCGCATCGGTTGATGTGAACGACTTTTTCGACGCCATCCGTCTCGCGCGGAGCACGATCATCACGACCACGGAAACCACCGTAGGAAGGGGATGGAGCAGGCGCTGGGGCCTCCGCAGGTGCGGCGGCTGGGGGATCGATAACTACTGTTTCTTCGGCCATAAAAGTATGCGTGAGGCGGGTTTTAGAATTTCAGACCCTTTTCGCGGGCGGCATCAGCAAGGGCCTTGACCTTGCCATGATAAATGAAACCAGCGCGGTCGAAGACCACTTCGGTGATGTTTTTAGCCATGGCACGCTCGGCGAGGAGGGAGCCAATTTTGGTGGCGTTTTCGACGTTGGCTTTACCAGCGCCGTAACCTTTTTCCTTGGTGGAAGCCGAAACGATCGTCTTGCCGGCCGCGTCGTCGATGACCTGGGCGTAAACGTTGGTGTTCGAGAAGTAAACTGCGAGACGGGGACGCTCGGCTGTGCCGCTGAGTTTGCGGCGAATGCGCTTGTGAATGCGAGCGCGGATTTCTTTGCGATTGGTAAGAGCCATGATGAGTATCTCCGGAAATTATTTGACGGATTTGCCGGCTTTACGGCGGATGTGTTCGCCGACATAACGCACGCCCTTGGCCTTGTAAGGCTCCGGCGGGTAGTAAGCACGAATGTCAGCAGCGAGCTGGCCGACGACCTGCTTATCGATGCCTTCGATTGCGATCTTGGTGTTTTCGGTGACGGTCACTTTCACGCCCTTAGGAATGGGGTGAAGGCGGTCATGGGACTGGCCAAGCTGAAGGTCGATGTTGGTGCCTTTCACCGCAGCACGGAAACCCACGCCGTGGATTTCAAGATTACGGGTGTAGCCCTGGCTGACGCCGATGAGCATATTCGTGATCAGACGCTGGGTGGTGCCGTGAAGGGCGCGCACTTTGCGGTCTTCAGAATCGCGGGTGACGTTGATGGTCGTGGAGTCCGAGGCGACTTTGACGCCGAGAGGAAGAGTCCAGCCGAGTTCACCTTTGGGGCCTTTGACCTGCACGGAGCGGTCGGCACCGACTTTGATGGTGACCTTTTCAGGAATAGAAATGACTTGTTTGCCTACGCGTGACATAATGGTTGTGACGGGTTGGGGGTTACCAGACAGTGGCAAGGAGTTCACCACCCACTTTGGCTTTGCGAGCCTTAGCACCTGTCATGATGCCGCGTGGTGTGGAAAGAATGGAGATGCCCAAGCCGCCGAGGACTCGAGGAATCTCAGTGCTGCCGACGTACTTGCGCAGACCAGGCTTGCTGACGCGGTCGATCTTGCGAATGACGGCGGCTTTATCCTGATACTTGAGCTTGAGCTTGAGGCGGGGATGGGTGGCATTGGTGTCCACTTCGTAGCTCCAGATGTAGCCTTCTTCCTGCAGAATGCGGGAGAGTTCGGCCTTCATCTTGCTGAAGGGAATGAGCACCT
>Ga0214192_1002232_pt1 | contig 10180 bp, 24 predicted proteins | sample TroBogEpilimnion_44_FD_153030 | JGI IMG/M metagenome (GOLD analysis project Ga0214192, IMG submission 153030) | Freshwater microbial communities from Trout Bog Lake, WI - 29JUL2008 epilimnion | ecosystem: Environmental > Aquatic > Freshwater > Lake > Epilimnion/Euphotic zone | place: Trout Bog... | reverse complement strand
TGAACAAAAAAATGTTAGTCCACTTGATGCACCATCAGCACACCCACTTGATGTTTTATTGCGTGAACTTAAATGGGGTAGAAAAGCTGCACAACAACATTTAATTGACAAATGGATTGCAGAGTTAGAATCTGACTTACCCCTAACCAAATAAAAAACAAAAGAGTTATGAGTAACCTAGATAAGTTAATAGAATGGATGAAAGAAGAATTGAAAGCAGAAAATGATTTATCTGATACCTCAATAGGGTATAGAATGGCTTTAAGAGATTGTGTAGTAAAAGCCAAACAACTCCAAAAAGAAGAACCTAAGACTTATACACAAGAAGAAATGGATAAGGCAATAGAACAAGCATGGATTAAAGGTCAGCAAAGTATGCTAGAATTTTAACCCACCTAAAACAGTTTAATATGACAGCAAAAGAGTTTAACGAGAAGTATAAACAATACATTCCAGAAGGATGGGGAGGATTAGAATTTGATATTCCTATAGTAACAGAGTATTTAGATAATCAGATGATGCAAGATATAATTACTATTCCAGGGTTTGAGTTACATCAAATCAAATTAAAGTTTGGTATGGCTAGGTTTTATTTTAACACTGATTGGAAAAATAAATATTTAGAAGCTGCTATTGAGTTTAAAATTGAAGAAATGATTAATAAATTAATTAAGACAAATGAATAAACTATTATTATTAATTGCCATCATCTTGTTTTTAACAAGTTGTGGACCAGAAGTTCCACGTGGAACACAGTATGAAATGTATTATGAATACTACTATCCTTATGGATATCGTTTTGCACCAATAAGAATTCAGCGTTTTAGACAAATTCAACCAATTAGAAGATATGGACGAAATAAATAATAAAATAATAGCCACTCTTGAAGAAATGGTTGTATTAAAAGATCAACAAATTGCAGATCTTAAAGAGCATATTAATGCATTAACATCATTATTAGATAAAGTTATTGATATACATCATGGCAAAGATAAATCGTGAAAATATAGCTGATCATTTAATTGATTATCAATTAGAAATGATTGGTAAGACAATAGCTGAAGCTTATAAGACTAATGAATGGTATAGCAAATGGACTATGACACAAGCTCAACATGATGAGTTTAAGACATATGCTATACCATTATTAAAAAAAGTATTTAAATGTAATAAGACAAGAGCTGAACAAACATTTAGCTGGTTTGATTTACAATTTGGTTTACGAATAAAAGACTAACTCATGAATGAAGAACGTGAACCTCAGCCTACATTAGCTGAGGTTATTTTGTTTATAACAGGACTTACAGTAATAGTTTTTCTATTAGCATTTATATTATATCATACATATCAATTATGACAACAAAAGATATAAAAAATCCTCTACCATCAGAAAACATATTAAACACTACATTAGTAACTCAGGTGGAGGTTATAGAAAATGGTGTAGTGAAATATTACAATTTTAGCAATAGTTCAAAAGTGTATGTGATGTTAGAAGATACACACAGAACAATGCGTATTATTATTAATAAACATAAACAACATGCCTGATATTTCAAAATAGTGCCTGAAAAATTTGGTTTTCTGACATTATTGTTTTAACTTTACATCCTAAATATATAATTATGGATGCTAAAGAAAAAAAGAAGCTGTATGATGTAGAATACAGAAAGAAAAACAAGGAAAAACGCTCAGACCAAAACAAAGATTGGTATCAAAGTTCTAGAAAGGTCAAGTTTACCAACGATCCTCAACACTATTTATGGTATGTTGCTAGAACAAGGTCACGTCAAAATAGTGCTGAGTTTACTATTGTTAAAGAAGATATAATCATACCAGAAGTTTGTCCTATTTTAGGAATGCCTTTGACAAAAGGAGATGGTTATTTACCAAATGCCATGTCTTTGGATAGAGTTGATAACACAAAAGGTTATATACCTGGAAATGTTAGAGTTATATCTAGACAAGCAAATCTATTGAAGTCTTCTTTAACATTAGAGATATTAGAAAATATTATTAAATACATTAAAAAAGAAATTTAACATGGATATAACTATGTGTAAGGGAATAGATTGCCCTAAAAAAGAATCTTGTTGGAGATTTACAGCTGATCCAATACCATTTGGTCAAAGCTATTTTGTCAATCCACCATTTATAAATGATGGAGAATTTACATGTGAGTATTATTGGCCAATTAAATCTAAAAAAGATGAAACTAACACGAATTAAATATCAAGAAGGATGGTTGTATGTGGATAAGGAAGCTAAAATAAAAGTAAGTGATTGGGCTTATAGTGTACAAATAAAAGTTGCGGGAATAGTTAATCTTATATCAGAAAAAGACGATATAGATGACCTATTTTCTTTTTCTGAAGAAGCACAATTAGATATACAATCATCTAGAAATAATTTTTGGAAAGTATGTGGTCAATCCCCTAGTCTATCCCTACCTAACATACCTTATATAGAGGAAGTGGAAGAAAGTATAGAATCTTTAGCACATAAAGTTATGATGAATTATCTAACTAATGGTAACCCCGATGGAGATTTTAAACATTCTACTATTGGTGCTGATGATAATAAAAATTGGTGGATTGCAGGTTATAAAGCAGCACAATCTAAAGGTGGATATAGTGAAGCTGATTTAAGAAAGGCTTACGAAGCGGGTATTCATTTCAATGAAGAATCTAATGAGTCTTTTGGCCCAACAGAAAGCAAATGGAAGTGGGATACTTTTATTGAATCCATTAACCAACCAAAAGAGAATATCGAGATTATAACAAAGTGTTCTATGTGTAGTATGATAGATGGGCACAAAATGAGTTGTAAGACCGAATCATTAAGAAATCAAACACCTGTAACCTATAAAAAAGATGGTAAAACATTCTTAAAAGTAAAACAATAGTTATGAATATACATACAGCAGAAGAACACATAAATGATAGAGGATTTGCTACATGGTTTGTAGCTCATTCTGATACAGAAGGAGAAGTAGTTATTAACTTCTCAGATTGTAAAGAAGCAATGATAGAGTTTGCTCAATTACATGTACAAGCTCAAACAGAAGCTATATTAGAAAGACTTAAACTTAGAGGAGAATATAGTAATATAGATAAAAATATTATTATTAACGCCTATACCTTAACTAATATAAAATGACAGAAGAAGATTTTGAAAGAGAATCTCAAAAGGATTTCATATATTTGCAAGAGGCTCAAATCCTTATGGAGCAAGAGTTTGAGAGGCTTCCTGCTAAAATAATAGTTGTTGATAAAGAAAGCATATTAACGCAAACACATGAATATAAAAGTAACACCTTACCATTTTGAAGCCCTCATCACTGAGGGGTATACATTAGATCAAGTGTTTCTTCTTAAAGGTATTAAAGAAGGATATGATGTTCAGAAGCTATGCGATTCTACCCCTAGACTAGAAGCTATATGTCAATCAATCTATAGAAAAGGACTTGTATCAACTGATTACAAACTTACAGAAAGGGGTAAAGCTTTGTTAGAATTTATGGAATCTAAAGCTAAAACTGCTACAATATTAGTTAAGAAAGAAAGCTCTGTTGAGTTTGACAGATGGTGGAAAGCCTATCCAGGTACAGATATATTCACACACAAAGGAAAAAGTTTTACAGGAACTAGAACATTAAAAGTGGGTAAAGACGATTGTCTAGCTAAACTTAACAATATTCTTTCTGAAGGTGAATATACAATAGATGAGTTGATTGCTGCATTGGAATATGAAGTGTTACAAAAGAAAGAAAACTCTGTTAAAACAGGAATTAATAAACTAACATATATGCAGGGTACATCAACTTATTTAACTCAGAAAACGTTTGAAGCATTTGTTGAACTCATTAGAGAAGGTAAAACAGTGGTTGAAGAACCCACAACAACAGGAGGAACAGATATTTAAAACAATCCATATGACAACTAAAGAAAAAGCAATAGAATTAATAAATAAGTTTGACGGCTATAAGCATTATGTAGAATGGGTGGTAGATGAAATAATCATAGCACTTGAAGAACATGCATGGCAAAATAGATTATTAATTCTATGGTATCAAGAAGTTAAACAAGAAATACAAAATCTATGAGTTTTGAAGATCTTAAAAGAGAAGTACAAAAAGGCCTTGATGGTAGAAGCACTGGTGTACCTATGGGGTTTAACAGACTCAATAAGTATATTGGTATCAGGAAAGGCATTTACACATTAGTGGGTGGATTGACAGGCTCTGGTAAGACAAGTTTTATTGATGATGCTTATGTTCTTAATCCATTTGATTGGTATATATCTAAAGCTAATAAAACAGACATAAAGCTCAAGATATGGTATAGGTCTATGGAGAGAAGTAAGACCTACAAAATGGCCAAATGGATTTCTAGAAAGATCTTTATTGATCATGGGATAATCATCTCTGTGAATAAGCTATTAGGTTGGACTGAAAAAATGACCAAAGATGAGCACGATCTCTTTTTAATGTATGAAGATTACATGGAAAGAATGAAAGAAGTGATAACAATCATTGATGGACCAGAGAATCCTGTAGGAATAGCCAAAGAGTTAAAAGCTTATGCATTAGAACGTGGAAAGATTATTCAAGCAGATGAATATAACAAGAAATACATCCCTAATGATGATAATGAAATAACTATTGTCATTATTGATCACATTGGTCTATTGAAAACAACTAAAGACCAGCCTACAAAGAAACAAGCTATTGATAAGATGAGTGATGAGCTCAGATATGCTAGAGATTTCTATGGATATAGTCCTGTTGTAGTTAGTCAGTTTAATAGGGATATTAGTAATTTCATGAGACTGAAGAATGGAGATGTTGAACCACAACTAGAAGATTTTAAAGACAGTTCACAAACACAAGATGATGCTGATGTTGTATTAGCACTATTTGACCCTATGCGATATAAAGTGGCAGATTTCTCAGGCTACAATCTTGAGAAGCTTAAAGATCCAATGGGTGCAAAGTATTTTAGAAGCCTAAGGCTAATTAAAAATAGCTATGGTGAAGATGATATGAGAGTTGGTCTTGGTTTCCTTGGCCAGATAGGTATGTTTAAAGAACTACCTAGAAAGTCAGACATGACAGACACTATTTATGAATCAATTATTAATAAAACCTATTTTTTAAAGAAATGAATATAGTAAGTAAAACGTATAACACTCTACCCAGGAAGACAGAATCATGGTGGCAATTTGTTGTATTACCAACAATTAGTATAATGAATAGCTTAAATGATAATGATGAATATGTAGCTATTAATGTAGAATGGTTATTTTGGTCATTTACAACAATTATATCTTATGGCAAAGGTTTTAACAATTAGAGACCAGAGACAGAAAGAGTTTGCTGATGTATGGCTTAAACATGGGAAGTTTGGTATACTAAACCTATGTCCTAGATTTGGCAAAATATACACAACAATAAATATATTAGAGCAATTACCAAAGAACATCAACATATTAATAGCCTATCCAGATCTTAAGATTAAAGACTCTTGGGAAACAGACTTTAAGACCAGGAAATATAAGAACAAAAACATTACATATACAACACATCTATCTATTAAAAAGCACACAGACTTTGCATTTGACCTAGTTATACTAGATGAGATACATTTGCTCTCTGAAGCACAAATAGAGGCTGTAAAGGAGCTGCAATACGTAGATATGCTTGGTCTTACAGGAACGCTCTCTAAGAACACAGAGAAAACCCTGAATGAAGAACTAGATATGTATGTTTTAGCTACATATACAATAGAACAAGCTATTGAAGAAGGTGTAATTACAGATTATGAAATCAATATTGTCAAAGTGCCTTTAGATAATATAATCATTAATGATTATAAGGGTAAGAAAAGAACAGAGAAGAAACAATTTGATAGTTATGGATGGGTGATTGATCAATTACAAAGACAAGATAAACCCACAATGTTCTTACGTTTAGCTAGAATGAGGATTATACAGAATAGCATAGCTAAGCTGAATAAGACAAGAGCTATATTGTCTAAATATAAGAATGAAAGGATTCTTGTGTTCTGTGGTGTAACTAAAATAGCAGATGGTCTTGGAATTCCTGTCTATCATAGCAAAGCTGGAGAAAAAGAAACCTTTGAAGCTTTTGCTAAAGGAGAAGGAAACCATTTAGCTGTTGTTAGAATAGGTAACACAGGGGTAACATATAAACCTCTCAATAGAGTGATAATTAATTATTTTGATAGCAATGGTGAAAACCTAGCACAAAAGATTAATAGATGTATGGCTATGGAATATACTAATCCAGACAAGAAAGCCTACATAGACATCATATGCTCAACAGAGGATGTAGAACAGAAATGGCTCAAGAGTGCTCTTGAGTTTTTTGATAACACAAAAATTAAATACATATGATAATAGAATTAGAAGATGAGAAACTGATAATTGAAACATTAGGTGTATCAATTAAAATCGAAAAAGAAGGTAATATATCCGTAAATATTAAATTAATTGACAAAGGATCTACAGTTCCTTTTCAAACATTTATAATACCTGCTTCACCAGAAACAAATATGAAAAGAGTATTGAAAACACCTTTGTTAGATTTAAACTTTTCAGTTCGTACATATAATTGTTTAATAGGTGCTAAAATTAACAACTTAATTGAATTGGTACAATGTGAGCAAGAAGATTTAATGAAATTCAGAAACTTTGGTCAAAAATCTCTTTCTGAGATTGAAGAGGTACTGATTAAGAGAGGATTGAGATTTGGTATGGAACTATCAGATATACTTAAAATTGTATAAACATAAAATTAAATTAAATACGTATGAAAATTGAATTAGTAGAAGAAACACAGTTTAACAAAGAACCTTGGTATTCTGTTCGAGTGAATGATGTTTACATCATTGGGACAGGAATTAAGAAGAATGCAGAAGAGCTTTATGACAGAGTTGTTAAAGATCCAAGTCTTGTAGAAAAGAAGATAAATATTTTGAAATCTGAAGAAATTGACGTAAATTTATAAACCTAAAAACAATAAAAAATGGCAACAAGAAAACCAGTTGTAAAAGCAACACCAGTAAAAGAAGAACTTTATGCATTCGTAGATTTTGTTAATGAAGAGTTGATTTCACCATTAACTCTTGAACAATTAGAAAATAAATTCTGTGAATTTAATGAGTTTGAACTTGCAATTGTAGAAGTGATAAAACTTTCTACAGGAGAAAAATATACAGTAACATTAAAAAAAGATTTTATTCTTACTTTAAACAAACAAGATGTCTAGTAAATTAATCGGAATTGTTGGTCAAACAGGGACTGGCAAATCAACATCAATCAAGCACCTAGATCCAAAAGAAACCTACATCATTAATGTAGCAAAGAAAGAGCTTCCATTCAGAGGCTCTGAAAAGCTATATAATGATGACGCTAAGAATTACAAGGAAATAGATAGAGCTGATCTTATTATAGATCAACTTTTAAAGATTTCTAAAAACGCACCACACATTAAGAACATCATTATCGAAGATTCAAACTACTTAATGGGCTTTACACTATTGGATCAAATCTCTATCAAGGGCTTTGAGAAGTTTAGTATAATGGCTAAAGAGATGGTTGAATTATTTAAGACAGCTAGAAAACTGCGTGATGATATCAAAGTGTTCTATTTTACTCATCCTGAAACTATTGAAGATGGTGGAGAGATTATAGGATATAAGATTAAAACAGCAGGTAAATTAATTGACAACCAAATTGTGTTAGAAGGTTTATTCACTGTATGTCTTTACACTCATGTTGATGAGGGAAAAGATGGTGCAGCAACATACAACTTTGTAACCAATAGATTTAAGAAATACCCAGCCAAGAGTCCTGATGGTATGTTTGAAAAGATTTTAATTCCAAACAACTTACAGGAAGTGGTAAATTCAGTAGATAATTATTATAAATAAAAAGCAAAACTATGAGCAGTATTGGTGGTAAAAAAAGGGAAAAATTAGAAGTTACGGAGTTTAAGAAATTCGTAGGACTATTTGAAGCAACAGTAGTAGCAATTAATCCTAGTGTAGAGGAATTCAAAGACATATTAAATATGGAATTGAAAGAAGACTCTAAGCAAACTGAATATCTAGGAAAGAGTAAAGATGATAATCAATCTCTTAGAATAGATATTTGGTTAGAAGAAATCAAAAACCAAGAGAAGTTTAAATTGGTATTCTTCTTAGAGAATAAAGAGAAGGTGAGTAAAGATGGTCTTAAGAAACAATATATTAATAGTGTAGGTCAATGTACTTGGGCTGAAGATCCTAATGATATTCCTGATTGGTTTTCTAGTAGGGATTATCGTGTAGCATTTGAAGGTGAAGAGAATTTATTTAAGTTCTTACGTTCATGGTTAGGTGGTCTTGATCTTAAAGATGCTGAATCTACATTACAATTAGAATGGAAGAAGTTAATGAAAGGTAATGTTAAAGACCTTAGAGACTTGATTGGTGGTGAACTAACAACTAATGTCGTTGCTTTAGCTACAATTAAAACTGTAGAGAAAGAAGATGGTCCTAAGTCTTATCAAGGTGTGTTTAACAAAGCTTTCTTACCTCCCTATCACATTAAACATTTTAGATTGACAGATTATAGTAATCCAGCAATTCTTAAAAGTATTAAAGATAAGAAGCCTAAAGATCTTAAACCTCACGAACGTTTTATTAAAGATGTTACAGGTGAATATGGTTGTCCAGACTTTTATGTATTAAAAGATCTTAAAGAATATGATCCAAGTGATAACTTAGTTGAATCAGACAAGGTTATTGCTGATGATGATGGAAGTTATTAATAGTTCCCCCTCCAAAAGAAAGGGCCTCACGAAAGTGGGGCTCTTTTAATTAATTTATTAGTGTATGATAAAAGGAAAGAAAAGAGAAGAACTCATACCAGAAACTATATTAAGCAAGATTAGTGAGTATGATATATTCAGATATTACATGCCACATCCATTTAAACTTAATGTTGTAACTCTTTCTCCATTTAGAAAAGAAGACAATCCCTCTTTTATAATAGGTAATAAACGTGGGTTTATATCATTTATAGATTTTGCTGATACTAATAAAAGAGGAAACTGCTTTCAATTTGTCAAGATGCTATTTAATCTAACATCATTTGATGATGTACTTAGAATGATAGATAGAGATTTTGGTCTAGGTATATCTAATGGAGCAAGTGGACAACTGTATAAGCAAATAGTATCTGCTTACAAACAACCTGAAATGGAGAAACGTTATTCTCTTATTCAAGTGAAGACTAGGAAGTTTAATAATGATGAGCTGGCATATTGGAATCAATATCATCAGGACATACAAGATCTTAGAGATAATAATGTATATGCAATCAAATCTGTCTATCTAAACAAGAGTAAGTTTCCTATTCCAGAGAATGAACTTACGTTTGGTTATCTGTATGAGGGGCAGTATTGGAAGATTTATAGGCCATTTGCTGATAGAAAGAGTAAATGGGTGCCTAACAATGTTCCTATTACAACTATGGATGGTAAAGAAGACATACGCTATTGTAATACAGCATTTATCAACAAGAGTAAGAAAGACTATATGGTGATGAAAAAGATATTTCCATGTAGCTGTGCTGTACAAAATGAAGGTATAGGCTGTTTCTCAACTGAGAATGTGGAATATCTAAAAACTAATTCTGATATACAAATCTTGAGCTTTGACAGTGATGTTACAGGTGTAGAAAACAGTCAGCAAATAACTAAGCTGTTTGATTTTGGCTATTGTAATGTCCCTAGAAAGTATTTAACAGAAGGTATTAAGGACTGGGCTGATCTGGCCAAAGAACATGGTATGGAAGCAATTGAAAATTATTTAAAGAAAAAAAATTTATTATGACAATAAATGATCTTGTAGAATGTATTCAACACCAAATAGAATGGTTATCTACAACAGAAGAAGATGAAATAAAATGTATAAGTATTGAAAATCTAGAAGGAATTTTAAGCGAATATTTTGAAAAAGAAATAAAAATATCAGAAAATGACTGAGACGTATAACACAACTAAGGAACTTATTTTAAGTGCACCAGTTCCTGCACAAACAAGAACATATAAGCCAGTGAGTCATGCACAATTAATTGATCTTACATTAAATGGTATTGAGAAAGCAGGTT
>Ga0214192_1002228_pt1 | contig 10187 bp, 7 predicted proteins | sample TroBogEpilimnion_44_FD_153030 | JGI IMG/M metagenome (GOLD analysis project Ga0214192, IMG submission 153030) | Freshwater microbial communities from Trout Bog Lake, WI - 29JUL2008 epilimnion | ecosystem: Environmental > Aquatic > Freshwater > Lake > Epilimnion/Euphotic zone | place: Trout Bog... | reverse complement strand
CTCTCTCGCGGTTTCAGCATAATCTTTTAACTGATCTGCCGTCATGCCTCCAACTAAATCTTTAACCTTATCACGATACTCTGGTGCAACGTCATCTAATTTCATGTGACCTTGTTTTACCGCGTACGCGATACCAAATAATTTTTGTTGTGCTTGACTTACGGCTGGCATTTTTATTTTAGTTTATTTTATTACCAAGCAAGGTTTAATTTATCTAACTTAGCTAATTTTTCTTTAATATAAAGAGCTTTTAGTTTTATCTCTCTATCATAATAAGAATAACCAGGTTTATCATCACTCAATTTAGATCTCTCATCAACGTATCTTGCGTATGATGTATAATCTGTTAAAAGATTGTTCATGAAGTTGGTAACATCTGTGATTTTAACCTCTCTTCCTCTTGGATCCTGACCTACTATAATATCACCATATTGACTAAATTGTTTAGATTTCATTGCTTTTGAAATTAAATCAGTACATGTTGTAATAGCACCTTCAATTTTACCGTCAACATCATCGTTAACAATTCTAGTTGCTAAGATATTTTTATATCTGTTTATGTTTTCTTTTTTAAATTCTTTAGGATCGATCATTGCAGTTGCACCTCTTTTAGCCTCAGCTCTTTGAGCTCTGATATTTTCAGTGCTGTACTTTTGTCTAATAGCATCTAAATCTAAAACGTATGCAACATCAGAAACTTCTGCAATTCTTTTAACATTGTAAAGACCTGTTTGATCCCATTTAGATCCTGAAGATTTTTTCTTCATACCTGCTGTATCTTGTCTACCAGCATCTTTACCTTTATTTCTTAAAGTTAATTGTTTATCGAACCATGAAAGTCCAAAGAATTCATTTTTACCATTAGTAATTGCAATCAATGCAGGGGCTGGAATTTGTTTATTTTCAGAGTAAGTTTCATCTGGTGCATAAGGATTTTCCTTTGGTGAAGTTGAAACGTAGAATACTATTGCGCTATCAATATCTTTTGATTTGTATGCTGCTTGAGGATCCATTTCTTCGAAATCAGAATCTTCGATGCTACCTAGATCAACGTGAGCATAACTGTAAAAAGCTTTAAATAATTCTTTAGGTGTAAATCTTAAATCAAGAAAACCTGCAAGAATTGAAGATTTAATAGCCTCGGTTACTAATTCATTGTTTACGAATTCAGTAAATGATTCATAGATAAATGTTGATCTGCTGCTTGGATTGAATGACATATGTATTTTATTATTTTCATTAACTGTTGCTTTCGGTGTGGTTTGAGTTAGTACTTTTTTACCTAATTTAGATAAGGTAACTTGATCTTCCGAAATCTTAAAGTATGTTGCATTTCTTCTCAACCATCTTTTATTATCTTCTGTCATGCTAGAGATCAAAGTTTCAAACTCTGCTTTAGAGATGCCATCTTTGATTGCTTCGATGATTTTGTTTCTAATTGCTGCGTGCTTTCCAACTGTTTGTGCTGGATGAGATTCAGTGTATTGTCTTTTAACTGTGATCTTTTTAGCTTCATTTAATTCTGTACCTTCGTTTTCTACAGACTCAAATTTCTGTGGTTTGTCTAAACCTTTGATAAAGTCTTCAACTGAAGATTTTACGGTACCATATTTCTCTCCACCATCTACTGCCATGTTAACGACTGAACCATCGTCATATATATTGTAAGAACCACCATCATATTCTTCACCGTCGACGTCTAAATCAAAAGAGTCCTCTTCAAGAGTCTTTAAATTTACTGTGCATTTGCAATCATCATGCTTTGAAATAGCTTTGGCTAGGGTCTCTGCAACTTTTTTAGTTTGAGCTTTAGATAAACCAGCGGCATCGCCGAATTTACCCTCATTTAAGAATTGTTCAAAATTCATGTTAGTATGTCTTTATTTTTACTATATATTATCTTATTATAGAGATTCTATTCCTATTTGACCGTTCAATGGATTCTTTGCACTTCCTTTAACCGCAAATTTAAAATTGGCAGTATCAAAGCTTTTTATTTTAAAATTGACTGTTGATGATTTTGGATTTACAATCAAATAAAGTTGTTGTATTGTAGAAACTTTATTAATAAGTGTAGATATTGCATCATCATATTTATAATTCAGTTCTTCAATTACCTCTTTCATAAGAGGATAGAATATTATTCCAAATCTATCTTCATTATCAGAATCATTTTTGTATGATTTCATTGCCATACTTTTTTTTGCATATCCAGATGGTTGCGTGTTTGTAAGCTTAAAATATTGAGATAATAGATCCCATAAGGTATCATCTTCATAAGCTTTATCCATTGCCGCATTTATTGATTCTCTACTTATATTATTCCATTGTATTCCAGATTCTTTTAGAAAATAATCATAACCTCCGTTATTGCCTAATAAAAATGTATTGGCAAGAGCCATATATGTAGAAAATATGCTAGATTCTCTCTTAGATCCAGCTTCTTTAAAATAATGTCCTGGATTTTTAATAACTTCTAACAAATTATTAATAACGCTTTGTTCTTCTTCAGATGGAAGTAAAGTTCCAGTTTTATATTGATACAATATTTCAGATGCAAGAGCTGTTAATGTTGGTACACCTCCTTTTTTTCCAGCCTTTGAAGAAATCTTCCAATCATCAAATATAAAATCTACCATTGCGGCATTTGAAGATTTCGGATAAGATACACCAGTTCCTGAATTAGAAACTGAATTAAATAAAAATATTCCACCTAATATTTCACCAAAATCATTAGAAATGTTTGCCAATGAAATTGGATCAATCTGATATTTCAATACTAGATTTTCAGTAAAATTAACATCAAAACTATTTTGATTTGATTCAATCATTTCTGTTAAAGTGTCATATTTTGAAATGTTTGCGTCTCTGATCTCATCCATCATTTGAAACAAAAACATCTTATAATTATCAGGTATTGAAAGATTCTGAATAGAATTATTTGTATATGAAATAAGAGTATCTATTGTCGTGTAATCGTTTTTTGTTATGCCTAATTTATCCGGAGTTAAATCTTTTTTACCTATTACTCCCTTTTGACCTTTTTTAAATGAAACTCTATTTACAATATAAAAAGTATCTCCCTTTAAAAAATTTGCACCACCTACGATTTGGTCTTTTGTAATATCCAATTGAACTGTATCAAAAGTTCCTGATTTTGAACCTCTTTCTCCCTTTCCTAATGTTGAAACATCAAACGATCCTGGCTGTAATCCAGCATCTATTAACATTTTTGAAAGCATCGATTCTCCATCCAATCCCAGATCTGCTCTTAAAACTTCTCCAGTGCTAGGCTTTATTAAACTTCCACTATAATTAATTTGCTTAATATAAGAATTATAGGTAGATGCGAAAAAATCTCTAACATTTGAAATTGAATCTTTTTCAGCAATATATCTCATCGCCGATTCAAATCTTAATCTAATATCTCCGTATGTTTGTGCCATTATTTAATATCGTATTGCTTAAATTGTTCGAATGTTAAAATCGTTTCGTTGTCTTGTTGTACAGATTCAGCTGCTTGTAGAGACATTTCCAATTTTGATTTCAATTCATTATACATTGAGTGCAAAGCATTTGGAGTCATTGAATTGAATGTCTTTTGATCACCTTTTTCTAGGGCCTCTCTAACCTTAGTTGCAGAAATATCATCATCTCCTCTTTTAATTTCAAACATTCCAAAATCAGGTAGAACTCCAAGTTCATCTCTGTACTTGTCGCTGTTTGCCATATATGAATATGCCTTTAATCTATCAGATCCTGTTCCCCATAAAACTGGTTCGTATTGAGGTCTTAATGTATTAAATAAGATATCGATTCCCGCAGAAGGAACTACAAATATATTCTCCAAGAATTTATATTGCCTTTTCACCAGTTCAAACATTTCGATCTGTGTATCAACATCGTATGGTCTTTTAACCGCGTCGTCCTTCTTTTCTTTTGCAGCTTTCACCAAGAAAACCACAACTGGTAATTTATTCTCATTGTACAAAGATTCTAATACCTTTGCGTGTCCTAGGGTAAATGGTTGGAAACGACCAACAAACATATTTACCTTTTGTAGACCTTGCTCTTTATAATCAACCTTTAGGGCCTCATTTAAATCGGTCTTTGTACCTTTGATTTTATTGTGTAACAAAAAGTTATTGAAGTGATGCACCGCATTTTCATCGGTATTTTCAACATAAACTTTTGCATCGATATCATCAATGATCGAATTTAATTGTTCAATCATCGTCTGATTTAATAGAGAAGATTCTTTGATCTTCTTTTTATTAAATGAACCAATTACGATTTTAAATAGTTCTCCTAAGATTGGATTCTCTACATATCGTATTGTTGTTTCATTCATGATCCATTTGGTGTTTAATTTAAACAATTCAGACTTTGAAAATTCTGCAGAGTTAAAATCTACACCGATATATTTTGTGGCATTTTCTTTTACGTATGCATTAAACATCACCGACATTAATTGCAAATATCTTTGATCTGGTGCGGTTTCCGTAAGTTCAACGCCGTCTAATTTAAAATTGGTAAAGAATTCCAGTATGTCTACCATTGTGATTTGGTACATGTGACTGGCTTCTCTGCCGTCGCCTTCTTTTTCTTTGATTGATGTTATCGCATCTAACTTAAAAGACTTAATCTGTGTTGACTCTACGAATGATACCACCAATCCGTCTATTGGTTTGGATAGATCTTCATTTAGTACAGATTTATATGCCGAAGGATTGAATAATTTATATGCGTATTCGGTAAATGATTGATTTCCGAAACGTTTTTCAAATGCCTCATTTGACATTGCAAGTACCGAAGTCAGCATTCTTTGTTGTTCGATTGACAATTGACCTTCAAAAACAACTGAAGGAGCCTGCACCTGCATTTTGGTTGCCCATTCTTTAAGAACAACTGGATCCGTAATCACCTTCTTTGATTTACCGGTAGGGTTCATCACTTGAATGTGTGTTAAGATCATAAAATTGTATGGTATCTGATCGTATTGTACCGAAGAGATATTAGTCTCTGGTAAATACTCAAATCCAAATTTCCAATCTGATGGCATGTCCTGCTTTACATTGGTATTTAAACTTTGAAAGTGTTTGATACCAATTTCATATAGAGACGTTAGGGTTCTATCAACCATATCCATCGGCTCATTGCTACCTGATTTGTAATAATCAAAACCTTCTACTGTTCTTCTAACATGGAAAGAAGCTGCTGCGATCTTTTCAGTCACAACAACCTTTAATTTTAACAGATCGTCGAATGAGTTTGCATTCGTGGTTTGATAAAAATCTCTAAGTCTTTGTAATGCCATTTCTTTTTATTTTATTAATCAATTTCGTATTTGAATTATCTCCCATATTTTATTATTCCCATCAATTGATTGATCGCCGCAAAGGTTCCAGTTAATTTAAATAGTTTTCCTTTGAATTGAAATACCAAACCTTCTGAAGGAATAATTGAATCAATACCACCGATGCTATCTAATCTATTTAACTCTTTTTCTACCTTAGCAATCTGATCCAAGTTACCATTCAACTTAATATTGTTGGCTTCTCTTTTGATCTCATCGTGTAGCCTTTGGGTCTCTTTGCTGGGATTTGCAACCAATAGATTGGAAACATTCTTTAAAACAACAGATCCCAATTCTAAGAATAGGTTCTCAAATGGTAATATATTCTCTTTAAATTTCTTTTTTGCGTCTATTTTATCAAAGTTCTGAAATGATTTGTATTCACTATCATCCATCTTCTTTGCCAGGTCTCTAACGTTAAGTGTTTTCTTGTCGTCAAATGCCCAACGTTGTACTAAACCAGCCTTATCGATTTCATCCAGATCTGGGAATTTATCATCGATCAGATCCTTCCACCACATTTCGTGATATTTTGAAACTGGATCGCTGTCTTGTAGACCATATTTGTCCTCCAATGCTTGGATCTTATTTAAAAAGTAATCCTTTTTCTCTTCAAAATCGATATCTTTACCGATTTGAAGTTCCTGTGGAGGTATGATTTGAAATGTCTTTTGTATGTCTTTATTAACACCTTTAAGTGCTGCTGCTATTTTACTAGCTGCTTTTGAATCTGCTCCTGTTTGATTTCCTTCACCGTCAGTATGCACGATTCCATGAAATTGTATAACGTCTTTCTCGTATGAAATTACATTTGAATTTCCAGAGTAGATCAATTCCATATTCATGAATGAGGTACCGTCATTGAATTCATCCTGATCTTTACCAGGTAGTGATTCTAATGCGCTGGCTAGATCTTGTGCAGCATAGGTGAATGTGTCTCTAACCCCATCTGATGGGTGATCCTGAAACATCTGTGTGATTGCTGAGAGATCAATAGGATCCTTCATTTGACCCTTATTTCTTGCAAAAAGAACTTGACCGTCCTTCATTGTAACAAAAAGATTCTGTCCATCTGTCTTTTCGGTAGGTGCCTCTTCAAAATCCAAACGACCTTGTAGCGCTCCATCGATGATCTGTTTGATCTCACCGAATGTTAAGGTGTCATCATCAAAAGGATGCATCATGTGACCCGCAGCGCCACCTTCTAATACCAAAACGGGGTACCTTTGGTTCCACGCTTCTAGTAAAAATTCTGTATATGTAAACAATTTCTTCATAATGTAAAAAAGATCTAGGCCTTTTGGGACCTAGATCTATTATGTATTAAATTTTTATGCTAATGACTTATTCAACATACCAACCGCTGCACCGTAATCTCCTTCACTTTTTGAAAGTATACCATCAATTACCTCTTTAGACTTAGCTTCGTCGTAATCTTCTCCGAATGCTTTCTTTAGGATGTCTTGTGCATACTTGCTAAATTCATCATCTGATTTAATATCGGCTTCATTTACTTTAGCTGATTCATTCTTTTCGCATTCACAATTAGCTTTTCCGCAAACTGGGCAAACTTCATCAACTTCACTAATTTCAACATCTTCTTTAAGAGCATGTTTAGTTAATGTAACTTTATATTTCTTGCCATTGAATTCAAATTCTTCTTTACCTTCTTGCTTTGCTTTAGCTGCAGCATAAATAAATGCGTTACCTTCACTAACTATTAGTTCTAAATCTTTATCTTTATCTGAGATTGCGTCATCTAATTCTGCATCCAATGATTTTTTCTTAGCAGTTAGATCTTTTAATTTATCTAATAAAGATGCTTTTTCATCACCTTCAGCTTTCTTCCAAGCGTCTACAGTTGCTTTCATTTCTGAAGTAACCTTAGCCCATTCAGTTTGAATCTTATTAATAGATCTTGCTTCATCGATATTTTGTAAAGAAACCACGTGTTCAGCCTCTTCAACATTGTATTTCTTACCATCAAATTCAAATTCTTTATCTCCAGCTTCTTTCGCCTTTTTAACTGCATCGCCGAAAGCGTTACCTTCGTTTGTAATTGATTCAGCTAAACCATATTTGTTGATCGTTGATTTAACAAAGTATGCAGCATCTTTTACAGAATAATCTAGTTCCTTTGCCAATTTCTTTAAGAAATTTTCGATCATTTTCTCTTCATAAGTTAAACCTTCAGCAAGTACAGACTCATCCATTTTCTTTTCAGCTTCAGATTCTTTGCCCTGAGTCTTTGTTTTAAGTGCATCGCCTGCTGCCTCTTTCTCTTTCTTTGGTTCACCCATCGCAACGATTTTCTTCTCGATATCTTTGGCTTCATCTTCATTAAAGATTTTTGCTACTAGAGACTTTCTTTTCTCTTCGTCTAATTCTTGTAATGATGTTACTCCCATTTCTTCAAGAGCCGCACCGATTTGACCTAAGATTGATTCTCTTTTAGCCTTATTTTCTTCATGCATCTTGATTGACGATTGCTGCTGCTTAATTTCAGCAAAGGTCTTAAATGAACTGATTCTTTGTACTGACATAATTTTTAGTATTTTTGTTTTATATTTGTTCACAATTATATATCCATATATTATATGAATCTCATCGATTACTCACTGCCGTCAAACTTCACCTTCTTCACGTCGTATTCAAAAGTTTCTTGTCGATAGATCCTCTGGCGCTCTTGGCCATGTTTATACAGATAGTTTTCCCATTCTGTCGTACATAGATTATCAACAAAGTCAACGATTAAAACGTCAGTTTTGGATTCATGTTGTCTAAGTCCCCTACCGATCGATTGTCTAATAATCACTTCCGATTTAAAACTTTCTGTAAAGAAAATATTGTGGATCTTTTTAACTGAGATACCGGTTGAAAAAGTACCATACGACGCGACAATAACGACCTCGTCTCCTGCCTCCATTTTCTTTTTATGTTCCTCTCTAATATCAGTATCGGTTCCACCGTCAACGTAATAAACCTTCTTATCGCTTTTTGCACGAAGAGCTTCATATATCTTTCGGCCGTGTTCAATACGATGGAAAAGTACCAAACTATTCCTTGGTATTCTGGAAATGACGCTGACAATAAAATCAAGCCTAGCTTTGTTATTAACGATGTAGTTTTGTTCAAGTTGGAAAACATCTTTGCTTTCATATCTATTTTGTGTGAGCTCTTGGAACGCTGTTTTTGTTGATTCTGGCGCATAATCCATCTCAATCACTTTAACCTTACAACCTGCGATATGTCCTTCTTTTTGTAAGAATGCCGCCTTGATCTCAGTAATAACTGGACCGGTCTGAGACATTAGGGTTAACTTATCTAAGGTACCATCTTTTGGAAGTGTACCTGATAGACCAAACTTGTAGTTTGCGTTTCTACATTTTGCAAGGATTTCTTTGATTGAAGCACTTTTTGCCTGGTGGGTTTCATCGACGATCACTGCATCAAATTCGCTAAAGTATTCTGCCGTCTTTTTAACAAGAGACTGGTATGTACCGATTACGACATTTGTATTTGGTTTGATCGTTTGACCTGAATAGATCTGTTGAATCTTCATTTTAATTCGGTTCTTCCAATTATAATCTTGAAAGTCCTCAGTAGCCTGCACCACAAGTGAAACGTTAGGCACGATAAAAAGTATCTTTGTTGCCTTTTGTTTTTCAAGCATGTACGCAACCGTCATAAATGAAATCATTGTCTTACCTGCTGATGTTGCAAGTTCTGCCAAACATCGCCTAAATTTAAGGATGTTAAATGCAGCTTCTATTTGATAATCGTGTGGAGTTAATTTATATCCATTAAAGAATTCTAATGCCCATTCTTGGAATGACTCTGGATTTATATTTGGATCAAATAGGCGTGAGACGCCATTGATCTTCAGTTCAAATTTATATTCTTTGCACACAACCATTACATAGCGCCATAGACCTACAGGAATCCACTTGTTATCTTTAATATAACAAACGTAACCATCCCATATTCCGCGCTTTACCAATGGATTGAATCTCCAACTATCAATTCTCTTTGTTAGAGAGATGTTTAATTGTTCTACTTCAAGTTCTGTAGCTTCATCAATCCTAAGGAATCTATTGTCTTCCGTTAGTGTTAATACCAAACCATTTTACTTTTTTATAGTTGCATCATATCCATTCTTTGCTTTATTGCGAAGCTCATGTTATCAAGAGTTTTGATACTGCCTACTACGAAGTCACGTTGTGCCTCCAGCATCTCTTGAATCTGCAACTCATCCGATAGATCAGCTTTGATGAATTTCTCACGCTGAGTATCGTTTAATTTATAATCGTAGCCATAGTAACGGATCCATGCCTCTTTAAAGGATCGATCGATTTTGGCCTTTTGTGTTCTAATTTTTGATGATAGTGAAGCAATGCTCTCTACCAATATTTGTCGATAGCTTAAAGTGTATGCTGCAACTTCATTTAATTTGTTTGCATTCTTTAAGTTCTCTGCAAGATCTCTGATTTTTTGAGTCCAATCACTTCGCTCTTTTCCAAGAAGCTCATCTAACTTAACGATCTTATTTACTTTAACTTCTGGTTGTGCTTCTTGCATAATTTTATTTTTTAAAAAAGTTTACCTTTTGATCTATCATCTTTGATGAAAATCGATGTCTTCATCTTCTTTTTAAATTTAGGTTCAACCTTCATCGTGAATTGAGAACCATCATACTCTGATAGGTTACTATCAAAATCAAGTATCGTTTTAAGTCCTTTGCTCTTCTTACGATCTTCATTAAAATCTTCTAATTCCTTATCAATCATTGCTAAAAATTCGATCATAGGTAGTATGCATCTAAAGGTGAGGT
>Ga0214192_1002227_pt1 | contig 10191 bp, 8 predicted proteins | sample TroBogEpilimnion_44_FD_153030 | JGI IMG/M metagenome (GOLD analysis project Ga0214192, IMG submission 153030) | Freshwater microbial communities from Trout Bog Lake, WI - 29JUL2008 epilimnion | ecosystem: Environmental > Aquatic > Freshwater > Lake > Epilimnion/Euphotic zone | place: Trout Bog... | reverse complement strand
CAAAAAAAGGTTCCAGCCATTCAAGCTCAAAACCATAGCCCGCACGTTGTAAGTCTTTAACCACATGCTTCATATCTTCTAACACATAATGTGAAAGCATGAAACGATCATGCAATTCAGTTCCCCAATGCACAAGTTCATGACGATAAGGCTCGCGCCAAAACCAGGCGATTAAAGTACGCAATAATAGTGTTTGCACTAACGCCATACGTGCATGAGGAGGCATTTCAAAAGCACGAAGTTCCAGTATGCCTAATCGACCCGTAGAGCTATCCGGCGAATACAGCTTGTCTATACAAAATTCAGAGCGATGTGTATTTCCGGTAATATCAGTGAGTAAATGACGCAATAGCCTATCAACCAACCAAGGAGCCGGTACTTCTCCTTCAGGCATTTGCTGAAAAGCTATTTCCAGTTCATAAAGTTTTTCATCACGACCTTCATCCACTCGCGGTGCTTGACTGGTTGGTCCAATGAACATACCAGAAAACAGGTACGATAATCCGGGATGGTGTTGCCAATAAGTTACCAAGCTTCGCAATAAATCGGGGCGACGCAGTAAAGGGCTATCAGCAGGGGTCTCAGCTCCAATAGTGATATGGTTGCCTCCGCCAGTACCGGTATGACGACCATCGAGCATAAACTTCTCGGTACCCAACCTAACTTGTCGGGCTTCTTCGTAAAGAATAGTGGTTTTATCGACCAGCTCTTGCCAACTTTTTGACGGATGAATATTGACTTCAATAACGCCCGGATCAGGAGTCACCATCAGGCGTTCAATTCTATAATCACGAGGTGGCTCATAACCTTCCAAAACCACAGGCATTTTTAGATTATCGGCAGTACTTTCAATCGCTGCAACTAATTCTAGATAATGTTCCAGCAAAGTAATTGGAGGCATAAAAATATGCAATCGCCCATCGCGTGCTTCTATGCAAATAGCTGTATGCGGTACTTCTGTATAAACAGAATCAATATCAGCGGCTTGTTGTTCACTCAATTCAGAATGAATATTATGGTTTTCTTCGAAATGACTATAGCGACGGGTTACTTCCCCGTAGTAATCTTTAAGTTCTGGTAATTTTGTAAACAAACTTTGTGGCTCTTGGGTATCGCGTTTATCCGGGGCTACCCAAGGCAAACTATTAAGCGGCATTCGCATGCCCATCGGCGAGTTACCCGGAATCAAAAACATAGTGTCACGTCTAAATTTCCACGGACCGCTTTTCCAGCATTGTTCAAACCAATTCCATTTTAAAGGTAAAGCAAAACCAACCGGCTCCCCTAAGTCACCATTGAGTAATTTACTCAGGGTTTTTCGTTCTATTGGGTCTTTAATGTTGCTATCTAGAGGATTAATATTTTCCGGCAAACTATTTTCTTGCCAAGCACAATAAAAACTGTCTTCAAAACCAGCGATAAGATAACGAAGTTTAATCCCTAAACGTCTAGCAACTTGCTTGATAAACTGTTCAGCATGGGTAGTGGTGTGACCGTAATCTCTATTAATATCGGCTAGTAGTTCCGGGTTATGCCAGATTTCTGTGCCATCTTTTCGCCAAAAAATTCCATATTGCCAACGTGGCAGAGGCTCTCCTGGATACCATTTTCCCTGTCCATAATGTAGCATTGCTCCTTTTGAAAACTGATCACGCAAGCGCTTGGTCAATTCTTGTGCGCGCTCACGCTTATGCGCACCATCAGCGAGCGTATTCCATTCATCACCTTCCATATCATCAATGGAAACAAACGTGGGTTCGCCGCCCATTGTTAATCTGACATCACCTTCCTGCAACTGCTTATCCACCAATTTACCCAATGCATCAATCTGATACCATTGCTCATCAGTATAAGGCTTTGTGACCCGTGGATCTTCGTACAAACGCTGTACCGTGTTACTAAAAGAAAATTCAACTTCACAGGGATCCATTGCTCCAGTCACGGGGGCGGCACTAGCTGGATCTGGTGTACAGGCCAATGGAATATGTCCTTCTCCAACCAATAAACCAGAAGTTGGATCCAAACCAATCCAGCCTGCGCCGGGGATGTAAACTTCTGTCCATGCATGTAAATCAGTGAAATCTTGTTCGGGTCCTGATGGTCCGTCTAATGACTTAATATCAGCGGTTAGTTGCACCAAATAACCAGAGACAAAACGAGCAGCCAAGCCTAAATGACGCAGTACCTGAACTAAAAGCCAAGCTGAATCGCGACAAGAACCACTCAGTTTAGTAAGTGTTTCTTCGCAACTTTGAATACCGACTTCCATACGAATATTGTAGCCAATAGCTTCATAGACAGCTCGATTGGTATCGACCAGAAAATCGTTAATATTGCGCTTGGTAAGATTTAATTTTTTTAACCAGTCGGTCAACAACGGACCAGACTCCGTCACTTCCAAGTACGGCTGCAATTCTTTTAACGTATTATCATCGTATACGAATGGGAATTTTTCAGCATATTCTTCTACAAAGAAATCAAATGGATTAATGACAGTCAAATCAGCAATAACTTCAACTTCAACAGTCAATTGGCGACATTTTTCTGGAAAGACGACACGCGCCAAAATATTTCCAAATGGGTCTTGTTGCCAATTAATAAAATGATCTTTCGGTTCAATTCGTAAACTATAGGCTTTTATTGGCGTTCGACTATGTACTGCTGGGCGCAACCTGAATACATGCGGAGACAAGGCGACATTGCGGTCAAAACTGTAGGTGGTTTTATGGTTGATAGCCACTTTAATGGTCATATTCTTGTTTCCTGTTTTTTAAAGCTATGTTTGGTAATCTGTTATTTAATTTAATATTTTTTAGCGTAAATCTTTGATCAGCACAATAAAGAATAATCTGAACATCGTTTATAGGATCAAAAAGCAACTACACGAATACAACCTTTAGCTAAAAATTCATCTATCGACATTTAGTTAGAGAATATAAAGTTTTTCAAATGAAAACTAGGCTAAAATTTAGCTGTAACCTTGTCTTTTGTTACTCTCAGTTTCCATTCTCAACAACTCTTCTTCTATGCCGGCAGCGAAAGTTAGTTCTGCAACATTATCCTTATGGAAATAACCCTGAAATCCACCATAGCGTTGAACATACTCAACAATCAACGAAGAATGTTCGGATGCCGTAGAAAAAACCTGCTTTAACCCTTCACTTTTAGAACCTATCACGTCCAATAGAAAACTTTTTCCTTGTTCTCGTATTGCTTTGACAACATAGTCAATGTGTTCTTCTCCGTTAATTACACCATCTTTAACCGTCATAGCTATGTGATGTAAACGAGGACCGTAATTGCGAACAAAATTTTCGGTTGGTGATGGAAAAATTTTTAGGTGGTTAACAAAGTAAGGTGTGTTATTAGCAGTAAAAACTTTGGCTGGACTACGCAATTCTTCTTCATAATGAACGCTTTTGGTTATATTTGTCGAAGAGTTTTGATCGATGATGTCCAAAGCACCCCAATAGTAATAACTGGATAAAGACAACCATTCCAGTATCGCGACTTCACGATTTTGGCTGTAAATACGGGTTGCTAAATGGTCAACCGGCAGAATTAATTCTGAAATTCCTAAATCTTGCTGTCGAAGTTTTGCCTGAATACAAACTTGTTGTGCCTGTTCGCTAATAAATTTAATACCTAACTGATAGTGCCGAGGCTGACCACTCTCTCTTTGCAGATAAGCAACAATGTTATGAGTATACGGCGAAGGTTTAATAATGGCTAGATTTTCGGGTAATTCCAACTTAGCTGTTTCAGCTTTGGAAAAAAAACAAAAGCCTCGTTTTTGCTGTAATTTGACTACTTCAGAGAGATCCGTAACTCGTAGAATTTCTCCTATATAACGACTATGTGGCTTATCTAACCCAATGGGGTAAACCTCATTAAGACTGCGAAATATGCCACGAATACCTTCGTGCTTAACTTCTCTGATAATTAAATCGGGATTAAGATCGCTAATACGCAGCACATGGGTCCAATGTGAATCACTTTCTAAACTGTATTGATAGTTGTAAGCCGACATCAAAGATAATTCGGCTATATACTCAATTGACTTACCTGGCTCTACAGTTAACATCATGGCATCAATTTCTTGAATAGCATCAGTCAATCCTTGGCTGTCGCGCTCTTCGAGTAATTTGACAAGGTATTCGTCAAAAAACGATGAGTTTTTTTTATCTCCATGAGCAGGCAAAGATAATGAAGGTGAAATTGTGGTCATACCAGTTCTCTAGGTTAGTCTCCATTACTTATGCAAACAATATACCAATACATAATTTATTGGCAAAATAGCTTAGACTCACTCTAAATTTTGCAGAATTGCCACCCCTTTCTACCCTAAAAACCTATAACAGAAAATTAGTATCAAAATATTTATCGCCACAATCATTCTGCATCAGCTAGTTAATCAATTTTTGCCCCTTACCAGTGCATTCTTGATCTGCACCTAGGCGGTGAAGCATTATTTATTTATTGATACAAATTGGTGCAACCACTTAGTTTTTAAAACTTAAACAAACATACCTTTAACAAAAAAATAAAATTAAATCATTAAAAATCAATATATTAAATAATAAATTAAAAAATGGCACTATTAATGCTTAAGATATAGTACGCAATTTACGGCGTGTTCCACACCTCCTCGTGATGTATTGCTTTTGGGAAGAGCAGCTGCGCGTTATCCAAGCCAAGATGGGTAGCGCGCTTTTTTTTGCCTAAAATTTCATAGGCATCAGTCCCTGCTAAGTGAATCTATGCCATTGCAAGGCAACTCTGAGTATAATTTAACTTAATAACTATTTTCTTTGCCCCCTAATCTAACCATTTACCCGCAATAACATTATGACTCGTTCCTCATCCGGTTTCTTAGACAAAAAACGTATTATTGCAACATCAGGCTTTAATCGCTGGTTGATACCCCCTGCCGCTTTGGCTATTCATTTGTGTATCGGCATGGCCTATGGTTTTTCGGTTTTCTGGTTACCTTTGTCAAAAGCTGTCGGTATCAAAGAAAGTATAGCTTGCAGCGCAGAAATCGGATTTTTTCAGGAACTGTTTGTAACGGATTGTGACTGGAAAATTTCTACATTGGGCTGGATGTACACTCTCTTTTTCGTTTTTTTAGGTTCTTCTGCTGCTATTTGGGGCGGTTGGCTAGAACGCGCGGGACCACGAAAAGCTGCAGTAGTAAGTACTTTCTGTTGGTGCGGAGGAATGTTGTTTTCAGCATGGGGGATTTATTGTCACCAATTTTGGATGATGTTATTAGGCTCTGGGGTCATCGGTGGCATTGGTCTAGGGTTAGGTTATATCTCTCCTGTATCTACTTTAATTAAATGGTTCCCTGACCGTCGAGGCATGGCTACAGGCATGGCTATCATGGGTTTTGGTGGTGGCGCGATGATTGGATCACCCATGGTAACCGCATTAATGAAGCACTTTGCTACCAATAGCGATGTCGGTGTGATGCAAACCTTTATGGTTATGGCCGCTGTCTACTTTATTTTCATGTTAACTGGTGCATTAAGTTATCGGATTCCAGCAGCTAATTGGCAACCCAAAAACTGGACTCCACCGCTAGCACAAACCGATAACCGAATGATTACTTTACGCCACATTCATGTAAAAAATGTATTTAGAATTAAACAATTCTGGCTGTTATGGGGCGTATTATGCATGAATGTAAGTGCCGGTATTGGCGTCATCGGGATGTCTTCGCCAATGCTGCAAGAGGTTTTTGGCGGTCAACTAATTGGTATAGCCAAAACATATAGTGCGCTTGATAAAGTGGAATTAACCAGCATTGCTACCGTCGCAGCTGGATTTACTGCATTACTGAGTTTATTCAATATTGGGGGACGATTTTTTTGGGCAAGCTGGTCAGATAAACTGGGGCGCAAATTGACGTTTATCGTTTTTTTTGTTCTGGGCTGTTTGTTATTTATTAGTGTACCTAGTAGTGCTGAAAGTGGCAGTAAATTATTATTTGTGGCCGCTTTCTGTATTATTTTAAGTATGTATGGTGGTGGTTTTGCAACCATTCCAGCTTATCTAGCGGATTTATTCGGCACACAAATGGTTGGGGCCATTCACGGTCGTTTACTGACTGCATGGGCTACAGCCGGCATAGTAGGACCGGTAATTGTTAACTATATGCGAGAATATCAGCTTGGTCTGGGTATTCCTAGAGAACAGGTTTATAACCAAACCATGATTGTGTTAGCGGCGATGTTAGTAATAGGACTGATTTGTAATCTGTTAATTAAACCCATTGACGAAAAATGGTTTATGACAGACGAATTGAGTGCTGAAGAACTTCGCAATGAATATCATCTGGCCAATCATTCAGATGAATGTTTATTGAATCAACCTTTAAAACCAAGCCATCCGCTACAAATATTACTCGCTTGGTTAATGGTAACGATACCACTTGGGTGGGGTATTTATAATACGTTAATCAATGCCAGCAAGTTTTTTAATTAATTTCGACTAAAACTTAAATTATCAAAAAGCTTTTGTGTGCCATCACAAAAGCTTTTATATCCTTAATCGTTAGATTTTATTTAGGATTGACATTGGTAGCGGTTAAACCTTTAGGACCTGATTCTATGTCGAAAGTAACTTTTTGTCCTTCAGTGAGGGTTTTAAAACCTTCTCCCTGTATGACTGAATGATGTACAAAAACGTCATCGCCGCCTTCGCTCGGTGCTATAAAACCAAAACCTTTGGTATTGTTAAACCACTTTACAGTGCCTGTTGCCATTTGAAAACTCCTGAAATAAAAACTTAACGTAATGCAGAATAAACCTTGATAGACTGATATTAAGGGCTTTGAATCGCTCAGTTTTGTTATTCTGCTGGGTGAATTGTACTGATATTTTCGAGTCTATGCTATTTATCGTCACGTTTGTTTTCTTTCAATCCTTTTGGATCAGCTTGTATAAACCATCCAGCACCAAAGAATTCGGGCTCACCATACCAATAATTTCCTTATTTTCAAGTACGGGAGCCCTTACTAAATTGTAATCAGCAAACAACCTTGAACAATAACGTATATCCATATCTGGATGCACAGAAATAATCGGCTTACTCATGATTTCATAAACATTAACCCGTTCAGGCGCTCTATCTTTAGCCAGTACGTGACGGGCAATATCACCTGAAGTAATCATGCCGTATTCGTCATCCTCATGACGTTTATTAACAATGAGTACCGAGGTTTTCAGTAATTTCATCATTGATAATGCATCTGCAATAGTGGCTGTTCTATCTACTATTCCAAAATCCGTTTTCATGACATCTTTAACTCGGATAATCAATGGCTTGTCTATCATAATTTATCCTCAATTTCTTGATTTAATTCTTTTACTTGACGCATAACACCAATGGCATCTTCAACATCAATTTGAAACGCAATGCCCGTTCCAGATTTATTATCGAATTCGGCTACTTTGGCTATTTTTTCCAAAATATGTCGACTCAAATGTTCTTCAACCAAAAGCAATAGCACATCCCGTTGGGTTTCAAGGTTTAATCCAAAGAAAGTCTTAGTCTGTTTTAAGCCCTCCCCTCGTGCATTATTGATAACAGTAGCTCCTTTTGCCCCATGCTCTCTTGCAGTATCCAGTACCTGATCGGTTTTATCATCTTCAACAAAAACGATAATCAACTTAAAATGCATTGTTGTTCCTCAAGTGTTATTTTTTAAATTACGCTTACTAAGCCACTCTGCCAACTGTGCGTAACCGAGCACAGCAATTGTGGGAAATAATATAGCGAAAGTAATCAGACCAAAACCATCCTGTAAAGGATCTCGATCTGGTAGCGTATCAGCCAAACCTAAGCCCATTGCTGTCACTAGCGGTATTGTAACTGTGGAGGTAGTAACTCCCCCCACATCGTAAGCCAACGCAATAATGGTTTTGGGAACAAAACAGGTTTGCAACGCGACCACTAGATAACCTGCAATAATCAATAAATGCAGCGGCGCACCCGTGACAATTTTGAGGGCTCCTAACGCCAGACCCATCCCTAAACCCAGAGACACAGCAAAACGCAATCCCCAAGCATTAATAGCGCCTCCTGAAAGTTGTTCCGTTTTTTGAGCAACCGCAATAAGTGATGGCTCTGCTAATGCAGCGGCAAAACCCAGACTAGCTGCAAATAAATAAAGCCAATAATAATTTCTCCAACTCGCGACTTGTTCAGGTACAAGATTTAAAAAAGCTGGTGCAGTCAATTCTGTTGCCATCAATTTACCGAGAGGAAATAGCATCATTTCCAAACCCTCTAAAAAAAAAGCAATCCCAAACAACACAAACAGGAAACCTGCCAAAATTTTTTTTGGGTATACAAAGGGTTTGCGGATAACTCGTAACTGAAAAGCGATAATAATGAAAACAATGGGTAATGTTCCGGTAAAAGTTGACAACAATAATTCAGTAAAATGAATTAACCAGTTAATCATCTTAGAATCCCAAATAACAAGACAAAAACAGTCGAAGTTACAGCCGCTAAAGCAATTAAGCCGAAGCCATCAGTAATTGGATGACGTCCTTTAATCGCAGCAGCCAAACCAACACCGATTGCGATGACTAGTGGAACAGTAATAGTAGATGTTGCAATACCGCCGGCATCAAAGGCAAAACCTATTATTTCAGGTGGGGCAAAGAAACTAACGATGGCAACCAAGGTATAGCCTGATAACACGAAATAGTATGTGGGCCAACCTTTGATAATTTTGAGTACTCCTAACAACACAGCCAAACCAATAGAGAAAGCAATAATAAACCTTAAACTCAGCGCATATTGATTTCTTTGCGCATCGGAATCAGGCAGTATATTCCGTTCACTCGCCATTCTGGCAGCTTCCTTACTGATGGTAATCAATCCTGGTTCCGCTATTGAAGCACCAAAACCTATACAAAAAGCAAATAGCATCAACCAAAACACACTCCCCTTACGAGCAAATGCATGCGCCATTGATTCGCCTAAAGGAAACAGGCTCTGTTGTAAGCCTAAAATGAATAGTGTAAGCCCTAAAATGACAAAGAACGCCCCCATTATCAATGAAAACATCTCAGGAACAGGCTGTCTGATAACCAGTATTTGAAAAACCAGCACAACCACAACAATTGGCAGCAAATCAATAAAACTACTGGTCAGTTGTTTAATAAAGCGATTTTTTAACATCATCTAGCCCATTAACAAGATGATTTGATTGTATATAAAAAAATCCTCGATAGCTATCGAAAGCAATCTGGATTTTCTTATTACAAACCATTTGTTTTCATTAAAAAACTTTTCAAAATAAAAACAGATGATAATGACAATCATCACCATTGAATCAATCACAAAAATTGTATGTTAATGAATAATTCTCTATGATTGCGCCTTTATGTTTTATCTTAAAACAAAATTAATGGGGATCGTATGAAATTGATAACAGCAATTATTAAACCGTTCAAAATGGATGATGTGAGAGAAGCTTTATCTGAAATTGGGGTCACAGGGGTTACGGCAACTGAAGTGAAAGGTTTTGGTCGACAAAAAGGCCATACCGAATTGTATCGTGGCGCTGAATATGTCGTTGACTTTTTACCTAAAGTCAAACTAGAAATTGCGGTCACTGACAACATCGTCGATAAAGCCGTAGAAACTATTGTTAAATCTGCCAATACTGGAAAAATTGGTGATGGTAAAATTTTTGTCTCTAATTTAGATCAAGTCATTCGTATCAGAACGGGAGAAACCGGCGAAGACGCCGTTTAAAGCTTAAAGAAAGGGAATGAAAATGTTTTTGAAAAAAGCCAACCTTTTGCTCGCAAGTCTTGTATTACTACCGGAATTAGCGATAGCAGAAGGTTTGAATTATGGTAATACTGCTTGGATTTTAACCTCTACAGGGCTGGTTTTATTTATGACCATTCCCGGTTTATCGCTCTTTTATGCCGGATTAGTACGCAGTAAAAATGTTCTTTCAGTACTCATGCAATGCTTTGCAATTACCTGTCTAGTATCCATCCTTTGGTTAGCGGGCGTTTACAGTTTTATTTTTGCCAATGGCGGGCAATGGCAACAATGGATTGGTGGTGCTACTAAAGTTTTTTTGCCTGACATTACGACAGAATCATTGACTGGCGATATTCCTGAAACAGTTTATTTTATGTTTCAGATGACCTTTGC
>Ga0214192_1002225_pt1 | contig 10199 bp, 20 predicted proteins | sample TroBogEpilimnion_44_FD_153030 | JGI IMG/M metagenome (GOLD analysis project Ga0214192, IMG submission 153030) | Freshwater microbial communities from Trout Bog Lake, WI - 29JUL2008 epilimnion | ecosystem: Environmental > Aquatic > Freshwater > Lake > Epilimnion/Euphotic zone | place: Trout Bog... | reverse complement strand
CCTGCTGGCAAACGCCTCGAGGAACCTTTAGTAAAGTACTTTATCGATCGCAAAGAGCCTTAAAGACTTCACGCGTCTGAAGATTGGTCCAGTGGACCACAGGCTGGTGTAACTCAGTTGGTTAGAGTGATGGGCTGTTACGAGCGTTGTTAAACGCGAGTCAGGGATACCCATAAGTCGCAGGTTCGATCCCTGCCATCAGCGTCCCGACCCCGTAGCTCAGTTGGTCAGAGCGCAGGTCTTATGGTCCGTGGACCGAGAGTACCTGAAGTCGCGAGTTCGAGCCTCGCCGGGGTCAAAAAACGAGCTGGTAGAATCCCCCCTTCTGGAGAACGACGTGCAGCACGCCGAAAAACGCGGTGGCTGCAGCCGACGTCCCCAGAGTGGTCTCTACGGACCCGCCGTGATCAAACCCGACGAACATCGCGGAAAGGCCGCTGGCTACACCGAACAGCAAAGCCTCCTTTGGTAAGGATTCCGGTCCAGGCACGTTGTTCATCGCCGCGAGCACGAGCAGCGCCAGTAGTCCCAGAACGGCGATCACGGCAGCAGGCCACTTGAGCACCTTGACCTCTTTGGATTCAGCCTGCGTCAGGTCCTCTGGATCATTGAGACCAGCGAGCTCCATGAGCACGTTGAGCATGAAGAGCAGCAGAAAGGTGGTCACGGCGATGGACACACCGTTAGGTGACCCACGCATCTGGGCGATGGCGTAAAAGGCAGCGGCACCGGTAAGTCCTGAAACCAGGTTGTCCGCCATGAACCTGCGCGGGGACTTGGATATGTACTGATTGTGCTTGTTCACAAATGCGAACAATATGAGCATCAGTATCAGTCCCGCCTTTTCCACCAAGAGCACCTTGTCAAACGTGTCCATATATTTTAGCTAGAAAAGATATGGAGGGTGACGGCCAGGGGTCTATAGCGAGTCTGTTGGCCAGGGGACCTCAAGACGAGTTTATGCTGACCGATTCCAAACACCCTCTGTTCAATCCAGCGACGGACTTTTCAATCGACCAGACGGCTTACGTGTTTGGAAGTTCCCCGTATCTAGGAACCCGACAGGTCTTTACCGTGAACCCTAAGCAGATTCAAGGTGACTTGCTCGTCGGTGTCTACCTGAAACTCAGTCTTCCCCAGGCAAACTATATGTCCCAGGCTGGCCGAGGAATCACGAACCAGGTTTCGCTGTACATGAACGAGGTTGAAGTCGAAACCTGGTACGCAGAATCTTACTTTATACAAGACCAGCTCTTCAAAACACTGAATCAACAAGCGCTCCTGTCGAATGTTCTCAATGGAACCTCGTTGTACATTCCTTTGGACTTTTCATTCTCGTTGAAGAATCCGTTTCCGGTATGTGCCACCTGGAACCAGACGATGTACATAAAGATTGACTTTGCAGCGTCGACTGACATTTCGGAGTCCGTTTTCGATCTCCTAGAGCCTCCGCAGATTGTCCTAGAGACGGTTACCTTGACGGATTTTGATCGTGCGCTGTTCACGAACGGTTACCAGATGAATATTGCCAAGTCATATCGCGAACCAGTTCAGTCCGTGACGAATCAGCTGACCAACGTGAACCTTACCCCGAGTTTCAAGGTTAAGCTCATGACTTGGTTCCTCCGCAAGGAGCTCAAACGATTCGACTTTACGTACGAGCGGACAACAAACATCGCTCTACGTAACGAAGACATCTTTGAGTACATTCTCATATTTGTCAACAACCAGATCCTAACGTCCCGATTTCCGGGCCGCCTGTTTTACAAGTACCTTCAGCCATTGAACTGTGGCGTCAACACACCCGTGTCTGATATTTACATGTACTCGTTCGGTGACGGGCTCGACTTTTCCAAGGCAAATTCGACGAGCACCACGATGAACATCAAGTTCCGAACAGATTTCATCAAGGACATCATACTGAACTACACTCTGAACGTGTACTACTGGGGCGAGGCTCAGTTGAACTTTTCCGGTGGGTACTGTCAGCTGCAAGGTCTATAATGTCATTCACGATGCACCATCGTATGAAATTGAGCTGGGCTACTGTGGTACTGAGGGTTCCACCGGAACCCGTCACGAACTCGATGCGATCGGTCCGGCAAAACGGGTCAAAGAGCTTCTTGGAGTAGCCCACAAGGCTCGACTTGTACGCCACATGGACCGCAAACCTCCGGCCAGACTTGGTCACGTAGGTTCGCGAGTCCTTGCGGGTCACGAAGCTTTCGAGGGTACGCAGAGATACACCACACTTGTGATCAAGCACATCAACGAGCATCTTGGCATTCTTGGGATCGGCATAGAACTCGCGTAGGTTTGCCAGTAGAGCTTCAGCCCTACTCATTGTCAAAACAGTCCGCCAAACTTTTAAGTGGCGGTTCACACACCGGACATCCCTTGAGGAAGAATGGCGGCAGGGTATGCGTGTGTTTCTCGGTGCGTCGCTCGGGCTTTTTGGGAACCTGTGACTGGTGCAGGTGACAAAAGCCGTTCTGCTTGGCGTTGTTGCGGCACTTGCGACCCTTTTTGGCGATACCCTGGCAGCCCGTCGTCAGAGGCTCACCCATGAGCTGGACATCCATCAGGAGTTGTCGGTACGAAATGTCATAGAGCTTCGAGATGTGCTCGAGCATGGGGTTGAGACGGGCATCGATCCTGCGCTGTACCTCCTCGTCGATCAGAGCCTCGATCTGGGTCAGCATCGCCATGCAATTTAATTGCGCGCTACTTCTAAATGAGTCCTCTACACAAGGCTATGCTGAAATTCGATCATCTTATCAAAACAAAGGCGCCTAACAATTCGATTAAGGAAGCTGCAAAAGAGTTCCATAAACACGCTCACTCCGCGATGAATGATTTTCGCAAAGAACATCCAGTAAAGCTCAAAGGGAAGATGACTCCAACTGGATTCGAGGCTCTCGTGGTAGAAAAACCGACAAAAAAGGGTAGGTTCACTATATACTAAATGTGTCTGCGCAAGAACTGCTCTCCAGTGCAGGTGACGTGCCGGCACTGTAGGCAGGAGTTTTGTTCGAAGCACATACAGTGCGAGCTCCACGCGTGTCCCGCGAACCTCAAGGAGCTGGTGGTGCTTCCAGCGGCCCAGCCGCCACTGAAGGTCCTCAGAATCTGAGAGGCCCTGTGGACCTCCGAATTTAAAATCCCTGCTAGTATAAAATGTCTCTCCAGCACAAGATTGTCCCTTTTGCCGTATTCTTCATTGTTGCCAACCCGATGACCTTCAAGGCTGTAGCTTCAGTGCTCGGCAAGTGGGTCGCTGACTCTCAGGGCCTGCCGACCCAGGCTGGTGTCCTGCTGCACGCGCTGGTCTTTGTGCTCCTGGCGCACTTTGTGTGGAAGATGGTCTACGGCCCCAAGAAGCAGCAGAACATGGTCATGGGTGCCTCGATGTGAGGTCCTGCCATCAACTGGTCCATGGACCAGATTTCTTAGGCACTCCTGCTATCAACTAAGATGGTCCTACGGACCAGATTTCTTAGGCACTCTACATCGAGTGGTAAATCTCGAGCGCTCGCTGATGGAGCGCACCCTTGACAAGAACAAACTCGTGCTTGGGGATCCCGAGCTCCCGCTTCGCCTTGGAGACCGCCTTGCGCCACATGGCCAGCGGCTCTGAATGTTTCGCCGCAGCCGCCTTGGCCTTGCTGACAATCCGCCCGTCCTTCTTCTTCAGATCGCTCTTCACCAGACCTCCAGCGGTGTGGTGAGCAGTTCCAGTGTAAACCTGACGCTTCGTTCCTTCGGCTTCCATTTATCATTGTCATAGATTTTTAGTCGTCAACTAAAAAAGGAGGACCCTTTTCTAGGCGAGCTTGATTTCCGCCAGGATACCTGAACCGAACAGGATCACGTTTCCAATGAAAATCACGAGGCCCCAGATCTTGCAGTCACCATCGATGATGCACGTGAGCGTCATGGCATTCGCTATAGCGAGCACGAGAAAGTACAGAGCAACCATGTTGGTACCGCGGTAGCTCGCACCCATGGCGGCAGCGATACCGAGAACCAGAGTCACGAACGCAGGCAGCTTGAGCTTTTTGTCGCCAACCGTCACCTCCTTCTGAAGAAAGTCCATTAATGAATGTTGACAAAATCTTTCGGGGGCAAACGAGAGTCGTTCAAAAAGTCTAGCCCAGGAATCGGTAGGGTTGTCGTCGAATACTCATCAGACACGAGGTCCTTTCGCAAAAAGGTAAACTCTGTGATGGATGGCACGATGTACTTGTCAAACCCGATGACCTGCGGCGAATAGTTGTTGCCGTGGGCGTGAACGATGCGATGGGTCTTGAGGAGCTTCTTGAGGGCTGCGAGCTTCTCAAACATCTCGACGTCATTGTCACCTAGCTCTTCTGGAAACCCGATAAAGTGCATCTCGATGACTATGAGCTTGAGTTTCTGTAGAGTGTCCATGCTCGCCCACAGGATCCAGTTCCATTCGCAATTTTCAATGTCCATCTTGAGAAACACATTCGACTTGCCCTGCAGCTCATGGGATAGATCTGTTGTCTCTGAAGTGTTCTCAATACCGATGTTTTTCCGAATGTACTTGGGGTCATGATCATCCGGTACATCCTTGGTGGTGGCGTCAAAAACCAGGTAGTCCTCGATCCCAAAGTGTTTCATATAGTCATAGTCGTCCTGGAGATTGTATTTGGCACCTACACCTGCACCTATGTAGTACTCCAGTCCCGGTACATCCGGAACGACATAACCAGAATCACTCTCCGGGCCGATTCGAACCAGTGGAAATTCAGTCTTGTAAACATCAAACATAAGTTCTTATAGATAGAACGCTTTAATGTATTCTGAATTTATTATGCGCACCTTTTTACCAAAGTTGCGTTCAAATTCAGCCTCTATAAGAGGAATCTTGTTAAACTCCTTCATAAGGTCACTCCACCTAAACTTGGGTAGAGATCCCCATGTTTGCAAAAAGGTGCGACAATTCATAATCGCGTTACCTGTACTAGATGTACCCTCGAGTATGGAAGTTTGATGAGCAACCGGAACACACACCAAAGGATGCCGCATTTCCATAGCACATGCCCATAGTACCAAGTCTATACTGTGGTCAAAATTTACCCGATCAAGTACAAATCGTGCAAAGTCTACATGTACATAGTAAGCTTCAGATCCACCAAGGTTTCCTACTTCGACGGGTTCAAGTCCTGGTTTCAAATGCCAGTTTACACCGATACACAGCCTTTGAAAAACAAATCCAGGACCACGTTGCCACTTGTTGAAATCTTTGCAAAGTACAACGTCATCTTCAAAAATTACCGCTTCTGTAATTCCCCTTCGAACCATCTCAGATAAAGCCCAAAAATGCTTTATACTACAGGAAATCTGACCGAGTGGAAGTGTACAGCTAGTACCGAGCCACTGCACAAGTTGAGAATCTGTATTCATTCCATCGATCCATTCAACATCGGTTACACCTCGTTCGTTTAGATGTTGTTCCAGAAAAACTCTACGATTGGTTGGACCTTGAATCACAAAGTGCTTCATTAAGGACATCGCCCACGAACTCTTTATATGTACCGACCACCAGACGTGGGGCTCGGCAATGTGCTTATGCACCTATGTCAAGTGAACACCGTCAGTTCAGCAATTCTAAAGAGGGGATACACAAAGTACATTGACATAAAAAAGGAGATTCTGGAAGACGATGGTCGGCCAGATGCACAGTTTCATACTTATGTCATGCCAGATTTGCACGTAAGAATCAGAGACATTATCGAGCCTACCGATATTACAAAGAGCTTGGTGGAAAAGTACTGGCAGGATGTAGCTTATGGAATTCAGATTAGGCGAGGTTCGTTGTCATCGTGTGCATCTGTCGCAAGAATATCAGATACGCATTGTGATTCCAAAGGTCTCGAAAAGTTTCATACGGTTGTTAACCAGGTTCCCGGAAAATTCTTCCTGGCTTCAGACTGTCGCAAGACAAAACAGGATTTTATGGAAATGTATCCGGATCGAGTGGTTACGATTGATGATGAGGCTGAACATTCATTAGAGCCTAACGGCCACTGGTTAACATTTGTAGAGTTTTTCATATTGTCCAAGTGCCCGATTGTGTTCATGACTGGTGGTGCCACTGACATGCTCACATTTTCAACATTTGGATACATGGCTTGTATGTATGGTAATAAACGTTACGTACCAGTGTTTAACGATTAAAGATCACACTTACAAGTATACAATGGACGTTGGCTTGACATTGCAAAAATATTCGATTCGTCCCAGAGGCGTGATTCACATTGGAGCTCATATGTGCCAAGAGCGTAACCGTTATGTGGCAAACGGTATCAGTGATGATCGGATCGTATGGATCGAAGGAAATCCTATGGTTTACGAGCGATGCAAGTTTGTCATGGAACACGAGTACAAACTAAGGATCAATCTATTCAATGCAATCATAGGAGATGACGCGGATGTTGAGTTTCATGTACCTACATGGGAAGAGGCTGGCTCTATATGCGACATAAAACCCAAGGAACAGAGTACACTCACCGAACTTTGTAGTTTCAAGTCCCGTAGTACAACTCTGGGGAGCTTCATGGTTCAGAACAATCTCGATCCTTGCGCCTACAACTTCTTGACTCTGGACGTGCAAGGTGCAGAGCTACTCGTATTGAAGGGTGCAGACCTTAAAAAGTTTGATTGGATCTTTACTGAGGTGTCCGAGGTTAGTCAGTACACGAACGGTGTCCTATGGCCGGAACTTCGTGACTATCTATTGGCTAACGGTTTCGAGCTCGTCGAGTACAAAACGAACGATCACGGAACATTTGTGTACGGCGATGCACTGTTCAGAGCTTCAAGAGATGCATAAGAACTTCGGATCCGGCGGTGGTCAATAAGAGCGAGTGCAGATCCGGAACATGGTGGTTGACAGCCACCTCATAGACTGCACTCGGAACCATAGACACACTCGCCTTTTGAACAACTGGAAGAACGACCCTGGGAACCTTGCGACGGACAACCACACAAACCTTGGGAGAAACCTTGATCATTTCTAAAACAGGCTGTTAAAATTCTAAGCATGTTTTAGCAATGGCACCTGTAGTTGACCTGTATCGCGAGGGGCGGCTGAGGCTAGACTGGGAGCAGTACTGGTTCAATCGGATCTTTTGCGTGGCGGTCCTGGTGGGACTGTACTTGCTTCTGACCCGTAGGCGAACCAAGGAGTCATGGGAACGGTGACCGGACTTCGGGTTCTTACGAACCCTCACCGGACGAAGGGTGCTACCCTTCGTAAATCCCAGAAGCGATACCAAACTTGACGCACTGCTCGCTGGACAGGTACATGTCGTGCTTCATCATCCTCAGGAGCTTCTTCTCGGGGAGCTCGGTCTGCTGCCGGTAGACATCCACCATCTTGCCCATGAGCATCTCGAGGTTCTTGATCTCATCCTTCAGGTCCTCGAACTTGACCCACGCAGATGAGTCTGAGGAAATCTGATGAATCAGGACGTGCGAATGCTCCTTGACCAGCCTCTTGTGACCACCCAAAAGGAGCAGAGTGGCCGCGGAGCAGCACAGACCGTCTGCAACCGTAGTCACCGGGACCTTTGAACTGCGAATGTGATCCATGGCGGAAAACCCGGCAAAGACGTCTCCGCCACCACTGTTGATGAACAACAGAATCTCAGCCGGCTTTGTCTTGGCGAGCTTCCGCAGTTCTATGTTCAGCTTGAGAATCGTCTCATCCGAGATTTCCTCGTAAAAGTAAATCTCATTGTCCAGCACCTCGATGTTCAGCTGAGGCTCTTCCTCCTCGTGCATTCTTCTTGAGTTTCTGGATCGTCTTTTGTTTAAGTCGGCCGGTGAGATCACCAATCTTCAAAGTGTCAAGGTCCGTCAGACCCAGGGGGTTCTCTTCGCGGAGTGCGTACGCCCTGGCAACTTCGATCGTCTCGTGGTCAAGGCCAGATTCCCTGAGCTTCTTGCGCTTCATGCACTCGTTGAGGAACTTTGACCATATGGTTGCCGAGGCGGCAGGTTCTTTCAGTCTTCCCTTGATGATCCGAAGAGGCACAGAGAATGCAAAAAAGTTGAAATACTTGAGCGTCTCATAGTTCCATTGACCACGATAGATCCTTTGATCGATGACCGACGCAAACGAGAGACTCTCCAGGAGCTCCACGGATTCCTCTATGGTGCAAACCTTGGGAAAGTTTTCAAACACGAGACCAATGCCGTTGCCATGTTCCGCCCCACACTTGTTGATTGCGTCGAGGGCTCCGTGGTCCTGGTCCCTGGACATCTGTTCTATGAGGTAATCCTTGGGGTCCATGTGGATGTCTCGGATGCCAAAGAGACCACGAAGACTCTTTTTGTTCGCGTGCTCATGGTTCCATAGACCTTCGATCGGCTTTGGGTTTACATAGATGGTCTTGGGTCGAGTGAACCATTGTGAGAAAACTTTCGAGTCGAGAGCATCAAAGTTGTCCACCAGGATCCATCGATGATCAACCCTTGACATGAACTCAACGGGGTCATCATAGTCAATCTCGAGGATCCCAGGAAACTGCTCACGAACCCAAGTAGTCTTGCCACATCCGTACGGTCCCCACAGGCACACAGCGGTCGTGGCATCGTCAAATATCCTAGAAACTTTTGGCGTCTTGGTAATAAAGCGATCCATGGAGATCGCCGATGAACTGGTTGGGATGGCCCTAGAAAATAAGTGGCTCAGGATCTTTATAGCCGGCTATGTCTCGAGCAATGTGACCATCATGGCGATGCTCACGGTGATTCTGTGGAGGATACTCCGGAAGTAGGTCCCCGGACCAAGGCACTTTAGAAACTAGCCTCCCCATAAAACCATGGAGTTTGCAGTAGTGAGCCCGACGGCTACGATGCCTCAACAGACTTCAGTCGGTTACGACATTTTCAGCGCCGAGGGTTATGCAGTCATGCCCGGAGAGCGCGTGGTGGTTTCTACCGGCGTGACTGTGAAGATTCCTCCTGGCCATTACGGCGTTTTGTACCCAAAGACTGGTATCATGATCAAGCACGGTGTGACTGTGTCAGGTATCATCGAGCCAGACTACATGGGTGAGCTCAAAGTGGTTCTGTTCAACCAGGACCGCAAGAACACTTTCGTCATCCGTCCCGGCTACCGCGTGGCTTCGCTAGTTTTTCAAAAATCTGAACCTTTCTAGAAAGTTTGCAGACCGTGAACTAAGTGCAGAAAACTCGTCGATAGTCCAATAGGCACCCATGCTGCGATTACACCCCGAACAAATTGGTCTCAAGTTGTCAATGTCGTCCGTCCCACCCTTTGATCTCGGAATGTTGTGACCCGCCTCGAATGTAAAAGGGGTCACCAGATTCTCGCACCACTGTACCCAGCACTTGGCCTCGAACTTGTTTCCGTTATAGACCCTCCAGACCTGTTCGCGGAGAGCTTTGGGGAGCCTGGTTCGCTTCATCTCCTCTTCCGAGCCGGAAGGTCTTTAAGAATGTACTTGTAGACCCTTGCTACTGCGTACGGATATTCAAGTCCCTTGGGACGACCAGCAGCCTCGCCCTGTCTGTACACTCGGTCGAGCACCTCATATGACACACCGAACCGTTTCGCCAAAAGCTTCTTGTCAAATGGCAGACCTGGATACTTTTGATGGAACATCTGAGCCCACATTTAAGATCTGTACACCAAAAAAGTCATGACGTGGCTCTTGATCGATGGTTCATGGAGCATGGAACCATACCGAGAAGTACTCCACGAAGCCATGACAATGGCTGACTCTACGAGGCGGTTCGTGTTCCGGACGAGCACAGAGCCCATTGGAATTTTCGAGAACACGATCGACATTTACGGTAGGTCCGCGGTCTGGGACTGCTTCGCAGAGTTTGCCAACGAGCTCACAAAGCATGAGCCAGGGATTCTCATAGTGATCACGGACGGAGATGACACCGGCAGCACGCGAGAATCTCAAGGAACATGCAGGTCACATCGAAGGACTCTCGAAAAGCTAGGCTGGAAGCTCTTCTTCCCGGTCTTTAAAATTTAGCAGCTCTAAAAAAGCATGGTGGTGTTCCAGGCTGTCGCCTGGGATGCACGTGACAACGAAGGAGCTTTCGAAATTACAGTCTTTGGGCGGTCAGCCGAAGGATCCTCCGTAGCTGTAAGTTTCCCATTTGATCCATACTTTTTCATAAAAGGG
>Ga0214192_1002223_pt1 | contig 10206 bp, 10 predicted proteins | sample TroBogEpilimnion_44_FD_153030 | JGI IMG/M metagenome (GOLD analysis project Ga0214192, IMG submission 153030) | Freshwater microbial communities from Trout Bog Lake, WI - 29JUL2008 epilimnion | ecosystem: Environmental > Aquatic > Freshwater > Lake > Epilimnion/Euphotic zone | place: Trout Bog... | reverse complement strand
GCTGGCAACCACCATTGAAGGTGCAGGACAGACTTTCTGGCTCGTCGGCATGGTTTTGTTGATCACATCTTCGTTGTTGGGCGCGGTTAACTTTCTCGCGACGATCATTCAGCTTCGCGCTCCGGGGATGACTTGGATGCGCTTGCCCTTCTTTGTTTGGGCCCAGTTCGTGACGGGTTTCTTGTTGTTGCTCGCGTTTCCTCCTTTGGAAGCTGCCGGCCTAATGCAATTGATGGATAAAGTGGCGCACACCAGCTTTTTCCTTCCCACCGGATTACAGGCGAATGGCTTGGGTCATATCAGCGGTGGTGGAAATCCGCTTCTCTGGCAGCATTTGTTCTGGTTTCTGGCGCATCCCGAAGTGTATGTGTTAATTCTTCCTGCGTTGGGAATTGTGGCTGAAGTGTTGTCCAACAATTTGCGCAAGCCGATCTGGGGTTATAAATCCCTGGTTTACTCGGTGTTGGCGATCGGGTTTGTTTCTTTCATTGTCTGGGCGCATCATATGTATCTGACCGGCATGGGCAGCAAGATCAGCACCTTCTTCCAGACCACCACGATGATCATCTCGATTCCTTCAGTTATCATCCTGACCTGCTTTTTCCTTTCGCTCTGGGGCGGCTCGCTTCGAATCAACACCCCGATGCTTTTCATTCTCGCTTTTTTGCCGATGTTTGGTATCGGCGGTTTGACTGGTTTGCCGCTGGGATTCAACTTCAGCGACATTCATTTGCATGACACCTATTATGTCATCGCGCATTTCCATTACGTGGTGGCGCCGGGAACGATATTCGCCTTGTTTGGCGGAATCTATTACTGGTATCCCAAGGCCACGGGTCGTTTCATGAACGAATTCTGGGGCAAGGTGCATTTCGTCGGTTCCTTCATATTCATGAACCTGATTTTCCAACCGATGTTCGCTCAGGGTATGGCGGGAATGTTGCGTCGTATGTATGACGGCGGTATGAACTATGCCACTGAAAATGTTCCTGGCACGATTGGCGGCTTGTCCCACTTCATGATTCAATTGAATTCCGTTGTGTCGATCGCAGCATGGTGTTTGGGACTTTGCCAGATCCCCTTTATCATCAACTTTTTCTGGAGCATCAAGAACGGCAAGAAGGTTCCGAACGACAATCCTTGGGACGCCACCACCCTGGAATGGCAGACGCCTACGCCTCCGCCTCACGGGAATTTCACCAAGCCTATTGTGGTTTATCGCTGGGCTTATGATTACAGCCTTCCTGGTCGTGCGAAGGATTTCACCCCGCAGAACGAGAAATAATTTAATACCCAAATATAGATTTCATGGAGATTCCATATAATTCAACAGCTCGTCCGGACACCGGCCTATATAATGCCAAATTGGGCATATGGCTGTTTCTCGCGTCCGAAGTCATGCTCTTCGGAGCGCTTTTCTCCTCCTATATCCTTTTGCGCGTGGGTGCTGAGCCCGGAGCATGGCCTCATGGCTTGCTGAATGTGAAAATGGGTATGATCAACACCATTGTGCTGATTGTTTCCAGTATCACTGTTGTGATGGCCTGGGCATCTTTGAGAATGAAGAATTGGAGCAATTATAAGAAATATCAGGCAGTGACCCTGATCTGCTCCTTGTTGTTTCTTTGCATCAAATCACTCGAATATCGCGACAAGTTCAACCATTACGAAATCCAATTAACCGATGGTCGTGTTGCGGACGGGCACTTGCTGGAGCAGGATGCTGACAAAGTGGTTCTTCACGGTCATTACATTAACAAGGAAGAAGCTGCCAAGGTGACTCATGCATGGCAGGAGCGGGAAGTGAAGGAAGAAGAGATCAGCATCAAGCAATCGGAGATCAAAGTGGACAATGGTCGCAAGTGCATGGAGAACTACGGTCCGTGGCACAATACTTACATGGCGATTTATTTCACGCTGACCGGGCTTCACGCCTTGCACGTCATTGGTGGCGCGCTGGTCATTGGGTTTATCTGGGGGCCTGGGGCTTCAATGTGGAAGACTGATCCCGAGCGCTACACAAACCGGGTGGAAGTTTCCGGTCTGTTCTGGCATTTCGTGGACTTGGTCTGGATTGTCCTGTTTCCAGTTCTTTATCTGCTTTAATTTCTGATATTTAAACATCTTTTATGAGCGATCATTCCAGTCCTGAAGAGATTAAGAAGGAAGTCACGCGATACATCGCTGTCTTCGTTGCCCTCATTGTCGGCACAATCATCACGGTGGCGGCTTCGTATTTGCACATCAACAGCGTGGCAGAGACTGTCGCCATCGCGCTGTTCATTGCCAGCATCAAGGGATTCCTTGTTGCGGGTTATTTCATGCATTTGATATCGGAAAAGAAGATGATTTATGGCATCCTGATTGCCACGGTCTTTTTCGCCGCCGGCCTGATGTTTTTGACCATCTGGTCGATGCAGTCCGATAGTTTGATTCATACCAGCTTGATTCATAATTAAAATTCATTTTCGAAAAACCCTATGTCACTCAAAGCCTTTCATCTGGTGTTCATCGTGGCGACCATGTTGTTGACCGTTGGGTTTGGGGCGTGGAATTTGATGAATTATTTCTCCGGGGAAGGGATTCAATCCGATTTGTACTCCGGAATTGGTTCGGCTGTGGCTCTGATCGGTTTGATTGTCTATGAGCGCAGTTTTTTAAAGAAAACCAGGAACATGAGTTATCTATGACTAAAGTATTCATGAAAAAGGGTTTGGTGAAATTTGCCTCGGTCGCAGCGATTCTGCTTTCGATGGCTGGCAATGCGAGTGCCTGCGCCATGTGCGCGGGTCAGTCCGACTCCAAGCTGGCTTTGGGAATGAACTGGGGTATTTTTAGTCTATTGTTTGTGGTGGTGGGTGTGTTGGGCGGAGTCGCCTCGGTGGGATTCTTTTTTGTTAAAAAAGCGGCGGCTTTTGAAGCCTCGCAGCAAACCGTGGTGGCTCCGGAGCTGATGCCAGCGTCTGCTAAAGGTTGATCATGGAAAACTTAATCGAAATTTCGCGTCATTTGTTGGGAATGCCCGTGGTGGCATCAAAGCACGGTCCGGATGTGGACAAGTTGGTGGTCATGGTGCACTGGTTGATGGCCTCATTGTTCATTGGATGGTTTGCCTACTTCATCCTTGCTTTGTTGAAGTTCAACAACAAGGCCAATCCCAAAGCGGATTACGTCGGGATCAAAGGCCATGCCTCCAGTTACCTCGAGGCCGTGGTCGCCATCATTGAAGGCGTATTGCTGCTGGGATTTGCCGTTCCTCTTTGGGCCGCGTCAGTGGATAATTTTCCGAAGGAATCTGAATCCACCAATATTCGCATCGTTGCCCAGCAGTTCGGCTGGAATGCATTTTACCCCGGCAAAGACGGCAAGTTTGGCGCTCAAAAGCCTGAATTGGTGAGCACTGATAATCCCTGGGGATTTGTCAAAGATGACGAGGCAGGCAAGGATGATTTTTACTCCTACAACGAAATCCATGTTCCTGTGAACAAGCCGGTGTTGATCAATCTCACCTCCAAGGACGTGATTCATGATTTCAAGGTCATCGCCATGCGCGTGACGCAGGATGCAATCCCAGGTCTGCGCATTCCGATTCATTTTACCCCTGTCAAAACCGGTGTGTATCAGATCAATTGCGCGCAGCTTTGTGGTAATGGACATTCCACGATGTCCGCAGGTCGTCTGCGCGTGGACACTCAGGAGGATTATGATGCCTGGGTTGCCACAAAATCGAAGTCCGGCGGCAAGCCTGCCAGCCTCGAGTAACGGGCCGGGAGTTTTTTAGTTGGTTTGCAGAATTCATAGGCAAAAGCCCATCTTTGGGTTTTGCCTAAGGAGTATCAATCTGGTTTTTTGAAGTATGGCGGAACAACCTCCCAGGAAGACAGCCCCTGTTTTAATCGCAGTTCTATCTGCCCTGGTAATCGCTGTGGCGGTGGTGTTTTTCTTTTGGAGTTCGGCGGATGAAATGCCTGTGATTGGTGAACTCACCTCCTTCAATCTGATCAATCAGGATGGCAAACCCACGACTCTGACTGATTACGCCGGCAAAGTCTGGGTGGCCGATATCATTTTCACGCGCTGCCCCGGTCCATGTGCCCGGATGTCGCGGCATCTGGCTGACCTGCAGACGAACTTTCTAGATGATAATGTCATTCGTTTTGTCAGCCTGACCAGCGATCCTGAATTCGACACTCCGGCTGTGCTCAAAACTTATGCCACCCGTTTTGCCAATACTTCAGATGGAAAATGGTCTTTTCTCACCGGCGATAAGACCTCGATTCGGAGACTGGCAGTGAATGATTTCAAGTTTGTGATGGTGGAAAAGCCTTTGAAGGATCAGAAAGTTCCTGATGATTTTTTCATCCACAGCACCTGGTTTGTAGTGGTGGATGGCCAGGGAAAAATCCGTGGTTGGAAGGATGAGCATGGACAACTCCATGCGTATTACGACTCCGAGGACGATGAAATTCGTGCGCGCATGGTGAAAAATGTGCGGCATTTATTGAGGTTTAACTAAAAACATGACTATTCTGGATTTGCCAGCGGTGAACGGGTCTTTGAACGCCCTGAGCACTGTCTTTTTGTTGCTGGGTTTTGTTTTCATCAAACAACAGAAAAAAGACGCGCATCGCAATTGCATGGTGGCGGCGTTTTGCACATCCACTCTGTTTCTGGGCTGCTATCTGACCTATCATATTTATCTGGGAGCAGTTCTTCATCGGGGAACGACGCGGTTCGTGGAGCCTGCTTATTTCAAGCCAATTTACCTTGGCATCCTTTTCACCCATTTAGTCCTCGCCATTGTGATTGTGCCACTGATTTTCATGACTTTGGGCCACGCGATGAAAGGTCGTTTCGAACAGCATAAGAAATTGGCGAAGATTACCTGGCCCTTGTGGATGTATGTCTCCGTCACAGGCGTATTGATTTACCTTTTGTTGTATCAGATTTTTCCCCAACCCGTCCCGACAGCGGGCTAAATAGGTTGAAAGTCAGTCAAAAGCGGGTTTCAAAGAAATATTGCATTGATGGAGTTCACGGGCGTAAAATCTCATTATGGTTCAAGTCGTTGATGAAGTTTCCGTTTTTCGCGACACTTACCTGAAGGCTTATCGCGGTATGCTTCTGGCGCGGGTGCTGGATGACAAATTCGCGAGCTTATACAGGGCTGGAAAAATTCATGGCGGCGTTTTTTTGGGTCGAGGCCAGGAGGCTCTGAGTGCCGCGTGCGGGTACTGCCTTCGCAAAGGGGATATCTTCGCACCCCTCATCCGTGACGCCGCCGGACGCATTGCTTTTGGTGAGCCGATCATTGAGGCCATCCGGACTTATCTGGGTTCTTCCCTCGGCATCATGCGGGGACGCGAGGGAAACGTCCATCGGGGCAATCCCAAGAACGGTTATCTCCCCATGATCAGTCATTTGGGTGCCATGATCTCGGTGGTGAATGGAAGACTTCTGGCGGATCGATTCAAGGGACAAAGAACCACAGTGGGTCTCAGCACCATCGGTGAAGGCGCCACCTCCACCGGTTCATTTCATGAAGCCATCAACCAGGCTGCGGTGGAAAAACTCCCCCTGATTCTTGTGGTTGCCAATAATCAATACGCTTACTCCACGCCGAATGAACGTCAATTTGCCTGTGAAGATCTGGTGGACCGTGCGTTGGGTTATGGCGTGGAAGGCCACTCCGTGCAGGGGAATGATCTCAACAAATGTCTTCAGGTTCTCCAGCAAGCTGTAGGCCGCGCGAGGGAAGGTTTTGGTCCCCAATTAGTCGTCGCCAAATTGCTTCGACTCTGCGGACATGGCGAACATGATGACGCGAGTTACGTGGATCCACGCTTGAAGAGTGAAGCGTTCGCCCAGGATTGCATCAAGCTGGCTGAGGAATCCATGCTCCGCGAGCGTTGGGCGGATCGAACCCAGTTGGATATCTGGCGTCAGCAGGCGATTATGGAGGTGGAAGAAACTGTGGCCCGAGTGCAACGCGAGCCAGCCCCCGATCCTTATGGAGCGGAATGGCAGGCACTTTCCACCCCGCGTATGATCGATGGCGGGCATGAGAATATTTGATCGCCCGTTCCCGATAACCATTTTTCAATGAGCATAACCTACCTCGAAGCGATCAGAGCCGCGCAGGCGCGCGCCATGGAGGAGGATCCTTCCGTTTTTATCTATGGCCAGGATGTGGGTAAGTTTGGTGGCGCTTTCAAAGCCACCAAAAATCTTGCCCTCGATTATCCCGGCAGGGTTCTGGATGCGCCCATCAGCGAAGATGCCATGGTGGGTGCGGCCATTGGAGCAGCCATGGCAGGGATGCGACCCATCATCGAGATGCAGTTCGCGGATTTTTCCATCACCGGTTTCAACCAGATCGTTAACAACGCCGCGACCCAATTCTGGCGCACGAACATTCCTTGTCCCATCACCATTCGTCTGCCCGCGGGCGGAACTTCCGGAGGCGGACCGTTTCACAGCCAAAGTTTGGAAGCCATTTACTCACATTATCCCGGATTGATTGTGATGACCCCGGCGACCGTGGAGGATGCCTACAGCATGTTGCTGGAAGCGGTTTCCATTGATGACCCGGTGATTTTCTGCGAGCACAAATATCTCTATTATCATTTGAAGGCGGACCGCCTTCCCACTGAGGCCATGCCGGCGGGTAAAGCGCGAATTGCGCGGTCGGGCCGGGACATGACCATCGTGGCGTATAGCGCAATGGTCCATGAAGCTTTGGCCGTGGCCGAAGAACTGGCGACCGAAGGCATCGAGGTGGAGGTGGTGGATTTGCGCACGGTGAAGCCCCTCGACACGGATACCATTGTGGCTTCCGTGGCGCGGACGGGCCGGTTACTGGTGGTTGGCGAGGCATGGCCCTGGGGCGGTGTGACGGCGGAAGTGATTGCCCGGGTGGCGACGGAAGGATTTGGATTGTTGGACGCTCCTCCGCAACGTTTGAACGCCAAGGACACCCCGGTGCCGTATCATCCCAATCTCTGGGCTGCGCATCGACCCACTGCGAGGAGCATTGCCATTGCGGCGAGGAACCTGTTGAGACTCTAATCTATGCCACTCATACCCATCATCATGCCGCAACTGGGCGAATCCATCGCCGAGGCGGTTATCGTGCGATTCCTGGTTCAACCCGGCGACCGGGTGGAAGCGGATCAGGACGTTCTGGAAGTGGAAACCAACAAAGCGACCATGAACGTTTCGTCGCCTTGTCCCGGCACTGTGCAGGATTGGAAGGTAAAACTGGACGCAAGTTATCCGGTGGGGCAGGTGGTGGGCTATCTGGAGGCGTCCCAAGAGGATGTGGAACGACTGGGGTTGACCGCTCCGATGGACGCGGGAAAAAGCCATGGCTCACTTCCAGAAGTGGAGTTGGAGCACGGCAGCACTCCTGAAGGAAAGACCATGACCGTCGAACCCACGGTGCGTGGACTCCCGGTTCCGGCCAATGCCGCGGGTGCCAGCTATATGTCGCCCCGGATGAAAGCGCGTATGGCGGAGTTGGGTTTGCATGCCGCCGACCTCGCGGGCATCGCAGGAAGCGGCGCGGCAGGGAGACTCACCATCCAGGATTTTGAAAAGTTTCTGGTCAATCTGGAAAAAAATCCGCTGACCAAGGCGTCATCGATGCGCGTGGCCGTGGCGGATGCAATGCGACGCAGTTGGACGCGTCCCATCGCAACCGTGGCGCTGCCGGTCTGCATTGATGCGCTTCTGGCACATCGTAAGACCTCCGAACCCAAGCCGGGTCCGGCGTTGTATGCCATGAGGGCATTGGCGATTGCACTTTCCAAAAATAGCGCGCCCGCAGGCCGACTTATCGGGAACAATATTGTTCACCCGAAATCCATCGACATCGGATTTGCCGTGGAAGCGGAAGATGGTGTTTTGGTTCCGGTCATTCGGAATCTGGATACGCGCCCCCTGAAAGAATTGGTCGGGGTTTACAATCAGTTGGTGGAATTGGCACGCCAGCGACATCTGCCGCCCGATGCCACAGGGGGTTCGATTGCAACCGTCACGAATTTCGGCACGTTCGGCCTGACCTGGGCCACGCCCATTCCATTGCCGGAACAGACTTTGGTGCTGGGCATGGGAGCCGGGAGATTGGTGCCCAGTTGGGATGCCGCCAAAGGTCAATTTGTTCCCATCATGGAATTGAACCTGACTCTGAGTTTTGATCATCGCGTCATGGACGGCGGTGCAGCGGGACGCTTGCTGGCACACATTGCGCAATTGCTGGCCAAGCCTGAGGAGCTTTAGAGGAGATTGAGTAGATGGGTGGAGACGCCAAAAGGAATGTGAGTGAATTCACATTCTATACCCGGCCATACTAAAATTTTTGGTGGATGCGTTTTTTTTCTTGCCTCTTAGTAACTTCGTGATAGAACCAAATCAGTTCAAGTAGGGAGGATAGTCTGACTCTTATCTAAATGAGATGGAGTCGAGTTACACGTAATCAAACTTATTCAGACCCCTTCTATTTGGAGTATTACGTACAAGGATTACACCTGAAAATGGATTAAGCCTTATGACTTGCCGGGCCATGCCCTGTTTGTCTTTAAGGACAGAGGAAATCCCCTCTTTGCTCAGAGGTGGAATGTATCTCGATCATAGGGTCATGATGTCATAGATCAAGATCCAGGGTTTTTTCCATGTCAGAGGCGCTTGGCGTTGATAAATGCGCAGAAAAATCAAGGAAACAGCCTGTGAAAACCCGCAAAACGCAATGCATTTTCACCAAACTGGTGACTCTCTATTTAGTCCTCCATTCCATTCTCCCGGGGCAAGTGTGGGGTCAACTCACCATTGGAATACCCTCTTTTCCGACGACAAATACCGTCCAGTTGAATCTTGGCGGCACTCAATCCACCAATGCCCACATTATTTTCTTCACGCCAAGTCTCACCAATCCTCTGGCATCATGGAATCGCCTGACCACCGGGGGGGTGGGACAAATCTCGTTCACGCTTTCCAAGCCAACCAATAATCCCGGGTTCTTCGCTGCAGGCGTAGCTCCTATAGCCACGCCAACAGTGGCAACCCCTATATTTATTCCGGCAGGCGGTAGATATGGAAACCCCACAAATGTCAGCATCACAAGTGCCACGCCGGGCGCCGCTATTTATTATACCACAAATGGGAACACGCCTACGCCGTCGGACAATTTCCTCTTTAGTGGCAGCAGCATTTATGTGGCAGCCGTCACCACGTTGAAGGCCAAAGCTTTTGCTTCCGGTTACCAGGACAGTGCGGTGGTCACGGCGACCTATACCATCAACGCCGCACCGTTTGTCAGCGCGGGGCCGCAGCAAATTATAACGGGCTCGCCCGCCACCCTGCAGGGGTTCGTCTCGGATGATGGCCTGGCGGGGGGCGGAACCAAGTTTACCAACTGGTCAAAGATCAGCGGTCCGGGCGCCGTGACTTTTGGGAACTCACTCCAGACGAATACCACTGCGAGTTTCAGTGCCAGCGGGGTTTATGTGCTTCAATTGTCCGCGAGCGATGGCCAGTATACAAATTCCAGTCTCGTAACCATCGCCCAAAATCCTTCTGTTTCCGTCACGCTGGATTCACCAGTCGATGGCTCCACTTATACCGTGCCCACCAACTTCACCATGTCTGCAACTGCGTTGTGTGGAAGCGGGAGCGTGACACAGATGGCGTTTTATGCAAACAACACGCTGATAACCACGGTCACGAGTGCTCCATATTCTTTCAATTGGAAAAGTGTGCCTGCTGGAAATCTGTCGCTTACGGCCGTGGCTTATACCACCGATACTGCCAATACCGCGATTGCTTCAGCTCCTGTCAATGTCACGGTCAACTGGCCTACCAATGTTGGGCAAGTCACGGCGACAACCACTGATTTACAGATACCAGCAGCAGGATATCCCCTCACGGTCAATCGAGTTTATGACACTCGCTATGCAAGCACAGGTTCATTCGGTTACAACGGAAAACTCGATTACGAGCAGGTCAGCATTCAAAAATCAAGCTCACTATCAAGTGGTTGGTTCGGCGGTCGAAGCGGGTTGACTTATTATGTCTCAGACACCGCCCAGCATGTGGTCACCGTTTCGTTGAGCCCGAGCGAGCAATATTATTTCGTCCCGCAGATCATTTTCGTCCAAAGCGGAACGAACACCATCAGATCAAGCTCGGTGCCGACTTGTTATAATTTTT